>JAEEGK010023550.1_pt1 | contig 12829 bp, 9 predicted proteins | sample 8958771 | NCBI WGS metagenome assembly JAEEGK01 (sample SAMN16246547, study PRJNA631951) | gut metagenome | biome: gut microbiome; feature: rumen; material: SC-attached | host: Bos | place: Iran: Karaj | collected 2018-10 | reverse complement strand
TTCTCAAGGCTGAAATCGCTGGTGTCGGCGTATTCTTCCTTGTTGATGCAGAAGGGGCAGTGGTTGTTGCAGTCGTAAGGCGCGAACACCGTTACCGTCGCCCCGCCAGTCCTCGTTTTGAAAGGATTGCTCATTCTGATTCCTCTTTCACTTCATTGCTGGTCGTCCAATTAAATAAACTACCATTTAATAAAGGATAAGTCAAGACGGGAAGGGGCGATCCGGGTTACAAAAATTCGGCGCCCGCTTCGGGCCGGACTTGTGCGGCATGACCGAATGTGATAAAATCCAGCAAAAAAAGAAAAGGAGACGGAGGATGCGCATCTCCCATCTGAGAGTGAATCATCTGCCAGAGCCGCTGGGCTTCGGCCCGGGGAGTCCCGTGTTTTCCTGGATCGTTTCGGACAGCGTCTCGACCCGGCAGGAGAGCGCCCGGCTCCGGGTCTTCCGGGACGGCGAGTGCGTTTGCGATACGGGCTTCGATCCGGAGCTGGACGCCCTCGGCACGGAGCTGCCCCTGAAGCTGGAACCGCGCACCCGCTATTCCTGGCGGGTGGCCGTCCGCGGGGAGCTGGGGGATCTTGCGGAGAGCGGGGAAGCCTTCTTCGAGACAGGAAAGCTGGGAGAAGCCTGGCTGGGCCGGTGGATCCGGGCGGAGAGCGAGGAGCTCTGCATCCTGGAAAAAACCTTCCGGCTGGAGGGAGAGCCCGAAAAGGCCCGCCTCTATCTCACGGGTCTCGGCCTGTACCGCTGCTTCGTAAACGGTCTTCCCGCCTCCGACGAGGTGCTCCTACCGGGCCTCAACGCCTACGACCGCTGGGTGCAGGCCCAGGCGTTCGACGTGGGACGCCTGCTGCGGCGGGGGGAAAACCGCCTGGAGATCTGGCTGGCGGGCGGCATCGCCCGGGGCCGCTTCAGCTATACGCCTGCGGGAGATTACGCTTATTGCCCCTATGACTGCGCCGTCGCGGAGCTGCGCGTCTTCGGCCCGGCGGGAGAGACCGTGGTCGCCACGGACGATAGCTGGCGCTGGCGCACTTCGCCGATCCTGGAGAGCAGCATCTACGACGGGGAGATCTGGGACCCGGGCAGAGCGGTTTCGGAGGGCGCCGCCGTCCTCTGCGAGCCCCCGGTGGGGCCGATCCGGGACCGGCTGAGCCCGCCGGTGCGGATCGTGGAGGAGCGGAAGCCCCTCAGTCTGCTCCGCACCCCGAAGGGGGAGACCGTGCTGGATATGGGACAGAACATGGTCGGCTGGCTGCGCTTTCCCGTGTCCGGCGGAAAGGGGCGGGTGCTGCGCGTCCGCTTCGGAGAACAGCTGGAGCACGGCTGCTTCTCCCAGGCCAATCTCCGCACGGCGAAGGCCGCCTTCGAGTGGCGCTGCGACGGGAAAGAGCGCACGGCGGAGCCGTTTTTTACCTGGTACGGCTTCCGTTACGCCCTTCTGGAGGGCTTCGGGGAAGAAGTCCGGGCGGAGGATTTCACCGGCTTCGTCGTTTCCTCCGACCTGGAGCGGACCGGCAGCGTCGTCACGGGTCACGAGGGGCTGAACCGCCTCTTTGAAAACGTGCTCCGGAGCCAGCGGGGGAATTTCCTGGACGTGCCCACCGACTGTCCCCAGCGGGACGAACGGGAGGGCTGGACCGGGGACGCGCAGGTGTTCGCGGATACCGCCTGCTTCAACCTGGACTGCGCGGCGTTTTTCGGGAAGTACATGGCGGATATGCTGGAGGAGCAGGCCGGCGCGGAGGGCTGCGTTCCCTGCGTCGTGCCCTTTGCCCGGCGCCGGAGCCGGGGCTTCGAGGGGGGCGCCGTGGGCTGGGGAGACGCGGCCGCCGTGATCCCTCATACCCTGTGGCTCCATTACGGCGACCGGGCGCTGCTGCGCAGGCAGCTCCCCAACATGACCGCGTGGACCGAGTGGGTCGCCCGACAGACAGACTGGCCCGCCGTCTGCCGCCACTTCGGAGACTGGCTGGCCCTGGACCGGCCGGAGGAGCCCGCCGAGCGGGTGGGGAAGACGGATATCGCCTTCCTCTGCCTCTGTTACGCCCATTTTTCCGCCCGGCTGACGGCGGAGGCCGCCGCCGTCCTTGGAGAAAGCGAAGCGAGCCGCCGGGCTTCCGAGCTGGCGGAGACGTATAAAAGAAAGCTCCAAAGGGATTGGTTTACTCCAGAGGGGGATATCCTCTGCCGGACCCAGACCGCCTGCGTCCTCGCCCTGCGCATGGGTCTCGCCCCGGAGGAGGAGCATATCCGGCGGACCCTGCATGAGCTGCTGGCGGAGACCGGACACCTCACCACCGGCTTCCTGGGGACCCCCTGGCTGCTGGAGGAGCTGTCCCCCAAGGACGCCTGGGATCTGCTTCTCCGGGAGGACTATCCCTCCTGGCTCTATGAAGTGAAGCTGGGGGCCACCACCGTCTGGGAGCGATGGAACTCGCTGACGGAGGAAGGCTGCTTCTCCGAGACCGGCATGAATTCCCTCAATCACTATGCCTACGGAAGCGTCTGCGCCTGGTTTTACCGGCGTATGTGCGGCGTCGAGCCGCTGCCGGAGGGGCCCGGCTTCCGCCGCTTCCGCTGGGCGCCGCTGCCGGACCGCCGCGTCGGCTTCGCATCCTGCCGTCTGCGCACCCCCTGCGGGGAGATATGCAGCGAATGGAAGTATGAAGGCGGCCGGCTCATCCTCTCGCTGACGGTGCCCTTCGGCAGTACGGCCGAGGCGCGCCTGCCCGACGGGCGGGAGGGGAGCCTCCCCGCCGGAGAATACCGGTTTCGGATCCTGCTTCCGGAGGAACATAAGAACGGAGGAACAGACGCATGAAGCACGTGTTCATCGTCAACCCCGACGCGGGACAGGGGAACGCGCCCGCCCGGGTAAAGGAGCTCGTGGGCGGCCGCCCCGGCTGCGAGATATATGAGGCGAAAAGCGCGGCTGACACCGCGGACTACATCCGGCGGCGCTGCGCTTCCGCGGCGGAATCGCTCTGCTTCGTCGCCTGCGGCGGCGACGGCACCGTGAACGCCGTGGCTTCCGGCCTTGCTTTGGAGGCGAACGCCTCCATGACCGTTCTTCCCCTGGGCAGCGGCAACGATTTCGTCAAGGCCTTCGGCGGCGCGGCTCGCTTCATGGACGTGGACGCCCTGCTGGCCGCGGTCCCCAGGCCCATCGACATCCTGCGGGTGGGGGAGCGCTGGGCGGTGAACGCCTTTCACTTCGGCCTGGACGCCGCCGTTGCCAAGACCATGAACGACGTGAAGGAAAAGCCGATCATCGGCGGAAAAAACGCATATCCCACCGGGGTGGCGAAGGCGCTCCTGTTCAATATGCGTACCTGGTGCGCCATGCGTGTGGACGGGCAGGATTTCCACTCCGGGGACATGCTCCTCTGCACCGTAGCCAACGGCCAATACGTGGGCGGCTCCTACCGCTGCGCTCCCCGCAGCCTGCAGAACGACGGACTGGCGGAGATCTGCCTGGTGACCCCCGTGTCCCGCCTCCGCTTCCTCCGGCTGATGGACGCCTACAAGGAGGGCAGTCACCTGGAGGACCCCCGCTTCGCGCCCATGGTGCATTACGGCAGGGGAAGGGTGATCGAGGTCGAAGGAAAGCCGGGCTTCATGGTGTCCCTGGACGGGGAGATCGTGGGGGGAACCTCCTTCCGGGTGGAGGTGATCCCCGGCGGGCTCCGCTTCGCTGTGCCGGAAGAAAAATGAGACCCGGGCAGCCGAAGCTGCCCGGGTCGGGGGAAACAAGCGATCAGCGATGGCCGTAGATCGTGCGGCCGTAGTCCTCCACCACTTCCGTCATCCAGCGGTTGCGGTTGTTGAACATATCGTTGTCGGGATCGCCGAAGAGCCAGTGATCGAAGATGTACAGGCCGTTGGCGCTGTATTTGTCGATGGCCTCCACCACGGCGTCCTTGAACTTCTGTTCCGTGCAGTCGGGGCTCATGAGCTCGCCGATGGCGTCGAAGCCGCCCTCGATCACGATCTTGTTGCCGTAGGTCTTCTGCACCTCCACCAGGTCGTTGCAGGTCTGGGGAGGATCCCAGTAACGGACGCCGAACTCGATCCAGTCGCCCACCAGCATGTCGCACTTACCGCAGCAATGCATGGCGATGGGAAGCCCGCGGTCGTTGCCGATCTTCGCGTCCCGGACCTGGAAGGGCTTGATCAGCTCCCGGTACTGGGTGGGGGAGACGAAGGGGGCGGCCCAGGCGGCCACGTCGTCGGTGATCTGGAAGAGATCGGGCTTGTAGTAGTCGATGGTCTTCTCCGCCACCTCGGTGTAAAAGTTACAGAGGTAATCAAAGAGGGCATAGACCTCCTCCGGCTCCTCCTGGATGGCGCAGAGGCCCTCCACGAAGCCCATGAAGGCCATGAGCGTCTGGAAATAGCCGCCGTGCAGATGAAAGGCCATGGCGGTCTGCGTGGGATCCGTACCCCGGGCACGGGAGGCCTCCATGTCCTTCTTTGCCAGCTGCTCCCAATCGACGCCGGAGATATCCGGCGCCTTGATCACGTCCCGCCATCGGGTGATGTCGTCCAGAATGAAGTTGCCCGGCTCCGGGAGCCCGGCAAAGCCGGCTTCCTTGTTGGCCACGTAGGGGACGCCCCAGATGTCCCGGTTCCCGCCGCCCTTGTCCCGATTGCCCCGCAGGATGGAGGGGGAGCAGCCGGAGCAGATCTCCGGCCGGTCGGAATAGGGATTCCCTCCGTAGGTGTACTGGAGAAGGAAATCGGGCTCGATGCCCTTTCCCATGTCCAGATACATTTCACGCATGGTTCTCTGTGCCATAGTTCCACCTCGTTCAGCTCGTCAGTATTTTTCCGGACCACAATGGTTCTTAATACAATTATAACATTTTCGTCAGACAGATTCAACACTCCGCCGGAAAAGGATCGCCGGTACCGGAGATACTTTTCACAGGAAATCGGAGCGGATGGGAAGGAGGATCGTATGAACGGAAAAGAAGGAAAGCCCGTGGAGGCCCAAAGCTCCTGCGCCGCCTTCCGGCACGGCTTCTGGTCGTTGGAGGAAGAACCCGCCGTCTGTGAAAACTGCGAGCTTTACGACGAGGGCTTCTGCTTCCTGGAAAAGGAAGAAAGCGCTCAGACCACCTGAAACAGATAAAACTTCAGATAGTCCGTTTCCGGGACGCCCCAGAGGATGGGGTGGTCCGGCGCCTGCTGCCGGGCTTCGATCTGCCGGAGGCTGACGTCCGCGTCCGCGGCCGCCTCCGCCAGCATCCGCTCGAAGCGCTCGGCGGGCATAAAATGGCTGCAGGAGCAGGTGGCGAGGTATCCGCCCCGGGGCAGCAGCTGCATGGCCCGGCGGTTGATCTCCTTATAGCCCCGGTAGGCGGCGTCCGCCGTGGCGCCGCTTTTGGTGAAGGCGGGCGGGTCCAGAATGATATAGTCCCAGAGCCGGGGGCCGCCGGCGGCCTCGGTGAGCAGGCGGAATACGTCCGCCTGGCGGAATTCCACCCGGTCCTCCAGCCCGTTGAGGGCGGCGTTCCGCCGCGCCTGCTTCAGAGCTTCGGCGGAGACGTCCACGGCGGTCACCTGCGAGGCCCCCGCGGCGGCCGCGTTCAGGGCGAAGGCACCGGTGTGGGTGAAGCAGTCCAGCACCCGGCGTCCTCCGGCGAGCCTGGCGGCCGCCTGCCGGTTGTATTTCTGGTCCAGGAAGAAGCCGGTCTTCTGGCCGCGGATATAGTCCACGTCGTAGCGGATGCCGTTTTCCGTGATGATAACATGTCCGTCGGTCTCCGTGACGAGGCCGGGCAGGGAGAGGAAGCCGCAGAAGCTCTCCAGCCCTTCCTTGGCCCGCAGAGAGGAATCGCTGCGCTCGTAGACGACGCGGACGGAAACGCCCAGCTTTTCCAGCTCCTCCGTCAGAAGACGGCAGATCAGCTCCTTCCGCCGTTCCATCCCCAGGGAGAGCACCTCGGCCACCAGCACGTCCTCAAAGCGGTCCACCGTCAGGCCGGGGAACTGATCCGCCTCCCCGAAGATGAGGCGGCAGGCGGAAAAATCCGCGCCCATGACCGCGGCGCGGTACTGCAGGGCATAGGCGACGCGGCGGCGGAAGAACGCCTCGTCGAAGCGGTCGTTCGTGTTACGGGACAGGAGCCGTACCCGGATCTTTGAATTGTCGTTCACCAGGCCCGCGCCCAGCCAACGGCCCCTGGCGCTCACCACGTCCACGATGTCGCCGTTTTCGTATGTGCCCTCCACGGCGGTGACTTCCTCTCCGTAGACCCAGGGATGGCCCCGGCGCAGGGAGCGTTCCGCCTTGCCTGTAACCGTGAGCTTCGCATAATCCCGTTCCATAAGCCGCCTCCCGACGATCCTTTTGCAAAAGGATAGCATCCGGCGGAGCGGTTCGTCAAGAAGCGCGCAAGGTTCCGGTTGTTTTCGGAGGGCGCTTCGGTTTATAATATGATAAATCACTTTGAATCCAAGACGATTTCATGGGGGTGGCCGCATATGAGCGGATTTTTCGCGGAGCTGGAGAGAAAGCTCCTGGACAAATGGCCGGAGAAGGGCGTGGAGCCTGCCCAGATCACCGGCGCGCTGAAGACCTCGCTGGACGCTCCGGCTTTGGTGAACGCCCTGTCGGAGGTGTTCCGCGTGCCGCCGGCGCAGATGGAGGAGGCCCTGTCCGAAGCCGGATTGGCCGGACTCATGGCGCAGCAGCATCTGCGGTCCGGGGAAACGGGGGAAACGGAGCAGCTGCCCCTCTGCCCCCCGGAGAAGGCCCCGGAGCCCTTTCCGGAGCTCTTCCGCCTGTATACCGTGCCGGACTTCTGCGCACCCTCGCCGCTGCCTGCCGGGCTGAACGGGGCGCTGCGGGAGCTCTCCCGCTCCGTGGCGGCCCAGGCGGCCGGCGACCCCTTCCTCTCCCTGTACCGGGAGGACGTGGAGGGCTATTACGCGGCGTTTATGGCCGAGACGGCGGAGCGCATCCGCGCCGAGATCAGAAAGCATTTCGGGGACGGCGGTCCCCGCTATCTGGTGACCACGGGGATCGGAGCCAACGAGCAGTTCTGTCACTATGCCGCCGCTCTGAACAACGCCGATCCCGGCCGGAAGCTGGACTGGATCGTGATCCATTCCCCCCTGGAGCTGCGCAAGCTGCCGGCGGACGCCGCGGAGGAAAACACCCTCTTTATGGAGTTCAGCCGCAGCAGCGTCACGGAGGAGACCATCAAGCTCCACGAATACACCTCCCGGGGCCTGAAGCGGATCGTGTTCTCCAACGGCGGCAATCTGAAAAAGCTCGCCCAGCGGGACGGGAACCTGGTCCTGCCCATGCCCGACCGGGTCTCCGGCCGCTTCGGGCGCAACAAAACGCCCATCCTGCTGGCGCCCATGCTGGTCTGCGGCATGGACACCGGGGCCTACTGGTCCCTCACGGGGGAGGCGATCCGGGCCTTCGATCTCGGCGATCCCGATTCGCTGCCCCACGTGCTGGCGCGCTTCATCCTGGCATATCAGAAGGCCAGAGGCACGGATTTCATCTACCTCGGCTGCAACGACGAGACGCTGGGGCTGCTGGCGGACGAGTTCATCCAGTTCTGGAACGAGGGCGTCAATAAAAACGGCAACGACCTGCTGGTCTCCCGCTTCTTCGGCCTGCCCAGGGACAGCCACATGAACCTGGAGGGCGTGCTGGGGAACAAGGAGACGAAGCTGGGTTTCTTCCTCCTGCGGGACGATATGCGCGCCGAGACCTTCCATCCGCTGGTGCACAGCCCCATCGACGCGGCGGATCCCGCCCATGAGGGCCTGCGCCTGGGAGACGAGGAGGTCGTCCTCTCCCTGGCGAATTTCAAGCGCTTCGGAGAAGTCATGCCCACGGTGCTGCTCCGGGTCCGGGGGAGGCTCTCCATGGCCCATTCGGCGGTGCTGGGACAGCTCTTCAGCGACGTGACCTTCGTGTATTCCCGCCTCATGGGCATCGACCCCGGCTCCAACCCGGAGGTGAAGTTCGTGCGGGAGCGCTCCGGCAGCCTGCTTGCTTCCTTTGCCCGGGACCTGCGGGCGGGCAGGGACATCGCCGACCTCTTCGGAGAAGCAGCCCGGGGCTGAACCGGGAATAACGCATGACGCAGGCAGCGGAGCTTGCCCGTGCTGCGGCTCCGCGAATCAAAAGGTCCTGTATGTCCGGAAATCTCGTAAAGCTGAAAGCCGGCCTGCTCTGCCTGGGGGCCCGGGTGGAGCCGGAGTCCGCCCGGCTGCTGGTGGCGGAATACCCTCACTTTTTCGAAAAGAGCTTCGTCCACGCCGTGAACGTCCGCATCGCCGGCGTCAACGTCAACATCAGCGTCGCGGAGGGCTTCACCGCCGAGTCTTCCTATCTCATCGTGAAGCGGGAAGGGGAATACCGCGTCACGGGCGGCGGTTGGGACCTGCCCATCCGATTTTATCCAAATCTTCCCGCCACGGGCACCGTGGTGGATGAGCTGGTCCAGCTGCACAGCGCGAACTGCATCAACATCTGGCCCAGCACCACCTGCTGCTACGATACGCCGGAGCTGAAATGCCGCTTCTGCTCCCTGAAGGCGGACGCGGAGGCCCCGCTGGATATCGGGGAGCTCTGCGACGGTCTGCGCCGTCTCCTGGCGCAGATCCCCAAAGGCCCCGCCCTGAATTTCAGCGGCGGCACCTTCCGGGACCCGGACTGGATGGCGGGCTACTGGATCCGCCTGTGCAGGGCCATCCGCGAGTTCAGCGACGCGGGCATCGCCGTGGAGCTGGCGCCGCCTTCGGACCTGGGCCTGCTCCGGGAACTGAAGGCGGCCGGGGCCGACGCCGCGATCATGAACCTGGAGGTGGCCGATCCCCGGCGGCGGGAGATCTGCCCCGGGAAGAGCCGCATCAGCTATGAGCATTACCACGAGGCCTTCCGGGAAGCGGTGGACTGCTTCGGCTGGGGCATGGTCTCCAGCGTGCTCATCGGCGGCATCCAGCCCAAGGAGGAGATCATGTCGGAGATCGCCGTCATGGCCTCCGAGGGCGTTTTCCCCACGATCATGCCCTTCCGGCCCATGGACGACTGCGAGCTGTACGGCTTCCGCCGCTGCCCTCCGGAGGTGCTGCTGGAATTGAGCGAGTACCTGGGGACGCTGCTGCATACATACAAGCTGGAATCCTGGAAGCAGCCCGGCTGCACGGAGTGCGGCGGCTGCAGCCTGGAAAACGATTTCTACCGAAAGCTGGAGGAAAGGGAAACGCCATGGAATATCTGGCAGCGGACTATACGTCGGACTTTGCCTGCAAATGCGGGGCGTGCCGCCGCAATTGCTGCAGCGGCTGGCCCGTCACCATCTCCCGGGAGGAATACGAGCGCATCATGGCCGCGCCCGCGAGCCCGGAATACCGGGAAAAGCTGAAGGAGGCCCTGCGCCTCAATTTCGCGCCGGAGGACAGACGCTATGCCCACGTCGTCCACGACCGGCAGGGAAGATGCCTGCTCCAGCGGGAGGACGGACTCTGCGGCCTGCAGATCGAGCTGGGAGAGGCGATACTTCCCGCGGTCTGCCGCCTCTATCCCCGCAACCGCCGCAGCGTCTGCGGCGTGAACGAGTGCGCCCTCAGCTTCGGCTGCGAGGCCGTGACGGAGCGGCTGCTGGCCTCCGCCGAGCCCCTGAGGCTGACGGAGACGGAGATCGGGGAAGCCCCCCTGTTTCCGATCGACATGCCGGAGGAGAAATATGCCCGCTGCCGCCGCGCCCTGGAGATCATGGGCGACAGGAGCACGGACCTGGCCCGAAGGTTCGAGCGTCTGGGAGAGGAGCTTTTCGGCTGCCGGGAGACTTCCCCGGAGGAGCAGGCCCTTGAAGACGCCATGCGCCTCCTGCACCGGCTCACCTCCGATTGCTGCGGGAAAACGAAGGTGGCGGGGAAGCTCTGCAGCGAGGCGGTTTCCTTCTTCGGCTTTGCGGGGAAGGAGAAGCTCTCCGGCGCCGAAGCGGCCGAGCTCTGTGCCCGCTACCGGGAGACCGCTGGGCGGCTTTTCCCTGAGAAGGCCAGGCTGGAGGCCCTGGCGGAGCGACTTCTCATCAATCATATGTTTTACAACAGCTTTCCCCACGTGGGCGGTACGGACGACGGGGAGCGGGCGCTCTACGGCCTCTGCACCGTATACGCCTTCGTGAAGTTCGTGCTGGCCGGGAACGTCCGCCGGATCGGCGGGATGGAGGATGCCGCGGACGTGCTCTCCGAGCTGGGCAGACTCATCGAGCATTCCGATTTCAAATACAAGGCGGCGCAGTTCTACCGGAAGCAGTCGGATCACAGCCCCGGCTGCTGGCGGCAGCTGGCAAAGCTCTGAGCGCTTGACAATTATCGGCGCTGCGTGTAGAATTGCGTCTATCTGATTTGTAAGGAGTTAGTATTATGGCCAAGGATAAGAAGGTCGAACAGATCACCGATATGGAGGTGGACTTCGCCCAGTGGTTCACGGACGTCTGCATCAAGGCGGAGCTGGTGGACTATTCCGGCGTGAAGGGCCTCTTCATCCTGCGCCCCTACGGCTACGCCATCTGGGAGAACATCCAGAGCTGGCTGGACCGGCGCTTCAAGGAGCTGGGGCATGAAAACGTATCCATGCCCATGCTGATCCCCGAGAGCCTTCTGCAGAAGGAAAAGGATCATGTGGAGGGCTTTGCCCCCGAATGCGCCTGGGTGACCCTGGGCGGCAGCGAGGAGCTTCCGGAGAAGCTCTGCATCCGCCCCACCAGCGAGACCCTGTTCTGCGACCACTGGAGCCACGTGGTCCATTCCTGGCGGGACCTGCCCATGAAATACAACCAGTGGTGCAGCGTCCTGCGCTGGGAGAAGACCACCCGCCCCTTCCTGCGGGGCAGAGAATTCCTCTGGCAGGAGGGACACACCCTTCACGCCACGGCTCAGGAGGCCATCGAGGAGACGGAGCAGATGCTGGAGGTCTACGCCGACTGCGCGGAGAACCTGCTGGCCATGCCCGTGGTGCGGGGCGTGAAGACGGAGAAGGAGAAGTTCGCCGGCGCAGAGCGCACCTATACCATCGAATGCATGATGCACGACCGCAAGGCCCTCCAGTCCGGCACCAGCCATTATTTCGGCGACGGCTTCGCCCGGGCCTTCGGCATCGGCTTTTCCGATAAGAACAATCAGCAGCAGGTTCCCCACGAGACCAGCTGGGGCCTTTCCACCCGCATCATCGGCGGCATCATCATGACCCACGGGGACAACAACGGTCTGGTGCTGCCCCCGGCCGTGGCCCCCATCCAGGTGATCGTGGTGCCCGTGGCCGCCCACAAGCCCGGCGTCCTGGAAAAGGCGCAGGAGGTCCTGGAGACCCTGAAGGCCGCCGGGATCCGGGCAAGGCTGGACGACAGCGACAATTCCCTGGGCTGGAAGTGCGCCCAGTGGGAGATGAAGGGCGTTCCCCTGCGTCTGGAGCTCGGGCCCCGGGACATCGAGAACGGACAGTGCGTCTGCGTCCGCCGCAGCGATTTCGAGAAGGTGCCCGTCTCCCTCGGCGAGCTGACGGAGCGGGTGCGGGAGCAGCTGCAGGCCGTGCAGCAGGGCCTCTTCGACAAGGCGAAGAAGAATCTGGACGAACATATCTATCCCGCCTTCTCCCTGGAGGAAGCCAAAACGCTGCAGGAGACGAAGGGCGGCTTCATCAAGACCATGTGGTGCGGAGAGCTTGCCTGTGAGCTGGCCATGAAGGAGCAGGCGGGCATGTCCAGCCGCTGCATCCCCTTCGCCCAGGAAAAGCTGGGGGAGACCTGCGCCTGCTGCGGCAAACCTGCAAAGCACATGATCTACTGGGGTGTCGCTTATTAAGAACCCGATTCGGTTCCGCAGCCATGAGGCTGCGGAACTTTTTTCCGCGCAGTTCGTCTTAGGAAGCGAAAACAAAAAGGAGGTCCCTCACATGAAAAAGCATCTGAGAAAGCTCCTGGCTCTGTTCCTTGCCCTGCTGCTGTGCCTGCTCTTCACCGCCTGCGGCGCTTCCTCCCTGGTGAACCGGATCGGCGGAAAGAGCACCTCCGCCGCCGCGGCGCCGCGTAACGAGTCCGCCGGCGGCTCCTCCGCGTTCTACGATGCGGCTCCCGCATATGATATGGATTACGTCGGGGAAGAGTATTCCGTCGCGGTTCCCTCCGCCATGTCCGGCGGCTCCTTCGTTTCGGGAGGAAATAACGACGCCGCCCGGGCGGAGACGAACGACAAGATCATCTATTCCGGCTCCGCCAGCGTGGAGACGATCCGCTTCGACGAAACCGTGGAGCAGGTCTACGCCCTGATCGAACAGTACGGCGGCTTCCTGGAGAGCTCCTGGATCACCGGAAAAGACTATAACTCCACCTATTACAATCGCCCCAACTACCGCAGCGCCTCCTTCGTCATCCGGGTGCCCCGGGAGAGCTTCCAGAGCTTCACCGGCTCCCTGGAGAGCCTGGGGAACGTGATCAATTCCTCCGTGCAGGCCCAGAACATCACCTCCTCCTATTTCGATACCCAGTCCCGGCTGAACACCTACCGCACCGAGGAGGAACGCCTGCTGGACATGCTGAGCAAGGCGGACACGGTGGAGGACATGCTGAACATCGAGGACCGGCTGGCCAGCGTCCGCTACAACATCGAATCCCTGACCACCACCCTCACGAACTGGGACAGCAAGGTGAACTACTCCACCCTGGACCTGTATATCAGTGAGGTCAAGGAACTCACCCAAGAGACGCCCATCACCCGCACCTTCGGAGAAGAGCTGGGGCAGGGCTTCCGGAACACCTGCCAGTGGATGGCCCAGGCGGCGAAGGAC
>JAEEGK010023549.1_pt1 | contig 12829 bp, 10 predicted proteins | sample 8958771 | NCBI WGS metagenome assembly JAEEGK01 (sample SAMN16246547, study PRJNA631951) | gut metagenome | biome: gut microbiome; feature: rumen; material: SC-attached | host: Bos | place: Iran: Karaj | collected 2018-10 | reverse complement strand
CCCAATCCCCAATCCCCAATCCCCAATCCCCCATCCCCAATCCCCAATCAAAAAATAAAATGATGAAAAAAAAGAAAACAATGAATTTATGTATTTAAAATTAATAATTTATTTTTTAATAAAAATTTCTTATTTTATTTATTTATTTTCTAATATTAATTAAATTATTTTTGTTTTAATAATAATTTTTAATTTTTTTATTCCTATATATTGTTTTCAAATAAATATGATTTAATCATATTTTTCAAACATTTAGATATAATAAAAAACATCTAAAATATTAATATTTGATTTATTAAATCCAAAAAGCCAAAATTTTCAATAAATCTTCTTTTATTATATTTTGAAAAAATATTATTAAATTAATTATTAAATATAAGGTAATCTTATCATTTCTTTTCTATTTGGAAATAGCAATTTATTATTTTCATATAATGGTTTTGCTAAAATATATTTTTTACGATCTAATAATTTAGTAAAGTCAATTTCATCACAACTTTGACTTTTAAAAAAATGTTTTAGCTTTGAATTAACTTTACTACTTTTATCATAAGCAATTCTTTTTCTAAATCTCATAAAATTTTCAAGAACAATATTATTATATTGATTATAATCTTCAATTTTAGTTGGAATATCTTCTTCATTATTAATAATAGATTCATCCTTAATAACATTTGGATTTTCATAAAAATTATATTGCATATCAAAATTATGTTCATCTTCAATTTCTTTAGTTTCTTTATTTAAAAATAAAGCAGAATCATTATCTTCATATATATTTTCTATATTATTTTTATTTGGTCTTTGAACAGAATTACTTTTTCTATTTTTTTTCTTATATTTTTTATTCTTTTTCTTAGTATAAAAATTATTATTTGTTGATGATTCACTTAATGTATCATTTATTAAAGAAAAACTATCACTTTTTCTTAATAAAATATTTTTTAAATTTTTATAATTTTTATTAGGCCAATCTATTGAAGGAAATAAAATATCTTCATGATAACTTTCTAAATAAATATAATCTAAATTTTTAAAACCATATTTATATTCTTTAGTTAATTTTAATTCTTTATATCTATCTTTAATATAATCTTTAGTAATTAAACCTAATTCATTAACATATTCTTTATCATAAATTTCAATTGTATTTAATTTTTTTCTTGCTTCAATAATAAAATTCATAAAAGGAGATTCAATATCTTTATTAAATATACTTCCCCATAAATCATTTTTAAGCCATAAATGATTTTTTAAATCTATAATTCCATTTTCATTTCCTAATCTTTGACCAGGATCTCTAATTAATAACCCATTAATAAATCTTATACATTCTTCACTATAAAAATTATTTTCATTTTCAACATTATTAATATCAATAAAAGCTTTTTTAAAAATTAATTCACTTTTCATTAAATTATATTTTCTTGATATATAAGGTCTTTTCCCTTTAATAATTTCATAACATATAATTCCAATAGAATAAAAATCAGAAATAAATTTTTGTTTGTTTCTAAATAAAGTTTCAGGGGCAATATAACCTAAACTTCCACTAATATCTCCTGAAGTATTATCAAATATTGATCTTGCAACTCCAAAATCATTTAAATGAATATAACCTTCATTATCAAAGATTAAATTTTCTGGTTTTATATCTCTATGAATAATATTATTTCTATGAACATACTCTAAAACTATTATTAAATTTTGCACTAGGAATTTTAATTGAATTTCATTTATTTTTTTATAATTATTATTCATGTGATAACGTAAATCTCCTCCTTTTAATAATTCGAATACAAAATATACTTTTTCATTATCTTGAAATGAACATATTAAATTTATCATAAATTTATGATGTAGTTTTGCTAATATTTCTTTTTCAAATAATATATTTTGTAATCCATTTTTATCTAATATTTTTACTTTTGAAAATTCTTTAAATGCAAATTCATTTTTTGTTCTTTTATATTTTACTTTCCAAATTTTACCAAAACGACCTTTTCCAATAACATATAAAAATTCAAAATGATTTTTATTTACTAAAATTTTATTAATATTATTTATTAATAATAAATTGATTTTTTATTTTGTTATTTTACTTTTTCCTTCTTTATATTGAGCTAATATACTTTTTATTACTGTTTGCCCCATTAAATAATTATTGAAAAAAAAATAAATATTTTAAAAAATCATCATAATAAAAGTACACTATTTATATAAATTATATATATAGTTTTTAAACTTTCAAAAATTCATTATAATTATTTTTTATCGATTTTTCTTTTTTTTTTGGTTAATTTGATTATAATATATATTTTATATATTACTATTCTTTTTTAGGAATTCTTTTTATTTGATTGGTTATTTATTTAATTTAATAAATATGAAAAATGTAATAAATCGATTAAATAGTAATTTAGGTGTTTTAAATACAATTTATTCACCCAAAATAAATACTACTTTTAAAAAAATATTTCATAATGTATTAACTGCTAGACCTTCTACAAGTAGGAAATCTGTTTTAAATTCTTTAAATAATTCTTCACCATTATTTTCTTCTCAAACTCCTTCTTCAAGATTTATTATTGAATCTGAACAATTATATCAAGAAAAATTACAATTAATCAATACAGTGAAAAAACTAAAATTAAAATTATATTTATTAAAAAAACAAAATAAAGTACTTAGAGTTCAAATAAAAGAGAAAGATAATGATATAAATAATATAATATTAGAAAATGAAAATAATTCTTTTAATCAAAATTCTTTAATAATGAAAAAAATTCAAAAACAAAGTGATGATTTAAAGGAAAAAATCGATGAAATTCAAAAAAAAAATTTTTCTTTAAAAAAAAACTTTAAATTAACACGATTGAATGAAAATGATATTGAAAATTTTTGTTTGGAAGAACAAATAAAAAAAATGAATACATTAATTTCTTATTTAAATAAAGAAAAAAATAAAAATAAAGAAAAAATTGAAGAATATGAAATTTTAAAAGAAAAAATTAATGATCAAAATTCTATTATAAATTCTTTACAAGAACAAATAAATTTTTTTGATAAAGAAGAAGAAAAAATTAATAAAGAGATTGAAGAAGTTAATTTAAAATTAAATGAAGAACAAAATAAAATGAATTTAAATAAAGATATTGTTATTTCTTTAAGAAAAAAAAATGACATTTTAAAAAAAGGAAATTATTATAATCAATATTTTAGTTTTTATAAAAATAGAATATCAAATTATGAAGAAAAAATTTCAGAAACAAAAAAAACAATTTCAATATATAAAAATAAATTATCATTTCAGCAAAATTTAATTAATAATTTAGAAAAAGAAACAAAGACATTAATAGAACAAAATAAAAATAAAAAATTAAATATAAGTGAATTATCATATAATGAATTAAAAAAATCAATAAATCCAGAAAACCTAAAATTATTAAATAATAAAACTGATGATGAAGAAATAAAATATTTAAAAGAAAATTTAGAAAAGTCAAAATATATAGAAAAGGAATTAGAAAATCAAATAAATATTTATCAACAAAAATTAAAAGAATTAATAGAAAATCAATCAGAAAGATCAATAGAAGATATTGAATTTGGAATTGATTCAAATAATCCTTTTTATACAAATAATGAAGAAAATGATATAATTCAATCAAAAAAAATAACAAATACTCAATATAATCAATTCACTTATATTTTATTCAAAAATTTTGAAGCTAAACATATTACTTTAAATAATCCTAATAATACTTTAATTAAAGAATTAAATGAAATATCTAATCATTCTTTTCCAAATAATAATGATAAAATTGATATTAATTCAGATTTTTTTAATGATTTAATTCTTCGAATTTCTAAAAAAATTTGTGATATTTTAAATTGTAAAAATGAAAATAGTTTAATTAAGTTAAAAATTTATTTAAGTTCTTTATTATATAATAGTAAAGGAAATCTTTTTAAATTTATAGAATATATAAAAATTTTATTTTCTTATACTCAAGATTATACTTTTGAATTAGAAGAAAATTTAAAAAAAGAATTAGTAACTCAATGTAAAAATAGTTTTGAAACAATAATAAATTTATTAAAAAAAGAAAAACATGAATTTATTTCTCTTTTAGATATGAAATATTTAATAGATGAAAATGTAAAAGATTTAAATGATAAACAAATTGAATATATTTTTTATGTTATGAAAAAATTTGATGATCCTTTATCAGATTTCGAAGATTTAAAAATTTCAAATTTATTAAATTTAATTAATACAAATAAAACTCAAAGTGAAAAAAATGAAGATGAATCAATAACAGAAATAACAAATGAAGAATATAATAAACATATTAATTTTATTTTATCAAAAATTAATGAATGTTTAAAGAAAAATAATCTTAGTACTTTAGATAGTCTTTTAATAGATTTTATTCAAGAAAGAAAAATAAATGAAAAAACAATTAAAATAATTACCATTGAAGAATTAAATGAAATATTAACAAAAAATGATATTCAATTTAATGATATTCAAATATCTTGTTTATGTAGTAAATTTTCAATTCCTGATGATTTAAGAATAATTGATGTTGAAAAATTAGAAGAATATTTAATAAATAAAAAAATGAATAAAATAGTTGAATTTGATAAAGAAAAATCATTAGATTTTGAATAAGAAAAATTCTTTATAAAAATATGGAAAAGTATTAATAAAATGTAAATTTGTATAATAATTTTTTTTTGATAAATTAATTATATTAAAAAACTTTATAATATACTTTTTTAAAACAATTTATAAAAAACACTCAAATAATAATTAATATTTGATCCATTAGAATAATAATTAACCTTTATATTTTTATTATCATATCTTTCTTATTTAAATTGTAATTTTCAATTTTTATTTATTCTTATATTTGCAGTTTTAATATAATTTTCTTTATATTGTCATTCCCTTTTCTTGAAATCTTATTTTATTTATTTTCATTATCTTCTAAAATAAAAATTTCTAATTTTATGGAAATATTTATAAACACAATTTTTTCAAAGTTTAGCTTATAAAATATGATTAATCAATTTATTATTTTTTCTACATTCAAAGATGAAATATGAATATATATTTCTTATAATTGATTATTAATCAATTAATTTTTTCATATTCTTTTATAATTTTAAAGTGTAAATTGGATAAAGTCTTAAACAATTTTTGATGAATTAATTTATTTTCATAATATTTTTATAAAATATCTCCTAAAAGAATTTTAAAACTTATATAATAATATGCTTTTGTTTATTTTTATCTTTAATATAAATAATCATCCGAATATTTTATTTATTTACAATTAAAACAAAATATTAATTAATAATTAAAACTTCAAATACTTTACGTCATTTTTTCTAAATCATTTATATAATTAAATATATATTATCAATATAAATTACAAATTATTTAAATTATAATAACATATACTAAAAAGTTTGATATGTAAAAAATAATTTTTTTTTAAGAATCATTAAAATTTCTTCCAGGAAATTTATTAATATTAATATTAGTGATATTGGTAATATTATAAAAACTTCTTCTATTTGACATATTATCATCACTGAAACTTGGAGTATGATCATAATAACCAACACTTGAACTACAAATTGATTGAGAAGGAGTAAATTTATTAATATATAAATTATTTTGTTGAATATTTATTTTTTTTTTTGTGAAATAATCTTCATAAAAAGATATTTTTTTTTCATTTTTTTTTAAGTTGTTTGTTTTATTTTTTTCTAAAGAATATGATGATTTATTTTCTAATGTTTTATTTGATGGAAATTTTGATTGAGAATGAATAATAATATTATTATTATAATTATTTGGAACATTTATTGTATGTGTTTTATTAGTTTTTTTTTCTAAAATAATTTCTTTATTATAATCTTTTTCTTTAAAAAATTTATTTAATAGTTTATGATTTTTAGAAATATTTCTTAAATTTTTATTTAATTGAGCAACAACAGTTAATTCTTTATAAGTTAAAAAATCTAAAATTTTTGCCCAGCATTTTTCATCAGTACGATAAAAGTAATTATTTATATTATTTAAAATTTCCATTGATTTTGTAATTTCATTAAATGTACTTATATTCCCTTTATATTCATTAATATTACTATTTATAATTATTTTTTTATTTTTCATTTGACATGCACATCCCATTTTTTTCAATTACACCAAACTTTGCAAAAGTAATAATAAATTATATTAAAAAAACCTAAAAAAAAAATCAAAAATTTAACATTTAACAATAAAAATTAAAATTAAAAAAAATAATAAATTTAAATATCTAATTATAAAAGCAAATTAAACAAATTTAATCGTTGATATATTTTAAAAATTCTTCATAAGTAATTTGATCACCTTTTTGAGTAGTATTTTCTAAAATATGTTTAATTTTATTTTCAGAAATATTTTCTCCTATTTCATTACAAATTTTTTTAAAAGTTTCAAAATTAATTGTATTATCTGCAGGATTATCAATACATAAATTAAATATTGTTTTAATATTATTTTCATTTTTAAATCTATTTAATCTTTCATTAACATGATTAGAAAATTTTTCCCAAGATACAATTTCATTATCAACAGATAATTCTTCTAAAATTTTATATAATTCAGGATTATTATTTTCAAAATTCATATATTTCATTGCTTCAAGAGTATCTTTAATTTTAATTGTTTGATTATTATTATAATCAAATAAATCAAAAGCTTGTTTTAATTCACTCATATCTTCATTAATATTACTTTTTTTTTCAGGTTTTGGAACAAAATTTTTTTCTTCATTTGCAAAAATAAAAACAAGATAATTTTCATCTTCAAATTTTTGTAATCCAATACCAACTTGAGTATAAAATAGATTAGTAAAAAAACTCCTTCCTTTTTTATTTTTATCAAGTTTATTTAATAATATTTTAATTATTTGATTATTTGGATCATCAGAACCAATATCAGCTAATAAAGAAGGATTTTCAGATAAATAATAATCAGGAATAATATTTTTTAATTCATTCCCAACTTTATATAATTTATAGTCATTTGGATTTAAAGAAAATTTTTTTGCTTCTATTTTTGCTATCTTTGATAATTCAGAATTTAAATTTAATTTCGGCATTGGCTGCATTTTCTGTAATACTTCTAAATATCTATCTATTTCTTGTAAAAGAGGATCTTTTGCTTTTATTCTACTTAAACCTTTTCTATATATTTCCATAAAGTGAATTATTGATTGAGGATTTTCTCTAAATTTGTTTAAGTTGTTTATAACGGATTGTTCGAAATCATTTGACATTTATTTCTATAATTTTTTTATTCTTTTTTAAAAAAATATATTTTTCAATAAAAGAAAAATATTAAACTACTTTTTATTAAAGTTTCAAAGAAAATTATTTTTAAATAAATGAATGTAATCTTATCTAGTTAAAAATATTATTAATTATTCTCATATAATTTAATTATTAATTAAGATATTTTTATAACTTTTCATAAAAAATGAAAAAAAAATAAAACAATTAAAAATCTTTAGAATTTATTTAATATTAAAAAAATGAATACAATATTAGTATTAAATAAAACAACATATGAAATATTAGATGAAAAAATAATATCGAAAAATACATTTGTAACTCCAGCATCAAAAGATAATTCTTATTCTTTTCTTGTAGATTTAATAAAAGATTTAGATCAATTAAATAATTTATCTTCGTCAAATAATGAAGATTGTATAAGTTTAAAATTAGATTCAGGTAAAATTATGATATATAGAAAAAGTCAAAACTCTAATTTATCAGTAGTATTAATTTGTGATAAAAAAAGTTTTAAAAGACAAAGTTTAATATCAATGTCTAAAATATTATTAAATAATATTCATCAAGATGAATTATCAAAAAAGGTAACAATAAAAGGAAAAGATTTTGCAATGCAAAGTATAGAAGAATTAACAGTTAAATTTATAGATTATTTAAGAACAAATAAATTATTTGCTAAATTTATTTATTTTAATTATAATCCAAATGCATCAAATTCTATTTCATATAAAAAAACAAAATTAGAATCAACTTCAGTTATATTATATAATTCAGGAAAAGAAAATGATAAAATTCAAGAACAAAAAGATACAATGTTACAAAAATCAACTATTAAAGAAAAAGAATTAAATATTGAATTAGAAAAAAAACCTAATAGACCAACAGAAAAAAAAATATTTATTAAAAAATTTAATAATATTAAACCTGAACAATTAAAAAAGAAAACTTTTTTTAAAAGTTTTACAGGAAATTTTTTTATTGAAAAATATTTTTTAACAAAAAATACAATGATTCATATGTTATTCAATAATGTCTTTATTGAAAGTCCAAATCAAGGAAATTCTCTTAAAGATAATTTTAATTATCCAATTAATCAAGATAATGATCATGTATTATTATATTTATTAGATTTATATGATAAAGCTCAACAAATGTTTGCAGTTAATAAAGTTGGAGGAAGTGAATTTTTAGATATTGTAAATTATATTGAATTAAATTTAAATAAACCTGAAGTTATGCTTACTAAAAATAAAATGGCTATTATTAAATTTAAATCTATTTTTATTATTATTCATTTAGAAATTTATGAAGATAAAAATTTATGGAGTACTATTAATTCTAATACTAATTTTTATAAAGAAATTGAACTTTTGTTTAGTATTGTTCATGGTGAAACTTATATAGGAAGTGAATGAATGCTATTTATTACAAAACAATATTCATAAATAAAATTTTATTTTTAAATTTATTATTTAGAAAATTTTATAAAAAACAATAAATAGTAAAACAAAAGGTAAAATTAAATAATAAAAAAGAATAAAACTTAAAATGAAAAATTTTGTTTAATCATTTTAAAAACAAATAAATGAAATAAATATTTATAAAAAAAATAATTTAAAAAAAGAAAGATAGTAAAATTTTTAAGGAAAAAATAAATAAAAACGAAGATTTTTGAAATACACATAAATTTTATCTAACCAAATATTATTCCACAAATTTCCCCAAATTCTTTTGCTATTGTATTTGTCCAATTTCCTGTTGCAACTAAAGCTTCTCTAAATTGATTCATTTCAATAATTTTTAATCCTCTTCTACCTAATTCTTCTAAAGCTGCTCTCACTGGACCTTGTTGTCTAGAAAGAAGTAAACCAACTTTTCCTAAAACTAAAGCTAATGGTAATCCCATTTATTTTATCTATAATTATATAAATAATTTATTTTTTCTTAAGACAGAAAATAATAATTAGTATTTATCATCAACATTTTGTAATTATTTATTTATTTATTATTTTTTCCATTTAAACAATTAGTAATTCTTAATTTGAAAAGTTATATATTTTATTTAATTAAATATATTAATATTGCTAATTTAATATTTTAAATTTCAATATTTGATTAATTAATTTATTTTTTTAGTTTTTTTAGAATTTTTTAATGAGTGTTTTTGTTAAATTTCATAAAATTAATATATATGGTTTATCTGGAACTGGAAAAAAAAGTTTTTTAAAAGAAATGAAAAAATATAATAATCCAAATTATAAAGAAAGTGAATATGATAAAATAATTGATGAAAGAAAAAAAGAAGAATTAGAAGATTCTCAAAAATTAATTGAAAGAATAGAAAAAGTAATAATTCCTTTAAAAAATAATACTAAATTATATTTAAATGTATATTTAACAAATTTAGATAATATAGATTATATAAATTCAAGAACAAAATATTTAATATATGAAACAGAAATAATAATAATATTAATAGATATAACAAGAATAAGTTCATTTGAATTAGCAAAAAATTTATTAGAAAAATTAAATGAAATATATAAAGAAAGAAAAAAAAAATTTGAAATATTTTTTATAGCAAATAAAATAGATTTAGATTCAAAAAGAGTAATAACAAATAATGAAATAAATGAATTAAGAGATCTATATAATTATATTCAAATATTTTATTTATCTTTAAAATCAATAGAAAATTTTGAAAATATAATAGAATCATTAAATACAACATTAAATAAAGATTGTTTTAAATTATATAATTTAATAAAAATAAAAGAACCAATAAAAATATCATCTCAAGATAATATAAAAACACATTCTTTAATGACAATATTTTTATTAGGAAGTTCAGGAGTAGGAAAAACATCATTTATTAAAAGGTATTTTAATAATTTATTTTCAAATTCAAATTTATCTACTTTAGGAATTGATGTAGAAAAATCTTTTGTAGAAATAGATAATCAAATTATTAAATTAGAAGTTTGGGACACGGCTGGTCAAGAAAGATTAAGAAGTGTACCAAAAAAATTTTATACTAAAAGTGATGCATTTATTTTAATGTATGATATTACTAAAGAAAGTACTTTTAATGAATTAACTCAATGGATTAAAGATATTAAAGAAGCTAGAAATACTGATATAAATGATAATAATAATGATAATAATTGTATTATATATTTAACTGGAAATAAAATTGATAATATTAATGAAAGAGAAATTAAAACGGAAGATGCTGAAAATTTTGCTAAAAAATATAATATTAATTATACTGAAATATCATGCAAAGACGGTATTAATATATATGAAATTATGGAAAATATTATTTTTGATACTTCTAAAAGATTAGATTATCTTAAAGAAGGGTTTAATTTAGAAAAAGAAAAAATTAAAAATATTAAGAAAAAAAAATGTTGTAATGGTTAAATTCTTATTAGATATGTTAAAAATTTTATTTTTAATTTATTTTTTTTTTAGAGTATTATTTAAAATTTTATTTTAATATTGAATTATCATTCACTTATATTTTATAATATAACATTATCTAATATTCTAGTTAATTTATTCACATAATTTTATTTATATTATAACATTAATTTTTGGGTCTTTAAAATATTGAATTTTTATTCTATTTTTCTTTTTTTTCTTTTTAATATTAAATTATATTGTTTTAATTCTTTATTTTCAATTGAAAATAAATATTTGATGTAATTTTTGAAATAAAGCATTTACAGAATTATTTGATTATTATTATTATTTAATAATCTAATTATATCTTCAAAATCAGGTTTAATTATATTATTATTATAATAATTTTGGAATTTGTGAAAATCTTGATAATTATTTAGTTATTTTATTAAAAATTTTTTTTATATTTATTTGATAAGGAGAATTGATTATTATCTTAATATTATTTGATTTTATTAAAAAATTTTAATAATTAAAATAAATTTAAATATATAATTTTATTATTAGAATTAGAAATACTCATGATGATTGTATTAATGGGATAATGGAATGGAAAAATAGTTTAATTATATATTATTTATTTGAAAAAAAAAAATTTGGTCTCTATGATTTTTACTTATTAATGTATTAATAGAATTTTCTGGAATCAAATCATTCAAAATTGTGTTTTTTTATGAATTATAGAAGAATCACTTTCATTATATTTAATTTGAGAAATCCAAAAATTTTCAATCCAAGATTTCGAAGATAGTACAAAACCCCCAATCCATGCATTATATCTTTTTTCTGGTAGCTCAATAACATGAATATATTTTTTCATTGATATAGGAGCAAACTCAATAATTTCTTTTCTTAATCTTTTTCCAAATCCTTTAAACAATGTATTTCCTCCATAATACTGTTATATAAATCTTTTCTTAAATCTTCCTCACATTTAGCAATTATTTCTATATATTTTTAAGCAAAATTATCGAGTTCATAATGATCATAAATTTTGTTGTTAAATAAAATTTCTGGGATTCTGAAACTTTGTTTAATTACTGTTCCATCAGGCGTTTTATAATTTTTTTCTTAGATATTTTTTTAAAGCAATATAGCAAATTTTTTCTTTAATATTTTTAGCAATTAATTGTTCAGAATAAGTTACTAATGATATACCCAATTAATCAGCAATGATTTTAATTAAATATTTTGTAATATTTTTTCCTCCAAAATTCATTTTAATGAAGTAAGGTAAAGACTTCCCGTCATAAGAGTAATAAAATTGAGTGATAGCTTCTCCTGAATCTAAAGCCAACCATATGATTTCCCAATGGCAAATATTATTAAAGGACCTTGTTTTGAAATACACATTCTAGATGCATTAAATTTTTCAAACATAATTTCAGCAGTTTTTTCATTATTTTTTTTTTGAATTCATCAGAACTTCAGTAAGCATTATATTATTTCCACTTGGAGATACGTTTAATTCAGTTTTAAATGTATGATCCCAAATTTTCTCCATATCGTCCCAATCATAAATGATACCATGTGAAATTGGGCATTTTATATTTAAGAATTGACTTTTTTCTTCCACTGAATCTCCTACATAAAAATCAGAATAAGAATGATGGGGATTTTGAGGTCTTCCTATTAAAGTGGGAAAAACAACTTTTGGTGTATCACTTCCAGAAAAACCAGCTTTAATATAACCAGTACCATTATCTATAACAATAGTTAAATTTTCCATAATTATTTCATATTATTCAAAAATAGATTATAACACCAAATAAAATAAATGTTATTTTAAAGACCCAAAAATTAATGTTATAATATAAATAAAATTATGTGAATAAATTAACTAGAATATTAGATAATGTTATATTATAAAATATAAGTGAATAATAATTAAATATTAAAATAAAATTTTAAATAATACTCTAAAAAAAAAATAAATTAAAAATAAAATTTTTAACATATCTAATAAGAATTTAACCATTACAACATTTTTTTTTCTTAATATTTT
>JAEEGK010023548.1_pt1 | contig 12830 bp, 7 predicted proteins | sample 8958771 | NCBI WGS metagenome assembly JAEEGK01 (sample SAMN16246547, study PRJNA631951) | gut metagenome | biome: gut microbiome; feature: rumen; material: SC-attached | host: Bos | place: Iran: Karaj | collected 2018-10 | reverse complement strand
ATAAAATATAATTTAAAATTTTTTTTGAGAAGATTAAATATTTTAATAAATATTTTTTTTTAAATATTTTTCTTAAAATTTATAGAAATATGAAATAAATGAGATTAAGCAGTTAAGCTTATTGGAACTATTCTAAAAAATAATGATATACAATAATACAAAAATAAATTTGAAAAAAAATCTGAAAATAAAATAGTTTATTTGTGATCACCTTTGAAAAACATTATTAATATTCCCATTAAACTTATTTATCTAAATATCATTAATATTTTTTCTTTATCTTCACTATAAGCTTTATCTTTTTCTAAAAACTTTTACTTTTCATTTTTATTTTTAATATATTGTAATTTATTCATAATATCATTTTAAACACTTCATTTCTTTTAACTTTTTTAATTTTTCTTTAAATATTTATCGATCTTTCATAGGATAAATATTGTAATAATTCTTGATTAACTTTTTTAATTTTGGATAGAATACTTTTTTTGTTTTTTGATTTGTGAATATTTTTACTTTTTACATATGGGTAAATTTATTTTAGTCTAATTTTTTTCATATTTTTTTATTATTTTTAATTTTGTTTTATATATTTTATTAAATATTTATTATATACATAAAATTAATTTTCTTATTAAATTCTAATTTTAATTTTTATCTAAAAAATATATGTTTTATATTTTTTTTAATTTATTGGTTATTTTTATCTTGTTCATACCAATAATCATCATCTGGACCAATATATTGTCTTAATCTATTATTTGTATATTGTCCTCTATTTTTTAATTTCTCTTGATAAGCACTATATTCTTTTTCATTTAATATAAAAGTTTCATTATTTGGTCTATTCATACTATCAATAGTATTCATATTATTAATATTCGTTCTTAAATTTAGTAAATTATTATCTTTAACATTTGGTTTATTTTGATTTATATTATTATAATTATTCATATTAATATTTGGAAAATCTAAATTATCTAAATTATCTAAATCATCTAAGTTATCAAGATTTGGATTGTTTAAGAAACTATTTTCAATTTCTCTAATTAATTTTTTTTCTTCTTCAGTGAAATTATCATAATGTGTTTTAAAGAATTTATTTAAAATTTTTCTAGATTCAATTAATTTTTTTATTACAACTTTTAAATCTTCCATTTCAGTTTCTAAATCATTAATATTCATTTTTTGTGTATCAATATCTCTTTTTAAAGATTGATTTTTTTTTAATTCATCATTATAATCTTGTTTTAATACACTATATTGATATTTTAAATCTTCTAATTCATTTTCTTTTTTTTCAAATGCTGCTAATTTTTCCAAAGAATTATTTTCTAAATTACTTATTTTATCATTTAATTCTTTAATTTCATTTTCTAATTGATTTGAAATTTCTACATTTTCATTATATAATTTTTCTCCAGCTTCAATGTCACTTTTAAATTGTTCTTTTAATTTTTTTGTAATTTCTTCTTTTGATTCATTTAATTTTTGTTGAATTTCATTTCTATTTTCTAACATAAGATTTTTATATTCTTTTAATTTATTTGAATCTTCTGAAATTATTGAATTAACATTTTCTGTTCTTTTATCTAATGAATTTAATAATGTATTAAATTCAGATAAATTATATATTTTAATTGGTAATTTTTTATAAGACATTTTATAAGTTTTGGTTATTTTTTTATTTAAAGTATTTTTATAATTAATAATTATTAAAAATTAATTTTATTATCATTATAATATTCAATTATTTTTCCAAGTGAAATGTTAATATTTATAATAAGTAAATAAATTTACATTATAAAATTAAATGAAAAGAAATCAAATTAATTCTCAATCACTAAGAAATAATCCTTCATCAAATGATATTAATTTTTCCCCTGAAAATAATAAAATATCAATATCTTTAGATGAATCAATTATTCCTCAAAATTCACCCAAAGAAACAATTTTCACTTCAAAAAAAAAAATACAAAAAAATAAAATTCCCTTAACTTCATATCATAAAAAAAACAATACAAAAGAATTAAATTATTTAAGTCCTCAAGAAAATTTTTTAACAATGAAAATAGGAAGAAATCCAATAGAAGAATTTAATGAAAAAATAGAATTTCCAAAAGAAGGAAATAACAATATAGATTTAGTAGATCTTTCATTACAATTTAAAAATAATATAACATTTGAAAAAATAATAAAAGAAAATGAATTATATAAGCAAAACAATAATTTAAAATATTTAAGAGAAAAAAATCCATATATAACATTAAAATTAATAGATTCTTGTATAGATTTAAGAATATGTACAAATAAATATTATATAGGAGAAAATGGAATAGATTGTTCAATGAAAAATCATAGTAATGATTTTATAAGTATTGGAAGACAACAAATAAATGAAAGCGCAATTAGACCTAATGATATTATGTTATTTCCTACTGATCCTTCTATTTCAAGAAGTCATTTTAAAATGTTTCATAAAGAATTATTCAATGAATTTTATAAATATAAAATTAATATTGATTTGATTAATAGAATTTCTATCAAATCTAGATATTCCTCTTTACCTTATCACATTTACATTCAAATTATGCAATTTTTGAAACCAAGAAAAACTATTCGTATTACTGATAACGAAACTATTTATGGTACTTATGTTGAAATTAAGAATATTTCTCCTTTACAAATTTTAATTAATTTTTATCTTTCTATTTATAATTTTTCTATTCTTAATAATCAAATTTCATTAGTTGATTTATTTTCAAATGATTATATGAAAGTAAATAAAATTAATCATAGTAATTATAATGATAATTATATTAATGATAATATCAAATCATTTAATAATTCAATGTTAAATCCAATAGATTTATTGAGTTTTTTAAATTATTTAATAAATAATAGTTCTCTTTTAGAGATAAAAACAAAAATAGAAAAATTTTTAAATTTAAATTACAATAATATGTTAATTAACCCATTTTCAGGAGAATATCCTTTAAATTACTTATTTGACAAAAATAATTACCTTTTAAGAGAAGATCAGGTTTTTTTAACATCAAAAATAAGTGGTTTCATAATAGAACAAAAAAAGCCTTTAAGAATAATATTAAGTAATTTATTTACTAGATTTTATGAATTAAATTTCCCAATGACATTTATTTCAACAGATTATTTAATGAATGGGCAAAAATTAGAACCTCATAGTCATATGTATACAGTTACAATAGAACAAATTAAAAATTATACTTTAAATGATTTTATAATTCCAAATATTGAAAGTCCTTCAATTCAATTAATTTTAACTGAAGGTGATCCTTGTGGTATTATGAATAGGACTCAAATCATTGTTTTAATTAATAATACTATTAATCAAAATAATAGTAGTTTTTCTATTGGTTTACAAAGAGGTTTTTTATTTGGAAAAAATAAAAGAAGTTGTTTTAATTATAATTTTATGGATTGTCATTTTTTTATTCATTATAGTTTAATTAGCAATGATTGGTATATTAGTAATGTTTCTAATTTATTTTGGAATGAAGATAATAATAATGAAAAAGATAATTTTACATTATATGTTTGTACTTCTCTTGATAAAAAAACTAATAATAGATTTAAAAATAATGATAAAAATTTTATAATTCAGAATGGTGATAGGATTAAAATTAGTGAATCTGTTTTAGAAGTCGAATATCATAATTTTGATTAATTATTATTTAAATATTATTTTTAATATATTTTGTTTATTATAATATGATATAATTAAAAAAATTGTAAATTAAACAATTAGAAAATATATTAATTTGTTTTTAATTAAAAAACAATTTTATACATTAAAAATCATAAAAAAAATATTATTTGACTTTATTTAATTCACGTAATTTTGTTTTTTGATCATTTATATTTTTATTATATTGTTCAATTTTTAATTCTAATTCTCTTCTTTGATTAATTTCTATTTTTTTCTTTGGAAATTCTGGTAATTTAAATAATTCATCATTTAATTTATCCCTTTCTCTTTGTAATTTATATAATTTACTTTCAATTTCAACAATTAAACTTTCTTTTTTAACTTGTTCTTTTTGACAAGGAAAAATATTCATTGTATTATCTTTTTCAATATCATCATCAAAATTAAAAATATTATTTTTTTCATTTAAAGTATAATTATGTTTTTGTCTATAATTTGATAAATGCCTTTTTAAAGGTTTATTAATTTTATTTTCATTAATATTATTTTTATTATAATTGTCATATTTATTATCATAATTATCATAATAATTATTTGTATTATCAAAAAAATTGGATGAAATATTTTTTGGTGTAGAAGGATTAATTAAATTTTCTTTTAAATAATTGTTTTCTTCTGTTAATTGTTGTAATTTCTTCATTGCTTGATCAAATTTATTTTTCATATTAATTAAATCATCTTTATTTTTTTCATCAATAAATTGAACAGTTTTCTTTTTAATTTCAGCTTTTTTTTTCTCAATATTATTTTCTAAAGAAGAAACTTTTTTTTGTAAATCTAAAATTCTTTCATTTTTTAAAGTTATTTCATTTTTAATAGATTGAAATTCATTTTTAAAACTATTTATTTGTATTTGTAAACTATCATTACTATTTTTTGTTATATCTAATAAAGCTTTTGATCTTTCTAAATCTTGATTTAATTTTTTTATTATTTCTTTATCTTCTTTTATTTCATTTTTTATATTTTCTATTTCATTATTTTTTTCTTTTATTTCTTTTTTTTCTTCTTTAATTAAAGTTTCTTCTTCTTCTTTTTTCTCTTCTTCTAATTTTTTTTCCTCTTCTTCTATTTTATCTTCTTCTTTATTTTCTTCTTTTTCTTTTTTTAATTGTTCTATTTCTTTTTTTAATTTTTCAATCTGATTTAAATATTTATTTTCTAATTTTTCTATTTCTTCTTGTTTGTTAAAAATAATAAATTCATTTATTCCTTTAATTTCTTCATTATTTGTTTCATCATTTATTTCATTTTGATTTTCTAAGTTTTTATTATTATTAATATTATTCTTGCTGTCATTTTTTTTTAGTATATTATTATTTAAATTATTATTTATATTATTAATATTTTCTTTTTTATCAATTACTATATTTTGATTTTCTTGAATTATAACTTCTTTATTATCAACATTTTTATTTTTTGGTATTTCTATTGGAGTTTTTGATTCTTTAGTAAATATTTGAATTTCAAAATCATCTTTTTTCTTTTTTAAATTATTATTTTTAGCAAATGTTTTAAAAGTATTATTTTTTATTTTTTTCTCACTTCCATTTTCTTTGTTTTTTTTACTTAAATCATTTTTATTATTCAAATTATTTCCCTTATTTTCTTTTTTAATTTCTTCCAATTTATTATTATTGTTTTTTTTTAATTCAAAATCTTTTATTTCTTTAATATTGGAATTATCACCTTTATTAGGTTGTAAATGATTAGTGATTTTTTTTCCCATTTCTATATTAGAAGTAGGAGAAATTATAATATTATCATTTGAATTATCATATTCATCATTTATAATTAAACTACTTCCATCAGAGTCATCACTCATTTAAAAAAATTTATTTAATAAAATAATCATAATAAACAATGTAAAAAATTATTTTTATAAACACAATATTTTACTTATAACTCATAATTAAAAAGATTTAATAATAATATATTTTAAAAATTTAATATTATAAATATTCTATTATTGATCTTTTGATTAAATAAAGAACTATTCACCAAAGAAATATAACTATAATAAATACTATTTAATTATGAAAAATATTTGTAATAAAACATACATATTTACAATATATATACATATAATAAATTTTAACATTAGAATAATTATATATATTATATATTTATATTTACTTTTAATGTCAATATTTTCCACAAGAATTATTTTTAAAGTCATTTAAGAAATTATTAATTATCACTGAATTTGATTCTGAATCATTCATTGATAATAAAGAATGAACTGAATAATTCCCAAATGTTAATTTAAATGCTTTATTATTTGATATTTTTCTTTGACGATTTTCTAAAGTTTCAATCACTTTTTAATTGTAAATAAGAATATTTATAAATAAATATATCCTTATTTTTTGGAAAATAAATTAAATTCTTTCTTTATTTTTTTTTATTTTGATGTTTATGATAACTCCATATAAATTCTCATATAATAAATAATACATTAAATTGTTCTAATAATAAATTAAGATGGAATTGCTGTCAATTTTTTTATCCTCTAATTCTTTACTTATTATTAGTTAAATCAAAAGAATTACTGTCATCATTTACTTATCCTAAGAATCAATTTCAATTTATTTATGATTAATTGAATAGTTTGGATTCAAATCAATATAATATAAATATTTTTACTATGAAAAAGGATAATTATTTTGAATTTTTCAGAACATTCACTTTTCATAAATTATATAAATTTTTAATTTTCATTTTCCCAAAAAAATATTAAAATATATAATTTTCCTTTGTCTTATCAATAAAATTCAATTTCTTTTATTTTTCCACAATTAATTGAATCAAGTATAATATCTTTTTGACTATTTCTTTGAAAATAGAGTATCATAAACATTTTATAAAATTATTAAAATAAAAATATTATTAAAAAATGAAAAAAAATATTATATAATTATAAGTCTTCATTTTCTTCATCAACATCTTCAATAACCTGTTCTCCAATATTATTTTGTCCAATTTGATTAATTTTACTAATTTGGAAATTTTCTAATTCTTTTTCTAATAATTCAACACTCAAAACTTCATATTCATCAGAAATTTTATATCTACTATATATACAATATATTTCTAAATCAGAATCAATATGAATTCCAATTTCTTTCATTTTTTTAATAAAATCTTCAATTAAAACAACATCAAATTTATCACTTAAATTTTCAGCTTGAACAGTTTGAATAATATCTTTTAATATCAATTTTAAAGTAGTTTTTTTTTCTTTAATATAATCAGATAATTGAGTAGCGAAATTAGTTATAATTTGAACATATTCTTCATTTGATATTTCAATATCACTTTCAGTATTCATTTTTTCATCATTTTCTGTATTTTCTAAAATATCAAAAAGATTTTGTATTTTTAAATTATCTATTGGAATATTAGGATTATCATATTGTTTCATATAATAAAATAAAAATTGAGAATAATCATCTTTCATTTCTATTTTTGCATCTTCCATTATTTTTCTTAAATTAATATAGGAAATAAATCCTGTGTCAGAAATTAAATTTTTTTGCAATAGTTCTTTATATGGAAGAAGGGATTTTTTTACTTTTTTATTAAAAGTGATTTCTTCTTCTTGATTATAAATTTTAATATTTAAAAATAAAGAAAGTAAATTTTCTTTTTTTTTTTCTATAATATTATTGCACATCATATATAAAGTATTTAACCATTTTCTTATTTTTCCCACACTTATTTCTTCTTTACAATTTATTATTTTAGTTATTTCTTCAGTTATTTTTTCAAATATTTCATTTGGATTACTTGAATTTTCTGGTAATTTTTTTATTATTAATTCATTTGCTTTTTCTTCTGTGATTTTTCTTGCTTCTAAACTTTTAATTAAAACATAAGTAAATTCAGTAAATTCATCATTTGATAAAATTGATAATGATGATATTGTTTGGGCATTTTCTAAATTATTTTTTTTATTTAAATCTTTTTTACTAGTTGAAATTTCTTCTAAATTTTTTTCATTATTATTATTATTTTTATCATTATTTTCTTCTTCATTTATAGTTGTTTTCATTTTTGAAATTTTATTTTCTTTATTTCTATTATATATGTTATCATTATCATTATTATTATCATTATTATTATTATTATTATTATTATTATTATCATTATTATTATTATCATTATTATTATTATTATTATTATTATTATTATTATTATTATTATTATTATTATTATTATTATCATTATTATTATTATCATTATTATTATTATTATTATTATTATTATTATTATTATTATTATTATCATTATTATTTTCTTGATTGAAAATTTCATTATTTTCAACTTTAATATTTTCATTATTTTCTTTTTTATTTTCTTCTTCTTTGATATTTTCTTTCATATTATTATCATTTTGTTCATTAACATTTTTTTCACTTATATTACTATTTTCTCCTCCAATTAAGGAAATATCAACACCATAATCTTTTAATTTTGCTATATATTCTTCAATTAATCTTACATAATTTTTTCTTTTATTATAAGATTCATTTACTAATGATTTTAATAAAAGAATTTTTTGGTTTTTTAGATTATTTGGTTTTTCAATACTTATTAATTTTTTATAATTAAATTCTTTTAAAAATGTTTTTTCAGGTTCATTTATTTTTTTTAATTCTACATTTGAGTTCATTAACTCTTTTATCATTTTTTCACTATTAGATATTTTATCTTGATATTCTTTTATTTTATCATTTAATTCTTCTATTTTTTTCTTATAAGTATTTTTCATTTGAATCACAATTTCTTTATTTTTCTTATTTTCTAACATCATATCATTTCTTTTAATTAAAGTAAATTGATTTATTTTTTGTTTTCTAATTAAATCATTATTTTTTGAATGAATGTTATTTAATCCAAATAACTTATTTTTTAATAAATTTATTTGTTTTTTCTTATCAGTAATATTCTTTTGTAAATCTTCTATTTGATTATGATTATTTTTAAAAATTAAAGGAAGATTTGATAATTCTTTTAATAATTTCTCATTATTAGTATTATTTTCTTGTATTTGATAATATTCTTTTACTAAATTAGTTAATTGATTTTGTAAATAATCATTTTTATGTTTATAATAAAGTGGTTTTACATTTCTAATTTGAATTTTTAATTCTTTATTAAAATTTGTTTTTTCTTCTAATGTTTTTTTTAAAGTAAAATAATCTTTCTTTAATTTTGAAATTGAATTTGTGTCTTTTAATTTTTCAACATTAATTATAGCATTATTATCATTGTCGTTATTTTTACTATCTTCTATAAAAGTATCAATTTCTTTTTCTTTAATTAATAATTCATCATTTTTTTTTTGGTTATCTGATTTTAAAAGAGAAATTTTATTTCTTAAGTTATTAATTTGTTTTTTTAATTGAATGACTTCTTCGTATAATAAATCTTTTTGATATTTTTGTGGTTGAGTTAAATTAATACCATAAGTAGAAACATCTGAAGTTGAATTAGAAGAAAATAAAATAGGATTATTATTATTGTTTATTTTAGGAAATTTTTTTCTTGAAGTTCCAGATTGTGCTCTTAAACTTATTCCTTCTTTAACATATATTATTTTTGAAGAAGGACGTAAAGGCCTTTTAAAAATACTTCCTTGACTTGAAGTTTTTCTCATTATTTTTTATAATTTTTTTATTATTTAAAATTTATTTCAAAAATATATATATCATATTAATTTTAATAATTTAAATCTATTTAATTTAATTTAAAGATTTTTAATCATTATATAATTCACCCAAAACATTCTCCATATTATGGTTGTGTTTTATTATTAAATTTTTTATCTTTTCATCAGAAAAATCTTCTTCAGCAATTTCATATTCATTTCTTAAATTTTTAATTGTATCTCTTAATGCATAATCAACGATTTTAATATTTATAATTAATTTTTCTCCATAAATATTATTATTAACGTAAAAACTAAAAATACTCTTATAATCTCCTTCAGGTAAATCATCTAAACCACTATACTCAAATAAAACTTTAGTTTGTTGACCTATTTGTAAAGGAGGAAGTATTATATCAAAAATACTAATATCAGAAGAACATTTATCACAAACAAATTTTGCTGAATTATTATCCCATGGTAGTCCATTGAAATTTTTAATTAATATTTCAAATTTTGCTTCTTTTGTTCCCTTTTCTATTTCAAAATTTAAATCTTTTGTTAAACAAATATAATTATAAGTTATTATATTATCATTATTGTTACCATTTAATGAATTGTTTTTTTCAATTTCCAAATTTGATTTATTTTCTTTTCTTTCAAATCTCATTCTTAAAAAATCATGATTTGGATTATGAAAATTATTTTCTGAATTTAATTCTTCACATGATTCACATAAATTATAATTATCACAAATTAAACATTTATATCTTATTCCTTGAATTGGATTTTTATTACAATTATTACATTCAATTCCATTATGAATTGTGTTACAAATACTCATTGATATTTTACTTTCTGTTATTTTATTTAATTCTTTTTGAAATTGAATTTGTCTTTCTTGTTCTAATTCATTTATTTTTTCAATATAATTATTTATTACTTTTTGATTTTTTATAAGTGATTTTTTAATTAATTCATTTTTTAATTGATTAATTTCATTTTCTATATATTTTGAAACCTTAGCTTTTAATACTTTTGAATATTTTTCTTTCATTGAATCTAAATTATTATCTAAATTATTTAAATTATTATTATCATTCTTATTTTCTTTATCTTTTATAGGTAATTCAATTTTACTTTTCATTCTCGATTTTTCTAAATCTGAATAAACTTTACTTTTAATTTTTGCAAGTAATCTTTCTTTTCTTTTTATTTTTTCTAAATAATCTTGATTTATTTCATTATTATTTTGTTCATTGTTTTCTACTTTTTGTATTTCATTTTCTTTTCTTTCAAATTCTATTTCATTAAAATTTTCTTTTATTTCATTATTTTCCTTAGATTTCAAAAATTCTTCTTTGGAATTGATTTCAGAATTCTTATTGAAAATATTATTATCTTTCATTTTAGATAATTTTTCATTTATGAAAAATTTTGGTTCATAATTTATTGAATCTATATATTTCATTAAATGTGAATAGTCATTTTCATTTTCTAATAATAAATCATCATTTTCATCATCTTTAAAAAACACATTGAAATCAAATAAGGGTTCTAAAGAAAATTCTTTTTGACATTCTTTTTTAAATTCTTCTAAACTATATGGAATAGATGTTGATATTTCTCTTGTACCAAAATTAATCGTTATTATTTTGTTTGACATTTTTAATATTTTTTAATTTTTATATTAGAAATAATTTTAACTAAAATAGTTAAATGACATTAAATTTTTTTTTCAAATTTTTTGTTTTTATTTTTTTTATGGTAAAAAATATTTAATTGTTTAATAAAAAATATATTATAAATGTATTATCACTCAATTTTAATTAATAATAATTTTTATGAGATTTTGGATTAAATTTAAAGAATAATTATTTTGTTATTTAATGTTTAATCATAAAAACAAATAAAATTGTAAATAAATTAATTAGAAAATAATTATATGAATTGTTGAAATAACTAAATATAATAATTAAAAAGTCTCAAAACAAAAATAATAAAATTGAAATTTATAAATTAAATGAATCAAAAAGATTTAAAATTCCAAAATATCAAATTAATAAATCTCTTTATAACCTTATTATTATTTTCTTTAACAAAAACTCAAAAATTAGTTTTTGAAAATGATTCTTTATGTGAACAATTTGGAAGTAGTTTAATATATCATATATTTCATAATGAAACAGAAAATAAGAATTTATCTTTAAAAAATAATCCATATGATAAATTTGGAAATATAACAATATCCGATATAATAAGAAATTCTGGATCAGGATTAAATGATTTAGGAGATTATTTAGGTTGTAAAAGAAATAAATTAGCAGATTATTATTTAATGAGTTTAGGTTCTCCATTAAATCCATTAATTCAAACTACTTTAGGTTTTTGTTATTATAAAGAATGCAAAAACAAATATTTTCAAAATTTTACAAATAAAATAATAAATAAAGTAGAAGAAAATTTTTATATTAATACAAGTAATTTCTTCATTAATTTCATAAATCCAGATGAAGAATATGAAAATTCAAAAATTCTTTATGGAAGAGGAATGAGAATATCATTAATAATATTAATATCTTTATTTCTTTTTGAATTAATAATATCAATAATAAATCCAAAGAATAAAATTTTAAAAGCTTTTAATTTAATAAGTAATTCAAAATCTTTATTAACAGTTAAAAATCAAAATGAATTGTTTCAACATTTAAGAATATTTGATGGAATTAGGTGTTTTAGTGCTTTTTATGTTGTTTTTGGTCATGTATGTATTTATCCTTTAATGTTTGGAGCAAGAAATGCAACAGAATTATATTTTACTGCTAAAAAATGGTATTTTGCAATTGTGACAAGTGCTTATTACGCTGTTGATGTCTTTTTTTATATGAGTGGATTTTTTTTTGTTTTCTCAATTCAAAAATATTTAAATAGAAAAATTAATAAATTTAAAATTGTTATCATTGGAATTATGCTTAGAATTTTTAGACTTCTTCCTTTCATGATAATTGCTGTTTTTGGTTTTACTTATTTATTACCTTTCTTTAGTAGTGGACCAAAATATTCAGGAGTTATTTTTGCTACTAAAGGTTGTTTAAAAAACTATTGGGATACTTTACTTTTTATTAATAATTTAATTGATTATCCTCCTACTATTGAGGAAGCTTCTTGTTTTAATCATGGATGGTATCTTGCTTGTGATATGCAATTTTTTATTTATTCTATGTTAATTATGATTATTTTTAATAATAAACCTAATATCAGGAAATATATTTTTATTCTTACTTTTATAATTTGTTCTGCTGTTCAAATCATACTTGTTTATAAAAACGGTTATACCTATAATGATTTGATTCATGTTGATAGTAATGATGTTCAAAGAACTTCCGACCAATTTCAATTATATTATATTGGACCTTATGTAAGGATTACTCA
>JAEEGK010023547.1_pt1 | contig 12830 bp, 7 predicted proteins | sample 8958771 | NCBI WGS metagenome assembly JAEEGK01 (sample SAMN16246547, study PRJNA631951) | gut metagenome | biome: gut microbiome; feature: rumen; material: SC-attached | host: Bos | place: Iran: Karaj | collected 2018-10 | reverse complement strand
TTCCAGGCGCTGTTTCTTGTCTTTTAGATACTCGCGGAAGGCAGCGCGCACTTCCTCACGGGTTCTTTTCTTCTTCGTTGTTTCCATATAGATTAAAGTTTAAATAATAAAACCGCTGCAAAGATAGAAATTTTATCTGAAACCTCCAAACTTTCCTATCATTATTTATTCTTACCCAAATAGAATCGCCCCCGTTAAGCCGATGCTTAGCGGGGGCGGAATGTTTATAGTAACAAGTATGATTACTCTTTGAATCCAGTATAGCGCTGACCAGAGACACGGTAAATCAAGTTGTTTTTATCATCACTAAACTTGATATTGAACACAATACTGTCGTTGGGCATGCCATGCAGGTTCTTAGCAGCCTCTTCCAGGATCTTACCGTCTGTAACAACGGCTGTACCTGATCCATCTGCATCATAATCCTGTTCTGCACAAGAGAAAGTACGGGCGATGTAGTTGACATCCACTTTCATCTTGAAAGCCCAGAACTTCTTATTGTCGTCCAGCCACATCTTATTAACACCATTGTCTGCTGTATTATAGGTCATAATGGTAAAAGTACCCAAACCATAGGGATCCTCATACAACACATTACCGCTTTCATCAACAGCATCAACAACAACATTCCAGCGACCAGCCATCTTCTCGACATTTGTTCCACCTGGCTCCTCGTTAGTCTCTACGCAGCAACTGGTAAAACCAAACGACAGCGCTACGGCCATAAATGCTAATGAAATATACTTTTTCATAATTCTTCTATTTATTTAATGTTAATATTACATTAAAGTCCATTTTGGCATAGACTACAGTGTAAGAGATCGTTTTTGTTGCAGGATCGTATTTACCATCTTTGAAGTCAGAATAATCATCATTCCATCCTTCAACATGACCACCACCGATTAAATCGACAGTATTATCGGCATTCACCTGCAGGAAGCCTTTCATTGAATAGGCAGCACCGTAACCGGCACGCTGCTCATAATAGCCACCAAGCAGATCTTCTACCCAGTATTTACCACTACCATCAGTCAGCATGTCGATACCAAAACCAGACCAATTTGTTACAGCACCGGCAGCCGTTTTACGGTTAGTGCCTGATGATACATTTCCTAATAAGGGATCGCCTACATATACAGTACGTGTAGCTGATGACGAGAATCCGTCTTCATTTGTAGCCTTATAGGTAACGGTGTACGGACCAATAGCCTTGGTGTCAACAGGATTGTTTGTCACAATCTTATCAGAGACATCCTGTCCGGCAGCCTCTGCCCTACATCCTGCGTCAACATAAGAAGCACCCGTAGCAACATTCACAAATTTATCACCATTGATAGTCAGAGTGATGAAATTGGTAACCTTAGTGTCAGTATGCTGGTCCTTGCTGCACGATGTAATACCTAAAGAGGCCGTGAAAAACAGCAGTCCATATAAAAAAATCTTTTTCATATTATCTCCTTATTTGTTTTTTATTTCACATCCCAGAATACTTTGTCAGTGATCTGACGAGCTGTCGCAGGTGTATTCACGTTATATTTACGAGAGTTGCTTGAGTAAGGCATACTCATGGCAATATTGCTGCCACCCTTCTTGTTCACTGAAGGATTGATCAGATTACCCGGTGTATAAACGGTAGCATTAGCCTTAATCTGAGCTGCAGAATAAGGTGACAGGGCAGGAACGTCGGTACGACGGATCTCAGACCAAGCCTCCATGTGATCATGCATGAAGAGGGCGGTCCACTTCTGCATATAGATCAGGTTCAGCTTCTCAGCCTGAGTACCTGCAAATGCACCTGCGCCGGCAAGGAAGGAGGCAACACCGCCTGTGCCACGCAGATCGAAGTCGGCCTTTACACCAGCCTCATAAGCACTCTTTGCAGCAGCCTCATTATTACCGAAACGCATCTGCACCTCAGCAATCAGGAACTGGAGCTCACTCTGGGTGAACAGGTAGATTGGCATGTCATGAGTAATGCTGTAGTCAATCGTGCTCACATCCTTGTTTTTGTAAGATGTACCAACAATCTCAGGATTCTGCTTTGAGCCAGGGAACTGACCAACAAAAGTACCATCACTCTCACGGGGCTTAATGATATAGGAGAGTCGTGGATCTGCCATATCCTGCATATAGCTCACGATAGGATAAGCGGCACAGTGGTTCTGAGTCAGACGGAATACCGACTGATACCAGGGGTTATACTGACCTTCCAAATCAGAGAACACATCCCACTTCACATTACCACCAAAGAACTCATTCTTGTTCACAAGAGCAGTAGCCTTTGCTGTGTACTCACTCTGACCGCCGTCGATCAGACGGAGATACATACGCAGACGCAACGCATTGGCAAAACCAATCCACTGGCTAAGATTCTTATTAAGAAGCGGGTCGGTCATGTTCATCTGAGTGCCAGTCAGCGCAGCCTCGGCAGCGTCAAGCTCTGCAAGCACGCCCTCATAGACGGTCTTACCATCGTCATACTTTGGAGAAGAGTTACTTGCACTCTGCAAAGCTTCCGTGTAAGGAGTCTCACTGGTGTTATCTACCAGCAACTGGAAAGCCAGTGTACGCATCACCTGACAAGCAAAGAGGTCGGCGGGATTTGAGGTCTTTGTCTTGATGTCCTCAATATCCATCAACGCACCGGCATAGAGATTATTATAGCAACGGTTGAAGATGTCCTTCGACTCGTCAATATTCAGCTCGGCCAGGTCGTTGTACTGGTTAGCCTCAGGCATCTGCTCAAAGTACTGAGCAAAGAAGCCACCGTAGTTGAACATCTGGTCACCAGAAGCATCAGCAATAGCGCTGATAACAGAGGGGAACTGAAGTTCCGGCGTAATCTGAGCGCCTGTAGCATAGTTGGGATCCTGGTTGATGTCCAAGTCACAGCTTGAAAGCATCAATAATCCCGCAGCAGCTAAAACATTTATCTTTTTCATACTGTTGTTTCCTTTCTTTTAGAATTTTACGTTGACATTGAAACCAAACTTACGTGAGCTTGGGTTAGTGCTGTACTCACCGAAGCTACCTGTCAGGTCGTTACCGAATGAAGATCCCTCAGGATCGATAAAGGTATTGCTTGAAGGAGTCCACATCAGCAGGTTGTTACCATATACAGAGAGGCGTACACCTGTCAGGAAGGTATTGGCAAGCCACTTCTTGGGAAGATCCCAGCCGAAGACCACCTGACGCAGCTTCACGTACGACTTGCTGACGAGTGAGCCAGAGCCCATAGCGTCGGCACCGTTGTCCCAGTAGTTATAGAGAGTTGTACCATAAAGAGGGATGTTGTTCTCTGAATAGGTGCCATCACCATTGTCAATCACAGAGTTGGGCACAACGAACGGGTTACGGTCATTGTAAGTAGTCTGCATGGCGTTACCAGTGAAATAGGTGATGTCGTGTGTACGTGAGAACATCAGACCGCCCTGACGGATATCAAAGTCGAATGACAGTGAGAAATCCCTATACTTCAGAGAATTGCCGATACCCATCATGTAATCGTAGTTGATACTACCGATACGAACCATCTGGTCAGTGTTCTGAGGCAGACCCTTTGAGTCAACGATGATCTGACCAGCCTCATTTCTCTTAGCGACATAAGCTTCGAATACACCCATCTCGTCGCCCTCGATGGCATAGAGACCTGTACCGCCGCTGAATCCATAGATAGAAGCACGGCCGTTCATCTCCTCAGGCAGTTTGATCACCTTGTTGTTGTTCTTGGTGTAGTTCCAGGTCAGGGTCCACTCGAAGTCCTTTGTGCGGACAGGAACCAATGTAACGAGCAACTCAACACCACGGTTACGGATCTTACCGAGGTTCACGTTCTGAGCAGTGTAACCAGAAGCAGCATCTGTGCTCAGCTGAGTGATCTGCTTGTCAGAGTTACGGTTATAATAGGTAGCGTCAACAGAGATACGGTTCTTCAGGAAAGACAGCTGGATACCGATCTCAGTCTCAGTGGTCATCTCAGGGCTGAGATTTGCACTACCAAGCACATTACCTACAGTATAGGCATTGGTACCTGTCTTGGCAAACGGGAACTTGCTGTCAGCCCAACCAGAAGAGTTGAAGCTAGCCTGAGTATAATAAGGGTCAGTCATATAGACATCGGCATCGTTACCTGTCTTACCCCAAGCAAAACGGAGTTTACCGAACGACAGCCAAGGAGCCTTCTCCTTCAACAGCTCAGAGAAGATGTAGCTGACGGTCACACCAGGATAGAAGAACGAGCGGTTCTCCTTAGGCAGAGTAGATGACCAGTCATTACGGGCAGTCAGTGTCACATAAGCCTGGCTCTTCCAAGAGAACTCGGCCTGTGCGTAGATACCATAGAGGCGACGCTTCCACTGATACTCCTTTGTGACAGGAATCTCTGCAGAGTTGGTGATATTGAAGTAAGTAGGAATAGTCAGGTTTGTAACCTTTGAATCCAGATATGACAGGCGACGCTCGTTACCGTTGAAACCGGCTACGGCATTGATGTTGAAATCATTGATAGGCATATCGAATGTCAGCATCACATCCTGGTTGATCTCACGGCGACGTGTTGTACGTCTCTGGGCATATCCTGTCTGGCTGCTCAACTCAGATTCCCAGTTTGGAGTATCGGGGAACAGCGTAGAATAGTTGGGCACACCATGATGGTGATGAGCGGTAGAGGTATCAAGACCGATACGATAGGTCAGCTTGAAATACTTCAGGAAGTCATAATCCAACTGGAACTTACCATAGAAGCGCTCGCTCTCGTTCTCATTCAGATGGTTATTCAGAATGTAGTACGGGTTCATCACGCTATACGGTGTATAGTAATAACCAGGTGTGTTAAAGATATTGTTCTGGTCTTCCAGCTCAATGATAGCGATGTCACGCGGTGTCTGCATGATAGAGTTGTACATATTCTCGAAGCCCTGACCGGTCTGTACGAAGTTGTTCTTCTGGTAAGCATAGTTCAGAGAAGAACTGAAAGTCAGACTCTTAATCTTGTGAGAACCACGGGCAGAGAAGGTGTACTTCTTATAGCTGTCAGCATTGGTGGGGATGATACCGTTATCAGAGATCTGAGAGAACGACACGAAGTAGTCACTCTTATCGGTTGCACCGTTGAAAGATACACTGTTAGAGTAACGGAAACCAGTGTCGAAGAAGTTCTTCATGTTGTCCTTGATAGGCAGATATGACTTAATCTGCTGAGAGTTGTTATATACAGTACCGTATCTCAGTACAGCACCATCGAAACGGGGACCCCAAGAACCGTTCTCGTCGTCGGTCTTGTCACCGTTCCAACCCATACCGAACTCATTCTGCATCTGCGGCAGACGCATAACGCTCTCCCACTGCAGACCACCGTTATACTCGATACCGAGACCCTTTTCCTGCTTCTTACCGCTCTTGGTGGTGATCAGAATCACACCGTTGGCAGCACGGCTACCATACAGAGCTGTAGCGGCAGCACCCTTCAGGATAGTCATGTTTTCAACATCGTCAGGGTTCACTGCATTTGCACCGTTACCGAAGTCATAACCACTGTTCAGACCATCGTTACTATAAACAGCAGAGTTGTTCATAGGCACACCGTCGATCACATACAAAGGCTGGTTAGTACCGCCCAGTGAACTAATACCACGGATGATAACAGAGTTAGAAGAACCTGGGTCACCAGAAGCAGAAGTAATTGCAACACCGGCAACCTTACCCTGCAAGCTTGACATCACATCTGCCGTACGGGCAGCAGCGATCTCTTCACCATCTACAGCTGTTGCAGAATAACCCAGTGCCTTGGCAGAACGCTTAATACCCATGGCAGTTACCACCACCTCGTCGAGGGCCTGAGCATCTGACTTCAGGAAAACACGCATGCCGTTCTTGGCGGTAACGGTCTGAGACAGATAACCGAGGTAACTGATCTCCAGCTGGTTCTTACCAGCAGGCAGGGCAATGTTGAATCGTCCATTTACGTCAGTCAACATACCGGTACTTGTGCCGACTACCTTGACAGCTGCACCGATAATCGGCTGACCGTCATCCTGTGAGAGCACTGTACCAGAAACTTTGGTTTGAGCCAGCGCTGTTCCCAAGCAAAGGAACATAGCGGCTAAAAACATCGTTAGTCTTTTTTTCATAAATTCTCTCTTTTGGTTATTAATGTTAAATATATATTGTATATTCGTTCATTTTTCCACCTTATTATATATATAAATAGACGACCTCTGCCGCAGAGGTAGCTCTTTTTTATGCCCTATTAGGACCTTTGGGGTGCAAAAATAGTGCATAATATTCTAAAAAACGAATAATTTTATAAAAAAATCACATTTCACCCTAAAAAGTGAACATTTTTTAGCGATCTCTTTGATTTATGTCAATTTTGAGCCTTATAATTCGATTAAAGTAACATTTTGACACTTAATCATCTAAAAATCTTCGCATTAATTTATTTGAGCGTTTCTTCCAATATCTGTTGGTTAGCATCATACAGTCTATTGTCGTTGATCTGATGGATATAAATGAGGGTATGTTGGGGATTGACATGCCCAAGAGCTTTAGAGATAACGGACAGATCTATATTATTATCATAGGCGATGCTCGCCCAGGAATGACGCGACACATAAGACGTCAATTGGTGATCGATAGCTGCCATTTTAGCCAGACTCTTCAAGGTACGGTTATAATGATTTAACTTTCTTAAATACTCATCGTAAGCATCTTGCGGATCTGTGGCATATATCAAAGGAAAAACGTACCGCAGGTTTCCTTCCTGATAGCGCTCGATGATCTCCTGCATACAAGGCTCTATCTTCACAGTGACCATCTGACCTGTCTTATGTCGATAATAGGTGAATCTGTCGTCAGATATCTGTGACCGCTGCAGAAACGCTATATCTACAAAGGGCATACCAAAGGCATAGAAACTGAACAGGAATATGTCTCGTGTCAAAGACAGAAAAGAGCCATCTTTTAACTGTAGATCCCTGAGTTTGGCTATATCGTCGGTGGATATCGACCGTTTGTCTGTAACTGCAAGCCCTGTATAGACGTGTTTGAACATGCTTCGCCCTTCCTCTCCATAGATTTTGGATACCAAAGAACGTAAGGAACGCATATAGCATGAGATCGTATTAGGCTTCACCATACGATTGTGAAGCCAGTGTTCATATTGTCTGAACATATCATCGTCAAGACAATCATCAGATAAAGAATCTAAAAAGAAATCTTGAAAGGATCGGAGTGCCGTCGAATAGTTCTCAATAGTTGAACGACACAGCATGGTCTTTTGCCGTTCTATCTCTTGAAACGCTAATCTACAGAACACTTCTGTCCTTCTATCGTTATCATGCTCTCTTTTATTCTTCACTCCATTTCTATTCCAATGGATGTGAAGATGAAACTCAAATTTAATAGGAAATACCATAATTTTTATTTTATTTGAAAATTTAGTAAAATCAGTACACCTCTGCGGCAGAGGTCGTCTATTTATATATATAATGAGGTGAGAAATGAACGAATATACAATATATATTTAACATTAATAACCAAAAAGAGAGAATTTATGAAAAAAAGACTAACGATGTTTTTAGCCGCTATGTTCCTTTGCATGGGTACAGCGCTGGCTCAAACAAAGATTTCTGGTACTGTCCTCTCACAGGATGACGGTCAGCCCATCATCGGTGCTGCCGTTAAGGTGGTTGGCACAAGTACTGGTATGTTGACTGACGTAAATGGTCGTTTCAACGTGGTTCTTCCTGCTGGCAAAGACCAGTTGGAGATTACTTATCTTGGCTTTGAGGGTAAGACCGTTGCTGCCAAGAACGGTATGCGTGTATTCCTGAAGAGCGACGCTGCAGCCCTCGACGAGGTGATTGTAGTTGCTTATGGTACAGCCAAGAAGGCTTCATTCACCGGTGCTGCTTCAACCATGAAGGACACTGACATGTCTGCCGAGAAGGGTTCGCTTGTTAAGTCACTCGAAGGTAAGGTAGCTGGTGTACGTGTAGGTTCTTCTATCGGTGACCCAGGTGCTGACCAGAACATCCTGATCCGTGGTATCGGTTCTATCAATGGTTCTACACAGCCTCTGTACGTTATCGACGGTGTGCCCGTACTGGCTAACTCAGACGGTTACATGTCATCTGACATTAAGTCACAGTCTATTCTGGCATCACTCAACCCAAACGATATCGAGAGCATGACCATCCTGAAGGATGCTGCCGCTGCTTCTCTTTACGGTTCACGTGCTGCCAACGGTGTGATCATCATCACCACCAAGAAAGGTAAGACTGGCAAGACCAATGTTCACTACGACATGCAGATCGGTTGGCAGCAGATTGCTGTCAAGAGCGCTATGGATCGCATGAACGCTTCTCAGTTGAAGGAGTATTGGACTGATGGTCTTACAAACTTCTTGAAGTTGTACTATAGTGAAGATGATCTGTACGGAGACTATAATACAAGAGATTATGCTGAAGCTGGCAGATTAGAAGCTGCTAATGGCTGGTTCCATGACTATGAGGGTACAACAAATACTAACTGGTATGATCAGGTTTACCACTCAGCTCTGACTCAGGACCATCAGCTCTCTATCGATGGTGGTAGCGAGAAGACCAAGTTCTATATTGGTCTGGGTTACAACGACAGCAAAGGTGTTGTAAAGGGCAGCCAGTTCCAGCGTTACAGTGGTCGTGTAAACGTGGATCACAAAGTGACCGACTGGTTAAAAGTTGGTGTGAAGCAGATGATCTCATTCTCTGACACAAAGGGTAATCGTGACCAGAGCAGTCAGGAGCAGGGTTTTGGAACTACCACACCATGGTCTGTACTGTACTCACTCGATCCTACAGCAGAGAATCTGAATCCCGACGGCACTTACAACAATGACGTTGCCTTTGGTAAGGTTGGTAACCCCAACAATATGTTCGGTCAGGATACTGGCGAATATGCTGAGTTCGTGAAGTCAAACATCATGCGTAGCATGAGTAATGCCGAGGCTGAGGTGAAGCTGCCTTATAACTTCACAGTACGTACCATCTTCGGTTATGACTATACTGACAACAAACTGCAGGAGTTCTGGGCACCCCAGAGCGTGAACGGTGAGTCACTGCAGGGTCTTGGCCAGCGTTGGGACTTCACCAACAAGACCTTGACTTCTTCTAACACCCTGGCTTGGGACAAGAGCTTCGGTCTGCACACTATCAATGCACTGGCTGGTTACGAGTACGAGAACCGTAAGATGCTTTATATGACAGCTTCTGCCAAGAACTATGGCACCTCTAAGCTGCCTGAGCTCTCTAACGGTCAGTCATACCAGACTGGTAGTGCTGCTTATGAGTCAATCCTCTGCTCTTGGCTGGGTAAGGTTGATTACAACTATGACAATAAGTATTATGTAGCAGCCAGCTTCCGTCGTGACGGTTCTTCTCGTCTGTCAGCTGACAACCGCTGGTCAAACTTCTGGTCAGTATCTGCCGCTTGGCGTCTGTCTAAGGAGAACTTCCTGAAGGACAGCAAGCTCTTCTCTGACTTGAAGCTCCGTGTATCTTACGGTACTAACGGTAACCTGCCTACTGACATGTACGAGTATATGGCTCGCTACGCTACCTCTGGCGGTTATGGTACAAACGGTGCCTTCTACTGGAGTGCATCTGGTAACAAGGATCTGACTTGGGAGAAGTCTAAGAACTTCAACATCGGTCTCGACTGGACACTGTTTAACCGTGTAAGCCTGACCTTTGAGTACTACAACAAGCTGACTACCGATCTGCTCTTCGCTACTCCTGTGTCATACATCACTGGTTTCTCAAGCAAGATGAACAACCTTGGTAAGCTGAGAAACAGCGGTCTTGAGTTCACACTGAGCTCACAGAACATTAAGACTAAGGACTTCAGCTGGACAACCGACTTCAACCTGACATGGCAGAAGATCAAGATCAAGGAGCTGCCTAACGGTGATGACGTGCAGTATGGTGACGGTAACATGTACCTGCTCCGTGAGGGTGAGTCAATGCACACCTTCTATCTGCCTGAGTTCAAGGGCGTAGATCCAGAGACTGGTCTTGGTGAGTTCTGGATTGATCCAGAGGATCACTCTAAGGGTGTGACCAACTATTACTCTCAGGCTGGAAAGGGTATCGTTGGCAAGGCTGTGCCCGATGTACTCGGTGGTTTGACCAACACCTTCCGTTACAAGGACTTCGACCTGTCATTCATGATCTCTTATCAGTTCGGTGCTGACATGTTCGACTATCCTGGTTACTTCCTGACCTACAGTGACGGTGTACGTATTGGTACATTCAACGTTCACAGCTCTGTTGAGGGTAACTACTGGAAGCAGCCCGGCGACGTGGTTGATTTCCCGAAGCCAATCTATGGTAACCCCTATCGTACAGACAAGTTCTCTTCTCGTGAGATCAGATCTACTGACAATATCCGCGTACGTGATATCACCTTCGGCTACAACATTCCTGCTTTCAAGAAGTATATCAACACCCTGCGTGTATATTTCCGTACCACCAATCCGTTCATGATCTACTGCGCAACGAAGAATGTTGATCCTGATGTTGACGTGAATGGTTACCGTCAGACGGATACTCCTCCGACACGTCAGTTCCTGTTTGGTCTGAATGTGTCATTCTAAAGTGGAAACAAAATAATATAAAGGAAAATGAATATGAAAAAATTATATTTAGCATTTGGACTGTTTGCAGGAATGGCTCTTACTTCCTGTGATCTCGACACACTGCCTTCTACTTCGCTCGGTGAGGATATCGCCATCACCACGGAGTCAGACCTGCAGAATGCTGTGAACGGTATCGGTTATCTTCTGTCTGAGGACCGCATGACCTATGGTGCAGATTTTGGCATCTATGCAGACCTTCTGACCGACGAGTTCAAGGTTGTTAAAAGCAATGGTCAGAGCACCCCAATCTCAACATACACGATTACAAAGAATGACGAGCTGCCTGGCAATGCCTATTATTACTATTACAAGGCCATTGCCAACTGTAACAAGGCTCTGGACCTCTCTGCCAAGTTGGAGGTTACCGATGAGGTAAAGAACCTTCAGGGTCAGCTCTATGCTTGGCGTGGTCTGCTGCACTTCGACCTGGCTCGTATCTTCGCTCATATCCCGACAGCTGCAGCCGACGTGAACGCAGCCAACTCTGGTATCGTGCTGAGCACAGAGGTATATGCTCCTGACTACAAGGGCCCACGTGCCACACTGAAGGATACTTATAACCTGATCATCTCTGACCTGACAAAGGCCATGGAGCTGATGGGCGAAGGCTCTGACAATGGCACAGGTTTTCATAACTACTTCTCTGCACTGGCTCTGCGTGCGCGTGCCAACCTCTATGCTGGCAACTATGCAGCAGCACTGGCTGATGCCAAGAAGGTGATTGAAGATGGTGGCTATGAGCTCTACAACCAGAGCAACTACGACAAGGTATGGGCACAGGAGGGTACTTCTGAGTCAATCTTCGAGCTGCTGATCACCTCAAACTACAACCCTCAGCGTAACTCTCTGGGTTACTACACCGACGCATCAGGTTATGCTGAGTGCGCACTGGCTGACAAGGGTGAGACCCTGACCTACCTGTTGGCTCACCCCGAGGATGTACGTTCCAAGGTGATCAAGGAGCAGACTGTCGAGGGTGTAGCTGGCACTCACTTCTTCCCAGCCAAGTATCCTGGTCGTGACGGTATCTACGTGAACAACCCGAAGATCATCCGTCTGTCAGAGCTTTACCTGATTGCTGCCGAGGCTGAGCTGAAGGCTAACAACAACGGTGCTGCCGCTGCTGCATACATCAACGCTATCGAAGAGAACCGTGTAGCTGATTATGAAGATGTTGCTTCTGTAACCATCGACGACATCCTCTTCGAGTACGAGAAGGAGTTCTTTGCAGAGAACCAGATTGCCTTCGCTTTCTGGCGTAACAACAAGAGCGTTACCAATCAGGTGAATCAAGTGATCAGTGGTAAGGATGATAAGGCTATCTGGCCTATCCCACAGCGTGAGATCGACTACGATCCTACACTGGTTCAGAATCCTGGTTATTAATACCTAGGTTCTATATCAATCATTCGCCCCCGTTAAGCCGATGCTTAACGGGGGCGAATCTTTTATGTATAGGGTTATTTCTTAGACGCCTTTGGCAAGGATGGCATCACGGCATTGCTCCATGAGCCAGCGGGGGGTGCTGGTGGCTCCACAGATGCCGACGGTCTGGATGCCCTCCAGCCATGAGGTCTGAATCTCACAGGGGTCTTCCACGAGGTGGCTGTTGGGGTTGACGCGCAGGCACTCGTTGAAGAGCACCTTGCCATTAGAGCTCTTACGGCCGCAGACAAAGAGGATCATGTCGTGCTTCGTGGCGAAGCTGGAGATATTCGGCATGCGGTTGGCTACGGAGCGACAGATGGTGTCGAAGCTCTTGAACGTGGCACCTTCGGTGATATGCGACTGGATGTAGTCGATGATGCGATGGAACTCATCGAGCGACTTCGTGGTCTGGGAGTAGAGATAGATGTCGCGCGTAAAGTCGAGCTTCATCACCTCATCGAAGTTCTCGATAACGATGGCCTTCGACTCAGTCTGACCAATAAGACCAAGCACCTCGGCATGTCCCTTCTTACCGAAGATGACGATCTGTGCGGAAGGAGCGTCTGAAGGGGTGTTGATAAGCGAGCTGTCGTACTGCGCCTTGATGCGCTTCTGGAGCTGGAGCACCACAGGACAGGTGGCATCGATGATCTCGATGTTGTTCTTGCGGGCCAGTTCATAGGTCTCAGGGGGTTCACCATGGGCACGCAGTAGCACCTTGACATGG
>JAEEGK010023543.1_pt1 | contig 12833 bp, 12 predicted proteins | sample 8958771 | NCBI WGS metagenome assembly JAEEGK01 (sample SAMN16246547, study PRJNA631951) | gut metagenome | biome: gut microbiome; feature: rumen; material: SC-attached | host: Bos | place: Iran: Karaj | collected 2018-10 | reverse complement strand
CGCAGCGGCTTTGCGAGAGGCCTTCAGCTCAACGAGCTCTGGCTGCTTTATCCTGGAACTGTAAACTCTCCTTATGCAGAAATTGCAAACGGAAGAAAAAGTATATATGCCTCGGCTTATCAGTGCAGTTTTCCGGAAGGAGTTGCAAAGTTTAAAAAAGCAATTAAAGACCGCAACATGAACAGCATGGTCATTGATATGAAAGATGACTTTGGCTATTTGCGTTACGATACACATGATCCTCTTGTAATGAAAAAATGTTCAACTTCGGGTTATGCAATTAAAAACCTTGATAAATTCATTGAAGAATTTAAGATGGAAAATATTTATTTAATTGCGCGAATTGTAACATTTAAAGATCCGTCTTTAGCTAAATATGACGGCGGAAAATATGCAGTTTGGGATAAAAGCTTAAATAAGGCATGGACAGGAATTAAAGGAACCGAAGAAGTATTTGATGATGAGGGAAATTCTCTTGGTAAGCAGACTGTTTATTATGATGAACACTGGGTTGATCCTTATTCGGAAGAAGTGTGGGAATATAACGTTGCAATTGCAAAAGAGTTGATTGCCCGTGGCTTTGATGAGATTCAGTTTGACTATATTCGTTTTCCAACAGACGGAAAAAACCTTTACAATGCACAGTACCGCTGGCAGGATAAAGGAATGGATAAAGAAAGTGCTCTGATTTCGTTTTTGTCTTATGCAAGAAAAAATATTAATGCGCCAATCGGAATAGATATTTACGGTGCAAACGGCTGGTACAGAAGCGGAACAAGAACAGGCCAGGATGCAGAAATGCTCGCTGAATATGTAGACGTAATTGGCCCGATGTTCTATCCGAGCCATTTTGAACAGACCTTCTTAAATTATGCGCCGGTAGCGGACAGAACCTACAGAATTTATTATTACGGCTCGTTCAGAAATACAATACTCTGCAGAAACAGGGCAATTATTCGTCCGTGGATTCAGTCGTTCTATTTGGGCTCTGCCAGTTATGACAGACTTTATTACGATTCTGATTACATTAAAAAACAGTTCTTTGGCGTTCGCGACTCTCTGGACCGCGGATACATGTGCTGGAATAATTCCGGAGATTATTCATATACTCCGCCGGATATAAGTCCAACAGAAAGCTTTATAGGAACAGCCTCGGAAGCAAATGATGAATATAGAAAGCCTGCAATAGGAAATGCGATGAAGCCGCTGTATACAGATACAGACGTTTCTATATGGGACAGCGTTTTACGCCAGGGCTATATGGATAATACAAAGTATAAGCCATTCCTTAAAGTTCAACCTTAGTGTAGAATATATTCTATGACACTGAATCAATATACTCCCGAAGAAGATATTTCTTCTATTGCAACGGCACTTGCGCCGGCTGCCTTAGGAATTGTGCGTACAAGCGGAAAAAATTGTATTGCACTTGTAAGTAAAGTTTTTTCCAGACCAAATGCGCTTTTAGAAGCAAAAGGCAACACACTTGTATATGGCTGGATTAAAGACGGCGAAAACAAAATTGACGAAGTAATGCTTGCAGTTTATCGTGCGCCAAAAAGCTTTACCGGCGAAGATATGGTAGAAATATTTTGTCATGGCGGACCTGCAGTTGTAACTGCCATTCAGAATTTAATGCTGAAGAACGGATTTCGGCAGGCTAATCGCGGTGAATATACATTCAGGGCTTATATTAACGGCAAAACAGATTTAACAAAGGCAGAAGCCGTAAAGGAAATTATAGATTCTCATACAGATATTTCGCGTTCGCATGCGGCAGGAAGACTTGCGGGAAACCTTTTTGAAGAAATAGATTCCATTAAAAAATTAATTATAGATACGCTTGCCGCAATAGAAGTAGAAATTGAGTATCCGGAAGATGAAGAAACAATTGCAGACAGCTTTAATCGTGATGATATTTTACTTGCCGAAAAACGTCTTACAAATCTTGCAGAATCGTGGAAGGGCGAAAAGCTTTATCAGGATGGAGCAAGGGTTGTACTCGCCGGAAGAACCAATGCAGGAAAATCTTCTTTGTTCAATGCAATTTTAAAAGAAGAGCGGGCAATTGTAAGCGACATAGAAGGAACAACAAGAGACTGGCTGGAAAGCTGGGCAAGTATAAACGGAATTCCTGTACGCTTATTTGATACTGCAGGCCTGCGCGAAACTTCGGATGTAATAGAAGCGCAGGGAGTTGAACTTTCTAAAAATCTTGCAAGCGATGCAGATGTAGTGCTTTATCTTGTAGACAGTACTGCAGGAATGGATGAAAATGATAAAAGCTTTATAAAAAACTGCCGCGAGCCTCTTATAATTGTATACACAAAATGCGACCTTGAGCAGGGGAGTTGCGGGGCAAATGAAGAAAAAAATTCGGCCCCGCTGGAGGGGGTAGCGGATGCCACAGTTTGTGGCAGGAGCGAGGGGGAGACTTCCCCCGTCTGTATTTCTTCAAAAACCGGAGAAGGAATTGCGGAGCTGTTTAATGCGATTTCCGGAATTTTGATGACGGGAATTTCCACAGAGCGCGAACAGGCCGGACTTGGTTCTGCAAGACAGAAGGAAGCAGTTTGCGAGGCACTTGAATGCGTAAAACATGCAATTATTTCGGCAGACGATAACTATACGCTGGACGCAGTTGTTCAGGACCTGGAAGACGCACTGGATTTTCTTGGCGAAGTTACAGGCGACGTTACACCGGATGATGTTCTTGGAAGTATATTTGCAAATTTCTGCGTTGGGAAGTAGAATTAATAATAAGCATAAAATACTTTATGAGAGGAAATAAAATGAAAAAACTATTCTCTTTAATTTTTTTTATTTTTCTTCTCTTCAATATATTTGGAGAAAATTTTCCTATAGATAATGTTTCTTCTGCAGATCTTTCTAGTATGATTAATAATTTAGAAGTAAAGAATGGTAAAGTAGTTTTTAAATTGAAAGAAGAATTTGGGAAAGGTGCTGAAAAGGTAATTGGATATAAGGAAATACATCAAGACGGGCTTTTATTTTTTAAGTTGACTGAAAAACTTCCTGAGATCGTTTATGAACAGAAAACTCCTTCAAGTGATACTATGCTTGTTCTAGCAGGCAAACAAATTTCAGAAGATAATGGAAAAACTTTATTTTTCAATGGCGAAATCCTTTTTTTTGCGGAATCAGCAGGATATGAAAATCTAATCTGGTGTTTTGTTACACCTTCGATACATTTTTATGATCATTCAGGAAGACGTTATTCAGACTGTTCATCATGTCTGAAGGAAAAAAATAAAGAATATAAGGTAAATAATTTATGTAACTGCAAGCCCGGTACACCCTGGGTGGAAGGAGTTCCAGGAGATGGAATAGGAGAAGGATTTACTATAAAATATCCATCTTCTAAAGCAGCGAATAATGCATATCCATATTTACTTATCATGAACGGTTATATCTCATATGAAAAGCCATATCTTTATAAACAGAACAACAGAATCAAGAAGATAAAAGTGACCGGAGTGAAATCAGGAAACTCAAAAATACTTGACGTTCTGGATACACCACATCCGCAGACTGTAGACATTTCTTTTATAACTGAGCCGGAAGATATTCGTGTAGAAATTGCAGATGTTTATAAGGGAACAAAATACGATGATACCTGTATAAATTTCTGCGTTACATATATAGATAAAGTCATTCCTTATGAAGACAGTATAAAATAAAATCTAAACGTGAGTTTTTAGCTGTTTATGAAAAAATAGAAGGGAATAACAATGAAAAGAAAAAATATTTTTTTTATTATTATATTTCTTACACCTTTCTTTCTTTTTTGCCAAAAAACTAATGGTGTAACAATCATAAAGCCTGACATAAGGGATTCTTCATATCCTTTTATTGGCGAATGGAAAATTACCGAAACATTTAAATTGTTTTTTTTTACATAATCAGCATTTTATGGTGTATAATATTAAAACTATTAATTACAGGCCGTTAGTGGCCTTATTCAGGAGTATTCTATGGAAGTAAAGTTTTATCGATGTAAAGTTTGCGGAAAGATTATTGCTATTGTACAAGATACAGGTGTTCCAACAATCTGCTGTGGCGAAAGAATGGAACAGATTATCCCGGGAACAACAGATGCCGCTGTTGAAAAGCACGTTCCTGTTATCACAGTAAATGGAAACATTGTAGAAGTAAAGGTTGGTTCTGTTGAGCATCCAATGCAGCCGGAACATTTTATAGAATGGATTGCCCTTAGTACAAAGCAGGGAAATCAGCGCAAAGAGCTTAAACCTGGCGACGCACCTGTTGCAAAGTTTGCAATTGTAGATGGTGATGAAGTTGTTGCCGCTTATGCGTACTGCAATTTGCATAGTTTATGGAGTTCAAAATAATAACTAAATAAGGAAAACTGCACTTTTGGAAAAGCTATCTGAATGATGTCTGGAATTATTTTTTAGAGAATCAGGAAGAAGCAATGAAATGATTCTGAATATGGAAAGGGAAATGCTTCCAAATAAAATTCTTTCAGTCCTACAATAAAGAAAAAATATTGTTTCTTGTTTTTTACGAAAGGTGTGTTAAAATATTATTATTGGTAAAAGTTTTACGAGGGAGGAAAAAAACTATAACCCAATAAAAGGAGTGATTTTTATGGGAAAAAAAGTTAGCCTGATGAGCTATCTGTATCTTATTGGTATGGCACTTGTTGCTGTCGGTTTCTGTTGTCCTATGGTAAAAGTACTTGGTTCTTCTGCCAATGGTTTTGATTTTATTCGCAATGCAAAAGAAGGTGGATTCGTTTGTATCGGTTCTATCTTGATTTTTGCAGGTGCTATTGCAGGTATCCTTGCATTTTTTGTTCCACAGCTTAAAGGGCTTAAATTAATTTTTGCACTTGTAGCTCTCGCTGGAGCTATTGTTCTTGTAATTGGATTTATGACAAGTGGTGGAATATATAAGGCAATTGGTAAGCACCTTTTAAAGAATGCTTTAATCGGTTTATATATGGTAGTTGCAGGAATTGTTCTTGGCGTTATCGGCGCTTTGAAGAAATAACCTTATTTATAATTCTATAATTAATGCACCGGATTTTTCGTCCACTGGAAGAGAATCCGGTGTTTTTATTTTTACGCAGATTAAATCTCCCGATTTTGGGCGGAACGGTGGCTTTTGCAGGCGCGTGTTATTTTCGTCGGGCAGGGTAATAAGTACAAGCCCATACTGTGAACAGCCGTAAAAACCGCACATATAATTAGGCAGACGCAGTTTGTCCGAAGTAATGCGTATTAATGTATTATCCTGATTTTCTGAAGCATTCTTTTCGTGTTTGATTCTTGCATCCTCAACGGCTATAAAACTTAAGGTTGCGCGTTCTTTTGGAAGCTTTGCAAGATCCGAAAGTTTCTGAAGTCTTAACGGAGCGTCTTCCGTTGAAAAGGCAAAATTGCACCATTTATTTTTGCTGCCGGTGTAGGCTTTAAATCCGCTCATAGGGCAGTCGCATTCATGCGTACACGGTGCTGTAACCTTACGGCCATCTTTAATATAACGCGTGCGCAGAAGACTGAGTGTTCTTGCTGCTTTTGGAACACCCGGTTCAACAAGAAGTATTCCTGCTCCTTTTTCGCAGTAACGTTCAAAATGCTCGTAATAATTTTTTGTCTGGAATTCCGGAGGCATATCACTTGCCTGATCAAGTTCATTCAGCATATTTGCGCAGGTAAGAAAACCGGCTTTCTGTTTTATCTGAGTTCCAAAGTTTCCTTTTACGCGGATTATGTTCCACGGTTCTTCTGCTGTTTTTGCTGCTACAGTAAGAAAAATATCTTCACCGAGCGAAAGGGAATTTGCAGAAACATCAAGACAATACCATGTTAGTTTTAACTTACGAAGCTCCGGTCGTGCAAGCCATAATGCAGTTACTACCGTAAGCGGGCCGCTTCCAAGATCAAGACAAATGCAGTCCGAAGCCGGAAACATTGCAGCCGGAAGATTTGCAAAAAGTCTTGTAAGGCGAACAAGGTTCCACCAGGTGTAGTAGCGGACATAAGAAGTTAGCTGAATGTTATCGTTCATGTAGCCAAGTCGGCGGCTGGCGCGGTCATCCGTAAGCTGATGCGAAAGTTTACGGATATTTTCCGGCAGCTGTTGAATCTGCCTGCTGTTTAACGGTCGAACGCTTTGAATAATTTCATCAAAGGTGTTCAGAATATTTATTGTTTCGCGGTTTAGACTTTTTGTGTCAAACAAATATGAACTAAAAGTAGAACTGCTTTTTGAAGCTGTAGTTTTAGTTGATTTTTCATTGTGTTTTTTTTGAGAAATATTTTTTGCTGATTCTTTTTTATTGTCTGAATTTTTTCTGTTATTCATACGCGGCATAAAATTATTGGTTTTCTGCAGATTCAGTTTCTGCGTTGTTTTCATTCTTTTTTACAATAAGATACATTTCTGTAAGAAGCTGGCGTGTTTCCCGTATTTGATTTATTAATTCAGAATTGTTCTGGGCAGTCTGGGCTTCTTCAATAATCTGGCGGCCTGCGCCTTCTGCTGTAAATTTTTTTTCGTTAATCAGATATTTTAGTCGGAGGATTAAATCTACTTCGCGCTGCGAATAAAGTCTTCGGCCAGACATATCTTTGCGCGGAGTAAAGCCTGGAACTACTTCTTCCCAGTAGCGAAGAACATGAGCTTTTACACCTGTTAAGTCTTCGATTTGCCCTATTGTATACGTCATTTTCCACGCTGCTCCCATTTCTGGCGGCTGCCTTTCATTTCCAGTTGAACCGGAATCTGGTCAAAGCCAAGATCTTCACGAATTCTGTTTTTAAGATAAGTAATGTATGTTTCCGGTACAACTTCCGGTCTTGTTGCAAAAATCATAAAGTTCACAGGGTTTGTACTTGTCTGCGTCATATAGCGGATTTTAAAATGCGCTGTTTTACTTGCCGGAGGAGGGTAACGGTCCAGCCAATCCTGCAATGCATTGTTTAATGCCGAAGTTTCAATTTTTCTTGTAAGCTGTTCATAAAGGGCAATTGCAGTATTTAATAAATCTTTTATTCCTTTTCCTTCGAGTGCAGAAAGCGGAAGAATAGGAGCGTAGTCCATGTGGGCAAACATAATGTTCATCCATGTGCGAACTTCTTTTACCGCCTTCTGATTCTGTTCTTCACGTAAATCCCATTTGTTCATTACGAAAATAATTCCGCGGCCTTTTTCGTATGCAAGAGAACAGATTTTTTTATCCTGCTCTGCAAGACCTTCAACTGCGTCTATCATTAAAAATACAACGTCGCATTCATCCAGTGTTTTTATTGCGCGGTTTACAGAATAATATTCTACATCATCGTGAACCCTTGCTTTTCGGCGGATTCCTGCTGTATCCAGAACCTTAAACTTTCTTCCGCCATAAGTAAAATCGCCTTCTACAACGTCGCGTGTTGTTCCTGCGTAATCACAAACAATTGAATTTTCTGAATGTGTAAGGCGGTTGCTTAAGGTTGATTTTCCGGTATTTGGTTTTCCAAGAATTGCAATTTTTATCGGGCGTTCGGTAGAAATAATTTTAGCCTTAGAAAAATCGCAGTGCGAAGTTATTTCCTGTGCAAATTCAGTTATGTTGTCGCCGTGCGAAGCAGAAATTAAAAATAGATTTTCAAAACCATATTTTGCATAATTCCAGGCTTCACTCTGATTTTTTCCGCCTTCGGTTTTGTTTACTGCGGCAATCAATTTATTCCAGTAAGGCCTCATTTGAAGAATAAATTCTTCGTCTTCTCCGGTAATCATTCCGGCTTCGAGCAGCAAAATTACAACGTCGGCTTTTTTAATCATTTCCAGCGAGCGTTCAACTACATAATTATCAAGCTCTGCTTCTTTTGTTCCAATATCTCTTGTAAGCTTGTATCCGCCTGTATCTATAAGATGAACCGGTTTTCCGTTAATAATTGCGGTTGCTTCTACCGGGTCTCTTGTTACACCAGGCTGATCATTTACAATTGCAACTCTATGATGAATAAAGCGGTTAAAAAGTGTAGATTTTCCAACATTAGGACGGCCTGCAATTACAACAACAGGAAGTCCTTCGTATTCAAGGTCTTCTGCATCAACGCCATAAGGAACTTTGATTGTTCCGTCCGAAAGTAAAACAGGTTCTGTTACATATTCTGAATCTGCGGAGTTCTGCATGAATTGAGGATTAATAAAATCGGGCTGTTCTATTTCCTGTGAATTATTGCCGTTTAAAAATTCGTCTTTTTGTGAAACTTCTTTTGGTTTAGAAAAATCGGGTTTACGCTTTTTAGCCATAAAGATATTTTAACATATTTTAAGCCAATAAAAAAGAGTTTGAAGAAAAAAAGGATAGAGGGGGATCTTCCTAAACAACACTAAATATGCTATAGTGTGCTTACAAATCCCACTATAAAAGAGGTCTACTATGCCTTATACCGAGCCAACAAGTCTAGCGATTGTTGCCTGTCCTGGTGGCGAAGCTTTCGCCAATGAAGTCATAACGCACCTTAAACACATGTATAAACACCGCTTCACTTTGAAGAACGATGTTATATCTAAGCGTTATGAGCTGACTAAAGAAGAGCTTGTACAGAGAATCAATCTGCAAAATGATTTGCAGACGTCTGAACTTTGTATAAGAGGTTCAACTGATAAGTATAGACCGCCTGTTTTTAAGGTTAACTCGCGATTCACTTATTTTGCCAACGGTGAAGTAAAAACTGAGCTGTTGGATACAATCCGTGGAAAAGATGTTTTTATTTTCCAGGATGTAGAAAATCATGAGCTGTTAAGTCTTAATGGTGGCGCAAATAAAAAAGTACTTACCGTAAATGATCATGTTATTACACTTCTTACTGCAATTGATACAGTTCGAATTGCAGGCGCAGAAAAAATTACCCTGGTTGTTCCGGCTTATCCTTATGCAAGACAGCATAAGCGCAAGGGCCGCGAAAGTTTGACTGCAAGTCTTTTGGGCCACATTTACGAAATGCAGGGTGTAGAAAGAATTATTACCCTCGATTTACATTCACGCGAAATTGTAAATGCATTTTCTTCTGCTAATCTTGATAATCTGCATGCAAGTTATCAGATTATCCGCGAGCTTGCTAAAATAGTTGATTTAACCGGAAAAACAGAAGATATGGTTATCGTATCTCCAGATACCGGTGCTATTGATAGAAATAAATTCTATGCTTCAGGACTTCACCTTCCTTTAGCTATGATTTATAAAGAGCGCGATTACTCAATTGTAACTCAGGACGCTCACTCAACAAATATTAAATCTGTAAAATTACTTGGTGATGTTAAGGGTAAGGTTGCCTTCCTCGCAGATGATATGCTTGGAACCGGTGGAACATTACTTAAAGCCATGGAATTCTTAAAAGAGCAGGGTGCTACAAAAGTTATCTGTGCAATTTCTCTTCCATTCTTTACAGGAGATGCCGTAAAGAACTTTGATGAAGCTTATGAGAAGGGACTGTTCTACAGAATTATCGGTACTAATGCAGTTTATCAGGAAGAGCTTTTAAAGCGCGAATGGTACATCAGTACAGATGTAAGTGGTCTTTTTGCAAATGTAATTACCCGTATTCATTATAATCAGTCGTTGAGCGAATTGCTCGACAACCGAAGTATTATTGAAAAGGTTGTTAAACAGACTGTGAATAATGACTAACGCTGTACTTTGTGCTGATATTGGAACGACTTCACTTAAAGCGGGGCTTATAACCGAAGAAGGTGAAGTCGTTTCTGTTGCTTCTGCAAAAATTCTCGTAAAAGAAGAAGAAAAAAGTTTTATAGCTGAAAAATGGATGGCTGCATTTAATTGTGCAGTCAAAAAAGTTTTTGCAGGAATTTCTTCTGCTGAATCCGGCAATAACTGTAAAAAAATTAATATCTGTGCATTAAGCATTTCCGGTAACGGTCCTACAGTTGTTACTCAGAACGGCCGTACTGAACTCTGGAACGAAGATTATTCTCAGGGCCAGAAATCAATGCAGCAGCTAGCGGCAGAATCAAATATTTCTGCACATTCTTTATTTGTTCCTAAAATACTTACATTAAAAAATAAATATCCTTCAGACTTTTCTGCGGCAGAATATATTTTTTCGGGCCCGGAATATTTAATTTATAAGCTTACAGGAAACGCCGTAACAATATTGCCCGAAGACCGTTATGTTTCTGCTTATTGGGATGATGAGCTTCTTAAAGCCTGTAATATTCCCGCAGGTAAAATGCCGCCTTATTATGATTATTCCCAGTCTTACGGCGAGCTTAAATCTGAATATCTTGAAAATCTGAAAAAAATTGCAGCTGAATGTATCGGCGCTGGAATATGTGCAGATTGTAACGAAAATTCTGGCGGGGAAATACGTGCAGGTAACGGCGCAAATTCCAGCACAGAAAATCGCAACGAAAATTCCGGCGGAAAAATCGAGATTACAGTTCCAGATAAGCTTAATGTATATGGTGCCGGCCCGGACTTTATTGCTGCATTAATCGGAACAAATACTTTAAAACCCGGACGAATCTGCGACCGTTCAGGTTCTTCAGAAGGCTTGAATTACTGCGTTCCGGTTTGCGTACGTTATTACGGAATCCGCACTTTGCCTTCCGTAATTCCCGGTTTATGGAATGTTTCTGTTTTAATTCCACGCAGCGGAAAACTCAATGAGAATAAAAGAATTTATGCCGTAAAGGATGCAGTGCGTACTCTTAGAGCCATTGCAAAACAGTATGGATTTATTTTTCCGGAAAAACTTTTTGTAACAGGCGGCCAGACAAGAAATGCCGGCTACATGAAGCGTAAGCGTAATGAGCTTGGAATGGAATTGAGCATTGCAAATTGTGATGACGCAGAATTACTTGGCGATGCCTGTGTTGCTTTTTATGCGCTTGGGAAATATAAAAACCTTCAGAGTGCGGCCGAAAAAATTGTTCACGAAAAGAGTTTTGCAATATGAAAATCTATAAAATTCCTTTGGAAACAAAATCAATTATTTTTGACATTGATTCTACTCTTTATACAAACCAGGCTTATGCATTTGAACAGGTTGACTGCCAGGTGCGCGAATTTGCCCGCGAACGTGGAATTACTGCCGACGAAGCCAGAAAAATGGTTTCTGAATACCGAAAAAAATTTGCCGCTGAAAATAACGGAAAAAAAATCAGCCTTGGAAATACTCTTCTTTCTTTTGGAGTTCCTATTGAACAGAGTGTTGAATGGCGCAAAAAGCTTCTGGAGCCTGCTGATTTTTTATCTAAAGATGAAAAGCTTATAGCAGAATTAAAAATCCTTTCAGAAAAATATTCATTAATATGCGTAACAAATAATCCTGTGCTTCCTGCAAGAAAAACTCTGGATGCAATTGGAATTTCTGATTTTTTCCCCGAGATTGTCGGATTGGATACCTGTTTTAAATCTAAGCCTGCTCTGGAGCCGTTCCAAAAAGCCTGCGAAATTTTGCGTGTTTTACCCGAAAATTGTCTTGCAATCGGCGACAGATATGATATGGATATTGATTTACCTCTTCAAATGGGAATGGGCGGAATTCTTGTAAATGGTGTTGAAGATGTATATGACATTTCGCGCCATATGTGTTATAATAGTAGTGAATATGAAAACAAAGAAGTGGGAAAAGCGGATTGAACTAACAAATAGCGGAGAGTTGTCCCTGTTTTTCGTAGGAACAGGAACTGCTTTTACTAAATCTGACTATCAGACAAATTTGCTTGTAATAAAGGGAAATACTCATATTCTTATTGATTGCGGAACATTATGCTCTTATGCAATTGTAAATGAATACAAAACTCCTTTAAAATCAATAAAAAATCTTTTGATTACGCATCCGCATGCAGACCACATCGGAAGCCTGGAAGAATTTGCGCTTTCAGGAATGTATGTTACTAAAGAAAAACCTAACATTATTATATCTGATGAATTCAAGAAAAAACTCTGGAATGAATCTTTAAGAGGCGGAATTCAATACAGCGAAACCGGTAGAATGCATTTTGAAGATTATTTTAATCAGATAAAACCAAAGCTTATTCAAAAATTCCCGTTTGAAATTTTTGAATGTGATTTTAACGATGTTAATCTTAAGCTTTTTAGAACAAAACATGTAACTTCAAAACCAAACAGTTTCAGGCATTCTCAAATTTCTTACGGCTTGATTTTTGACGACAGGGTTCTTTTTACGGGAGATACTCAGTTTAACCAGCCGCAGCTTGAATTCTTAATGAATAAATATAATATCGAAACAATTTTCCATGACTGCGATATTCAGGGCTGGTCTGGCGGCGTTCATGCAACTTATGATCAGCTTTGTACTCTTCCTCTTGAATTAAAGAAGAAGATTTTCCTCTGCCACTATTCTAAAACATTGCAGATAGATGAACCTCTTTCTGATGGTTTTGCCGGTCTTACAAAGCAGGGCTATTATTATATTTTCTAATCATTAAAATCTGAATTTTCTCTTTTATCCTGTTTAAATGGCGCAGTATACATACCGCAAAACGCCCTTGAATTCAGAGGAAAAAATCGTTAAATTATATGTTGGTATACGAGGGTCTCTTGGAGAGGCTTTAGTATATACAGAAAAAGGCTCTGCTTTTGCGGAGCTAACAGGAGTTTTTAATGAACGTTTCTGATATTAAACATGCTGGAATTAAAGCATGGGTTGAAGAATGTGTTAAGATGTGTGAACCTGACAATGTTGTTGTTGTTGACGGTTCTACAGCTGAATATGACCGCCTTATGAAGAAGTGTGTAGACGCTGGTCTCGCTACTCCTCTCAAGGCAAAAGAGAACTGCTTCCTTTTCCGTTCTCTTCCAA
>JAEEGK010023540.1_pt1 | contig 12834 bp, 10 predicted proteins | sample 8958771 | NCBI WGS metagenome assembly JAEEGK01 (sample SAMN16246547, study PRJNA631951) | gut metagenome | biome: gut microbiome; feature: rumen; material: SC-attached | host: Bos | place: Iran: Karaj | collected 2018-10 | reverse complement strand
TCTATATCTCTCATGATTAATTATTTACATAAAAGGGCAAAATACTTTCCAGCTACTCAACATTGGCAACATCTGCCTGCAAAATTTCCTTGGTATCGGTGTCGTAAACAAAGGCGACAACCTTGCAGTTGGCAACATTCCAGTCTGACCTTACAGCCTTCGAATAGCTCTTTTCAATAACATCGCCAGCTGACAACTGAGCATTGTCAACCTTTACATCTTCACCGAAAACACCGGTTAGACTTGTACGCAGAACATGATTGTGAACATAGTTGCCAATCTCCTGCGGAGTTGACTCATAGTCGAACTGCCAACCTACGATTCCGTCCTCTATTACATACGCCACTAGCGACAATTTGCGCGAAGTCACAACCTCTGCCTTCAGCTTAATGTCGGCAGATATTGCACTGTCGGCAAACGCAGTGCTTACCTCGAACGAAAATTCGGGATATGTGGAATAATATTTTGCGAAGTCGGTTGCCCAGCCGTTTGTAGAATTGTTGATCAATGCAGGATTGAAAGTATTTATCAAGCCAGCAGGCACTGCGTCCAAATCCATGTAACCGCCATCGGTATCGCCACCGCCAAGGAAGATTCCTTCCTCGCAACGGAAATCGTAGTTGAACGAAGTGTCGGTGGTATGAGGAGAAGCATAGGGATTTGTGTTGCCATAATATGTGCAATGCACAGCTATCGGCACAACAGCCTCACCAAATTTTTCCTCCAACGCATTTATTGCCTTGTGTCCTTTGGGACAATTGCCACACTTATGCCCGGTAAAATCGAGTATTACAATTTTACGACCATACCAAATATTAGAACCCTCCTTTATATATTCGCCTTCTTCAATCTTGTCGCACGAAACCGCAAATATTCCTGCAAGCATTACAGCGAGTGTAAGTATTATCGTCTTTTTCATAATCATTTTGTTTTCTTTAAATCAAATCCGAATCTCTAGGTACGATTTTTTTAGAAAGTACTTGAAATTGAAAGTGCAAATCCGTTTGATGCCGGAACATGCCTGCACACACCACCTACGCACATAACACCTTCGCGTTGCTTGCCGTATGTGAGCTGAATACGATTGCCACCCTTAACATAACCAAAGCCAACATTGAAATAATGAACTCGTGCGTCCTTGTCGGGATTGCCGTAGTTCCAGTTGTCGAACACAGTAAAGAACCAGTTTGGCATGGTAAATTCAAGCTGTCCGAGAATCCAGTTGCCCTTGTCCTGCTTGGTGAACATTGCCTGAACTTCACCCTTCAGAGCATACTTGTCGGTAATCTTGTAGGTAGCTTCAATAACACCAATGTTGGCTTTCACATTGTCGTGTCCTGCCGTACCCATAAGCACATTATAATTGTAGTACAAGTTCATGTATGCTATGTTTGTGTACCATTTCTTCGACCATTTCTTCGAAATTTCCACATTGATGTCCTGATAGTAAAGCTCATTGCCCACAGCAAACAAAGAGGTATTATATCCGTATGTTCCTGTTGTTCCGATTGGTGTGGAATCGTTTATTGCAGTCTTCTTTATATTGTGTACTCGCGAATAGTTGAGCGTGATGGTTGTTCCATACTTTCCACCCAACTTGCTACCCTTTTTGAACTTGTAGAAGAATTCGGCCTTTGCCCCCCACTCTCCCATTGGCTGGCTTGCGTAAGGATAAAAAGCCTGCAAGACATAGGTGTAATTGCGCGTGATTTCGGGCAGATAGCTTACGGTAACATCCGAAAGCGTAGCATTGCGGTCGCTACGAAGCGACATGTTATCGACCCACTTGGTGGAAAGAATTACGCCTAACCCCTTTTGCGAATAAGTTGCATTAATAAGGAAAGCCTGTCCGGGACGATAAATGTAGTTATTGTCGGCCGAAGGGTCGTTTATCTTGTAGGCGTATTCCGAAATCAAGTTGAAGCCAGAATAGCCGATGTTGATTCGACCTGCACCTGTAGCCACATTGTTTGGCAGATTGTAAATAGGATTGTCCTCCTTCTGGTACTTGCTCACAAAGCTGCCGCCTATTCCAAAACGGAACTGACTATCGTTCAACGACTTTATCATTTCGTTAAACTGAATTTCCCCATCGACACCACGGAGAATACCATCGGAAAGCTCCCAGTAATAGCGTTGCTTGCCGATCAAACCCTTTATGTTTACACCCGGCACAATCGTGTATTTCACACGGGCACCAAGGATTGCATTGTCTATACCAAGCGACTTTTCCTCGTATGAACGGAGGGTAAGACCATTGCCGAACTGTTCGTAGAAATGTCCGACAGTAACTTCGAGCTTGTCATTTGTAAAGTTAGCCCAGTACGAAGGAACACCAAAGCCATCGTTCTTACCTCCCGAATTCGGGAAGCCGAGCAAGGTATTATAGTAACCTTCGAAACGCACACCAGCCGAAAATTTCCCATACGAAATCATAAAGTTAGCGTACGAATTCGACAGCAGACGCTCATCAACGGCAACTGCGCCAATCTTTTGGTCCTCGAAATAATATTGTAAATCGCTCTGGAAGTTTCCAGAAACGTTGAATTTGTTCTCACTCTTGCCATCTTTTTGCGCAAAAAGCTGAATTGTTGGTAAAAATACGACAAGCAGAAATAAAAATCTCTTCATATCTTAATGTGTTCGCACCAATGTTTGCAAAATACGATTATCAACGGGAAGCTTAGGACACAGCCTTTATTCCTTTTCTTCTTTCAGCGGTTCCCCTGCTGCCACTTTCTTTATTTTCTCGAAAGTTTCTGCCTCATCGCCTTCCAAGTATGAAGTATGCTGCCATGCAATATTGCCCTTGCCGTCGAGCAGGAACGAATGAGGAACATTGTTTACATTCATAGCACGCTTGAAGTCTCCGTTCGCATCAAGGTAAACATCGAATTCCCATCCGCGGGCATTCACAAACGGACCAACCGAATTGGTACTACGGGCATCGTCAATAGAAACGGCTATTATCTTTACACCTGTTTCGTCTGCCCAATCCTCGTAGGCTTCGCTGAAGGCCGTCAACTCCTTAATGCATGGCTTGCACCAAGTAGCGAAAAAGCATATCATCACTGGCTTTCCGTCATTTTCAATTATTTCCTGCGAATTTACCACTTTACCCTTCAAGTCCTTGAGTTGAACCTGCGGAATCTCTTGCGAGTACAATGTTGCGCATACTGCAAATGCAAGTATTACTAAAACGATTTTCTTCATATTCGTAAAATTTTAAAAACAAAAATAATACTTTTTTATCAAAAAGCATTCCACACCAACAAATATTTTCATGTTACAAAATTCTCATTATTTTTTTTCGAAAAACTTTGTCCAAATGAAAATAGTTTCTTACTTTTGCAGAAAATTTTGGACATATGAGACGTATATTTACAATATTAGTTACCATATTAATCTGTGTATCATCGACTTTTGCACAGTTAGCAATATATGACGCACAAAACGAGGAAATCACGGGAAGAACCATAAACATATCACCCAACGTTCAAACAGAATATATTTTCAAAGTAAGGAATCAAGGCACTTCAACCCTAACCCGCATCAAAGCACATCTTCAAGTAAATGGAGTGGATGCTACCAACAATACAGATGCTGAATTTTCATTCTGTATTAATGGTTCTTGCGGAATAAATGGTGCTTGTCCTCCATTCGACCTTGTACAAGATGACGAAATGGAAATTCATTTAAGTATAAAGCCGCTTGCAGCAACCGATTTTGTTGTTTCTGCATACCCAACAGACGGAGGTACTCCTGAAGCAAATTTCAATATTCATGCAAACACAACAAGCATATCGGGAGCAACATTGAATTCATTCAATGTTTACCCTAGTCCAGCAAACGAATCGTTCACAATCGAAAACGGTTTTGGCAAGAACAGCTATGTTGAAATATACAATGTATTGGGACAAACTGTAAAGCGCATCCCATCCGACAACACCAACAGCATATCGGTTAACTGCAGCACATGGAAGAACGGATATTATGTTTGCCGTCTCTACAAGGACGGAAAGGCAGAAAAGACTGTAAAGGTCGTAGTGGCACACTAATAGAATTTGTAACTATAATAGAAGGTATGCTAGTGCGTACCTTTTTTTTTGCTCATATAGAGCGACTCTCCCAACAAGCCAATCTGCTCTCTGTCGAAATATGAGAACTCCGCGTTAGGGTATCGCATTCTGAATAAGATTTACATGGATCCCTCCTACTTTGTTTCGCGGATAATGCTTCCGCCATTAGGGACGACCTCTCCGCAATACAACATATTTGTACTCTGGTTTAGTTTTTAGGTTGACACTATATACACAAAAAAAGGCCGTCTAGTGACAGCCTTTTATAATGAAGTATTCAGTTTATTATTCTGTTGGAGCATCTGCCGGTGCTTCTGCAGGAACTTCTGCAACACTGTCGGTTACAGGAACTGCAGTACTATCGAGTGCCACAACCTCTACAGGTTCATCCTTGTGGAAAGGTGAAGGCAAACCAACACGCGACAATACATTGGTGAAATACAATGCGCAGAATATGATTCCAAGTAAAATTACAACATAGAGGATTTTTCTCCATACAGGAACACCCTGCTTAAATGGATCGCTAGCGTTCTTTACATGCGGGAACTTGGCAATCTTGGTAAGAGTTGCGCCAAACTTAATGTTGACGTATGCCTGAGCATTGACAGCCCAACCATTTGCATTGAGTACAGGCGAAAGGTTACGCTTGCGCAACTTGAGCCATGCAATTATCATCGATGGACCAGAAATGAGCAAAATGACACCTATAATTGCAAGAGGCATCTGCCACCACGAAAGTTTAAGGAAGCCTGTTGCCAATGAAACCAAGAAACCTCCAATATATCCCAAAGCCAAACCTATTGCAGCAAAAATACCGCAGAACTTAGCGATATCGAATGCTTGGTTCTTCTTAGCCTCGGATCCCGGCACATTTTGAGCAGCTTTACTAGCGTTGGCTACCATTTGGTCGCCAGCAGCTTCCATCGAGCCTGTTGCTTCGCTTGTAACCTTCTCGTCCTGACTAGCAGCGAACTTGTTAATCTGGTTTTCAATGAACCTTGCAAATTTGCGGTAAGGTGACCAGAAAGCTTCGCGAATGCTTATCGGGTTTTCGATAATCTTTGTGATTGTTGCATCCCAGTCGTTGCCTTGACGATCATAGAAAATAGCATTCTTGCCAACCATCAAGTTGTTCACTTCGCCATTCGTTATAACAGCGGCAATAGTCATTGTCTCGTTCTTAGTCTTGGAGATGCAGTCGCAATATGCAATGTACATTCCGCTGAAACTTGCCGTCAAATTGTGCTTTGGCATGTCGCTTACCTTTATACAGAGGTCGCAACTACGCTGATCGATGTACAATGTACCAGCCTGGAATATCGCCTTGTCGCCCTTGCGTGAATAGAAATCGGAGAATGTAACGAAATTCTTCAGCAACAGGAAGAAGTCGCGATACAAATGCATCAACTTGTCAACGCTTTCAATTTCGTTGGCTTCGCCTTCCAATGCCTTGTCCTGATCTACAAGCGACAAAAGTTCTGCCTTGCGGTTTTCTGCCAAAATAGCGTTTACAGCTTCGAGTCCTAGCGATTCAACAACTGCGCCTTTCTTTGCATCCTTCCATTCCTTGTATGCAGCAAACTTTCCGCCAATCGAATTCCATTCGCTTTCGCTTATAGAATCCTTACCAGCAAAATCAACATCAAAAATGAGACTCTTCAATGACGAGAAGGCTGCTTCCCATGCTGGATTTATGCCTTCGTTGAGCATCAAGTCCTTCTTGCTACCAACGCGTGCGAGCGGATAGGTTGAAATCTCATCAATGCAAGTTGTGAGATTCTTGTCGCTGATTGCCTCGAAGCGAGCAACAGAAACATCTAATGCAGCGGTCGATTCGTTGTTGAATGCTATCAATTTGCAACGCAGGAAATAGTCGTCAATCTTTTCCTTCAAAGCAGTGTATGCATTGAGAGCAGCCTCGGTATTGCCGCCGTATGGGAAAACCGATTCCTTACGATCATCACCATCTTTGCTCCAAGCTGAAAAATCTGCACAATTTGTGTAAAATTCTTCAATCTGGTCGACATTTATGCCTGGGTCACCACTGCGGTCGGTAACACTGCCAACAGTTTCTATGCACGACTTTATTATTGCCTTCAGACCTTCGTCATCTGTAGAATTTTCGGTAATAATACCATCGCCGTTGAACCTAGTCTTAGCAAAAATTGCAAGTCTGTCGGATGTGTCGGCTATCGAAATGCTATCCTTTTCGAGACCGAGATTTTTCAGGATTTGCTTAGCGGAATCATAAAGTTTCTTGCCATCTTCGTCTTCCTGATTTATATCCGAAAGATTCAATGTACTATCTTGCTTAATGAGCAGATTCGGATCCTTCAGTACTTTTGTCAGCCACTGCGACGCAGATATAACTTCGTTTACCTTGATTTTTCCATCATGGTCGAGGTCAAGGATTTCAAGAGTCTTGTCATCAATTTCAAGGCCTTTAGTCGGACAGCTGAGAACCGTCCACATCTTCTGGTCAAGTTCAGCGAGGTGAGCAATGTCCTCTCCAGTTTCAATGTTTACACGAGTAACTCCACCTATTTTAGAGAATTTCCACTCGTATTTGTTTTTTGATAAAATTGCCATAAAGTTTTCCTATTATATAATATGGGCGCAAAGATAAATAATATTTTAGATTTACAAAGTATGATTTACGATTGAAGAAGGATGAAAAAAAATTGTATTTTTGCGCCACGAACATAAAACGGCACCAATATGTCACAGAAGAACAAACTTTTCAAATTTGCACAGAACGAGACCTTTCCACACTTGTTTCAGCCGAAACTCATGTACGGAACGCCAGATGAATTCGAACTGAAAGGCAAATGGGACTCCGAATTCTTTCACAACGACAATCCAATTACAGTTGAGTTGGGTTGCGGAAAAGGCGAATACTCGGTTGCAATGGCAAAAGAAATTCCTACAGGAAACTTCATCGGAGTTGACATAAAAGGTGCAAGAATGTGGCGCGGAGCATCCGATTCGCTGGAGATGGAAATGAAAAACATAGCATTCCTCCGTACTCGTGTCGAATTTACGCCAAAATGTTTCGGCAAGAACGAGGTTTCTGAAATATGGATAACCTTCCCCGACCCGCAATTAGGTCCAAAAAGCAAGCATAAAAAGCGCCTTACCTCATCGCGTTTCCTGTCGTACTACCAAAACTTTCTGATTGACAACGGCATAGTAAACCTAAAGACGGATGACGACACCCTGTACGAATATACTAAAGGCATCATCGCTCACAATGGACTTCCGTTGCTTATCGACACACCGAATCTTTACGAATCGGAGCATTACACTGGATTTCTCACATTGAAAACCCACTACGAAAAAATGTGGAACAAGGAAAACAGGACTATAAAATACCTGCGCTTCCGCCTGCCACAAAATGTGAAATTAGAAGAAATGGAAGAATAAAAAGGCAGACAGGCTGACAGAAGACCTGTCCGACCTCAGCCTTACCACTGTAAAAACGCGCCATGGCGCGTTTCAACAGCCACAGAACCATATAACAACTTTAAACATGGAAAACTTCATAGAAAACAAGGTTGCACTAGCGGTGCAGTATTTCAAGAGCGGATACAACTGCTCGCAGTCGGTATTTATGGCATTTGCCGACGATTTTGGTGTTGACAAAACAATGGCTGCCAAGATTTCGGCATCGTTTGGCGGAGGCATAGGCCGTATGCGCGAAGTGTGCGGTACAGTGTGCGGAATGGCGATGTGCGCAGGCTTTATTTCACCGGCCGACGACCCGTCTGACAAGGCGGCGCGTACAGCCAACTATGCACTTGTGCAGGAATTTGCCGAAAAGTTCCGTGCCGAAAACGGAGACATCATCTGCCGACGCCTACTTGGTCTGCCTGATGAAAATTGCCCCTGCCCCGAACCATCTACACGCAATGCAGAGTTTTACAAGAAACGTCCATGCGTTGAGTATGTGGCGTTTGCAGCAAGGCTGGTGGCGGAGAAGATGAATGCTGAAAAGATTTGATAATTTGAAAATTCGATGATTCAAATGGTTTCGCCGTTTTGATAGTCGAACTAAGGCTCAGTCGAGCAGTCTGGCTTCCAGCCTATCAGCCTTTTAGCCTTTCTCTACATTTTTTCGGGCGAGTTTTTGAGAGAACCATACACTTTTTCGGGCGAGTTTTTGCAGGACAAAACATTTCTTCTCATAAGAAAAGTACATAATTCCAACAGTAAAATAGCAGATAAATAAAATCACAACCCATCTACAAAATAAATCTTATGTAAATATTTTTTGTGTGCAATATTATACTTACCTTTGTCCAGTAATAAAAAACAAGAGGGAATGAAGCATTTGTTCTTACTATATTTTCTTGCAATAAGTTGTATGGCATTTGCACAGCAACCATGTCGTTTTTGCGACACTATGCCACCATACAAGCATAGCATAAATATACAAGTAAATCGGGCGTTTTCATCCGCAAATGATTGGGGTGATTTTATACTTGACAAAGGACATGGAACTTACAACAAAGAGAACTATAGCCAAGCATTTTTCTCAAATATTCGTTATGGGTATAGAATTTTGCCTTTTTTGAGCGTTGGCCCTGAATTTATATACGAAAACGAACATACTCCACTCTCATATAGTGAGCAGAACGAAAACCTAAAGATAGATGACAGAATAATCCGCACGAAGGCAGGTGCATACACGCGTTTCCACGGCAATTGGCTACAGGTGTTCAAACCATACGCCGACATTGGTTTAGGTTACTTTTACATGCGCCAAACATGGACTCCCAAAAATCAAGAGCGTACAGATCTTTTCAGGGATAATAAGTTACACAAGTTCGATTTTTATGTAGGTGCGGGAATGTCGTTTATGATATGGAAAAACCATTTTAATATTGATTTAGGTGCGAAATATTCTCCTATTCGTTGGAGCAATATCTTTTCAAAAAAAGTTGTATTCACTTGGAAACTAGGCTATAATTTTAACAGCAAAAACTAATCGCCAGTCTACATTAAAAATTCGTATACAAAAATATTTGGTGCAATATTTTATGTGCAATATTATACTTACCTTTGCGTTGTAATAAAAAATACGAGGGAATGAAGCATTATTTGTTAATACTATATTTTCTTGCTATAAGTTGCATGGTATTTGCCCAAAAGCCGTGTTACTTTTGTGATACACTTCCTCCCTACAAGCACAGCATAATGGTGCAGGCGAACAGGAGCTTTGACAACATCAGAGATTTTGCCAGTTATTTGGTTGACCGAGCAGAATATGACGGTCCTAAAATGTTTTATGCGGACTTTCGCTACGGCTACCGAGTGCATAAAAACATAATTGTTGGTCCAGAATTGATGTTTCTTAGTCAGAAACGGCATCTCGTAAAGGAGATTTTGCATGGAACAAGTTTTAATATTGGCGGATATGCCCGTTTCCTTGTGAACAAATGGCTGGTCTTTAAACCATACGCCGATGTGGGAATGTCGTACAATTATGCGCATAGCAAATATAGCTGGCCGGAGTTCTATCAGCCCACCGACGAGGAAACACAAAGGTTCCGACCATACAATTTCCATAAGTATGATGCTTATATAGCACCAGGTATGTCGTTCATGATATGGCGAAACCACATTAACATCGACCTCGGCGTAAAATTCTCGCCTTTCAGAAGCAATGTAAATAGCAAAATGTACGTTTTTACATGGAAACTCAGTTATAATTTCAACAGCAAATGAAAATAAGGATTTCAATATTAGTTTTTTTGCTTGCATTGCTATCCTCCTGCAATCGTGAAATCCATTTTGACTTTCCCGATGTGGAACCTGCCATAGTAATAAATTCCATAATCACCCCCGAATCGTCTATTAGCGTGAGTATCTCCGCAGTGATGCCGATTGCTGAGGAATCATATACAGTGGTGAATGATACCGATGCAACGGGGAACATTCATTTCCTACATGTACCAAAGCCGAAGTATTGTATCGAAGATGCTACTGTATTGATATACGAGGATGGTGAGTTGTTCTGTTCTCTAGAATACGATGGCGAAGGATATTACATTTCGGACAAATACCCCAAAGTTGGATCAACATATACAATAGTAGTAAATGCTCCGGGCTATAAAGAATGTAAGGCGACAACAACGTTGTATAATATGCCAGTGCTCAGTAACATGAGTTTTCGCGACACGGTTTCTGTTGACCAAGAAGGCTTTCCTTTGTCGAAATTAAGTTTTACGATAACAGACAATAATCCTAATCATAATTTCTACGAGATGAGTTGCAGAGCCGTAAGCGACAAGTACGATGTAGATATTTATTTCAACAAGTCTCGCAACACCGACAAGGCGCTTGCACAAAGTGAATGCCTTCTTTTCGACAACAGTGTACTGCTCTTTACCGACAAATATTTCAGCAATGGAAGCTACAACTTGGATGTAATATACAACTACAGTCCATACGTGGCAATGCCAAAGTACGACCTTGAAATAACAGTAAAGACTATTTCTGAATCGTACTACGAATATCGTCGTAGCCGTATAATGCAGGAATATCAGGAAGAGGGACTTTTCGAAAATTTAGCAAACGGAGAGACACTTTCCTCTATTCCTGTTGACATATACTCAAATATTGAAAACGGATTCGGCATCTTTGCTTCATATTCCACAATGACCGACACGATAATGCGCAAATGAAAAATGCAAAGCACATATTGTTATTTGTAATAGTGGCAATGTTTTGCAGTCTTGTCTCTGCGCAGGACGTAAAATTGTCGGGATATGTTGTGTGCGAAGGTTCGCGCGATCGTATTCCCGATGCCAACCTTAGCGACGTGTATTCGGGCAGAGGCACTTCGACAAACGAGTTCGGTTACTATGAAATGTTTTTCAAAAGTGGCGACAGCGTACTGATAAATGTTTCTCACATTTCATACACCGAAACAATGTTTGCACTGAAACTTACGAAAAATACTCATTTCGACATCATAATGAAGCAGGGCCATACGCTTTCGGAAGTTACCGTAACCGAAAAGATGCCGATTGAGAAACGTTTGGAAGTTAGCACTATGCGGCTTACTGGAGAACAGATAAAATACATACCTTCAATTGGTGGCGAACCCGACATAATGCGAGCCTTCCAGATGATGCCTGGCGTTGGCGCTGGCAACGAAAGCCGTGCAGGTATAAGCGTACGTGGTGGCGACTTCGGTCAAAATCTTTACATCCTCGACGGAACTCCGCTTTTCAGCGTAAACCACATTGGTGGAATCCTTTCGACATTCGATGCCGACATTGTTGAGAGCGCCAACCTGATAAAAGGCGGATTTCCTGCCAATTATGGAGGACGGTTGTCATCGGTTATGGAAGTTGAAACGCGCAATGTGGAGGACATGACGCGCGGAAACCTTACCATCGGTCTGCTCGACTGCAAGTTGAGCCTCGGTGGTCCATTGAAAAACAAAAAGACCTCGATGCTGTTTTCCATCCGCCGTTTTATGTACGACCTCATTATGTATCCTGCCTCTTCGCTGTTTCTTCACGACCAGAAAATAGCCTACACTTTCTGGGATTTAAACTTCAAGATAAACCATAAGTTCAACGATAAGAACACTTTGCGTTTCGGAACTTACATTGGCGATGACATCTACAAAATCGGAAACGATGTTTATGGGAAACGTGATGTTTCGCGTTTTCGAATTTCGGGTGGCAACAAGATGGCATCTCTGAAGTGGGACCACAAGTTCGACGACCGCACCGACAGTCGCATAAATCTCAGTCTCACCGACTATCACAGCACGAGCCTTGCAAAGTTCAACGACTACAATAACCGTGATTCAATAGCTTCGCTTGTGTTCAAAAATGCGGTAAACATAATGGATGTTCGCCTTGCTGCCGACATAAACTGGAAAATGTGGGGAAAATCGGTACTTCTTGCTGGAATTTCCGAATCGCTGTTCGTGTCGATGCCATATAGGACAAAGTTGCAAAGTTATATAAACGATTCGCTTGTGTACGAAGGTAAAGACCATGCTCCTCACATTTATTCCAACGAAACATCGGCATATATTCTTGGCGAAATGTATTTCGGGAAATACGTGTCGTCCAACATCGGTTTCCGTATGGTTCATTATTACGACATCGGTGGGGAAAAGTCGCACTGGCAGCCCGAACCTCGCGCTTTAGTAATGTTCCATATTCCAAAGGCATTTACAATAAAGATGGCATATTCGCGCATACACCAGAATATCCACTGCGTTACGGGCAATGTGATAAACATTTATGCCGACCGCTGGATAGTTTCGACTGGAAAACTTCAACCAGCAAAATCAGACCAGTTTGATATTGGCATAGCTCGCAGTTTCCTCGACGGAATGCTCGAAACATCAATTGATGCCTATTACAAGAAGATGTCGAACCTTGCCATGATGAAACGTAACATTTCGGTTGAAGGCATGGTCGAAAACATTACCGACCTCGACTTGCTTGCAACTGGAGGCAATGGAAAGGCAATGGGAATAGAATTTCTGCTAATCAAGACACGCGGAAGTCTTACAGGTTTTATGGGCTATTCGCTTTCGCGAAACCAAAAGCAGTTTGACGGCATAAACAAAGGCGAGTACTTCCTTGCCGACAACGACCGTACGCATAGTTTCAGCATTTCGCTCAACTGGGCAGTAAGTGACAAATTTTCAATTTCGGCAAACTGGGCAATAGCGACAGGCGCACCTATAACCGTTCCTGTCGGATATATGTACAACGAAGAC
>JAEEGK010023539.1_pt1 | contig 12834 bp, 6 predicted proteins | sample 8958771 | NCBI WGS metagenome assembly JAEEGK01 (sample SAMN16246547, study PRJNA631951) | gut metagenome | biome: gut microbiome; feature: rumen; material: SC-attached | host: Bos | place: Iran: Karaj | collected 2018-10 | reverse complement strand
ATTCTTATTACCAGGCCTTGATAAAGACGACTTAGCCAAGAAGACACCAATCGCCTCTGGTTTACCAGCTGGCCCAGGTGCAGGTACAGGTAAAATCGCTTTCACTGCTGAAGAAGCTCAAGCCAGAAAAAACGCTGGTGAAAAAGTTATCTTAGCCAGAGCCGAAACATCTCCAGAAGATATCGTTGGTATGGTTGCCGCTCAAGGTATCCTTACAATGCGTGGTGGTATGACATCTCACGCCGCTGTCGTTGCCCGTGGTATGGGTAAATGTTGCGTCTGTGGTTGCGCTGCCGCTGTTATCGATGAAGAAAAACGTACACTCACCATCGGTGATAAAGTGTATACCGATAAAGACACCATCTCTTTAGATGGTAGTACAGGTAAAATCTACGAAGGCGAAATCAAGACAGTTGAACCAGATTTAACCGCTGGTTACTTCGGTAGATTAATGGGTTGGGTTGACCAATATAGAGCCCTCAAAGTTAGAACAAATGCTGATACACCAAGAGATGCTAAACAAGCTAAGATCTTCGGTGCTGAAGGTATCGGTCTCTGCCGTACTGAACATATGTTCTTCGCTAAAGACAGAATCTTCTCAATGAGAAAGATGATTCTTGCTGATAAAGTTGAAGATCGTGAAGCTGCATTAGCCGAAATCGAACCAATGCAACAAGCTGACTTCGAAGCCCTCTATGAAACAATGTTACCATTCAACGTTAACGTTCGTTTATTAGACCCACCACTACATGAATTCTTGCCACAAGAAGAAGAACTCATTAAAGAATTAGCTGACGCTCTTAAGATCAGTGTTGATGCTGTCAAAGACAGAATCGATGAACTCCACGAAGCCAACCCAATGATGGGTCACCGTGGTTGCCGTTTAGCGGTCACATATCCAGAAATTTGCCGTATGCAAACAACTGCTATCGTTAAAGCCGCTATCAACGTCAGCAAAAAGACAGGTACCTTAGTGCAACCAGAAATCATGGTTCCATTAGTACTTGAAGAAAAAGAATTAGCCTTCGTTAAGAAGATCATCTGCGAAACCGCTGATAAGTTAATCGCTGATTCCGGTTTAGCAATGCAATATCACGTTGGTACCATGATCGAAATCCCACGTGCGGCATTACTCGCTGATGAAATCGCTAAAGACGCTGAATTCTTCAGCTTTGGTACAAACGACTTAACACAAATGACATTTGGTTTCTCTCGTGATGACGCCGGCAAATTCTTACCAGCTTATTACGAAACAAAGATCTTTGAAGAAGATCCATTCAAGACCTTAGACCAAAACGGTGTTGGTAAATTAGTCCAATTAGCCGTTAAGTTAGGCCGTGGCACCCGCCCAGACCTCCACGTTGGTGTCTGTGGTGAAACAGGTGGCGATGCAAAATCTATCGAATTCTATCACAAAGTCGGTTTGGACTATGTCTCCTGCTCTCCATTCCGTGTGCCAGTCGCTAGATTAGCCGCTGCTCAAGCCAATATCAAAAACCCAAGAAAGTGACCTCCCCCCGCTTTTAGAAGATGGGGGTTTCCCACTCAAGAACTCTAATGAATTCAGTATCGATGGGCTATCCCCGAGAGTCCCTCGGTTAAGGATATTTATTAACAAGATATCCGAACTTGTTTAGATTAAGATTAATTAGAAGGATTAAGGATTATTCTTATTCCTTCTTTTTTGATGTTAATCGCGGCATTTAAATCGCGGTTATGTTTTGTCCCGCATTCTGGACAAACCCAACTCCTTTGATTAAGCGTTAAATCGCTTTTTCGATAGTTACAGCATGAACATAATTGACTAGACGGGAAGTACTTATCTACTTTAACCAGTTTCTTGTTGAGCCATTCTAATTTGTATTTTAAATAGTTAAGAAAAGTACCATAACCTAAATCAAAAATTGTTATTCCAAATTTCAGATTATCTTTTCTTTCGCTCATCTCTTTTAGGTCTAGATTCTCCACGAAAACATAATCATAAGTGTTAGCAAGTTTTCTACTTACCTTATGAAGAAAATCTTTTCTTTGATTAGCAATGTGCTCATGGAGATTTTTGACTCTTAACAATTGTTTCTTGTAATGAGAGGAGTCTTTCTTCATGTGGGATAGCTTTCTTTGTTCCGTTGCTAATTTGGTTAAAGAATCCTGATAATAAGTCGGCATATCTAAGTGATTACCATTGCTATCAACAAATAGATGGGCTAAAGAAAAATCTAATCCGATTGAATTATTTGGATCAAGTTTCTCTTTAATATATTCTCCATAGTCAAAGTACTCTTCTTCACCCAGCAATGAGACATAGTAATATCTGCCTGAACGAGAAACACTAACCATGGTGAATTCAAATGATTCTGGTAAACGACGATGAGGTTTGATTTTAACTCTACCCACTTTGGGGATTTGGATATCATCCTCAATGAAACGAATAGTGTTATGATTGTTCATAGTCGTATAACCGTAATCATTCTTTTTCTTTTTAAATTTTGGGAATGAAGCATTATGTCTAAAGAAATTCATATAGGCATCAAATAAATGGGCAACAGTTTGTTGCAAGGCAATTGAATCTACTTCTTTCAAATATGGGAATGTCTCTTTATATTCTGGAAGGAGTTTCATTAATTCATATTTATTAATCGTTCTATTCTTATCGGCCTCATGAGATTCAATGCACATAGAAAGAAAGTCATTATAAACTTGACGGCAGCATCCTAAAGTCTTCTCAATTAATTCTTTTTGAGAAGGATTAGGATAGATTCTAAAACGATAAGTTCTTTTAATTGTTTTAGTCATAATGCGCCTTTCGAAATATAAGAAAAGGGAAATAAATGCTAAATGCATTTTCATCCCCTATATCCTATTTCCTACTATTATTATATCAATTTATTGATATAAAAGCAAGACTCTATCAATACTTTTTAACCAGAAATTAATCAACGCGCATATAACTACGCTCAAATTCATCCCTACTTATAGAAGAATATTTTTCTTTGATTACAAATAAATAATTAAGGTCGTCGTATAAGCGGAGAGCCATAACAATCTTTATAAAAGCCCACCATTGAGGTGAGCCTTTGCCGATTATTTTGCTTCTGCCTCTTTTTGGGCTTTCTTTTCCGCTTTAGCAAGCTTCTTGTATTTGCGACCTTCTTTATTGAAGTGATGTAAGCCTTTCCAGAAGTGACCATTGAAGATCATGATTAAGCCATCTAATTGGCTCATGCGGAGACCACCACCAGAGAATCTAGACATGCCTCTCATTGGTTGATGGACAACACCCATGACTAATGTATTCGCTAAAACACGATTACCCATCTTACGGAGCACTCTTGTGAACCAAGGAATAGCTTTACCCACTAAACGGCCAATCCAGCGCTTAGAATAGCGTAATTCACTGAATGTGGTGTTATAGTCGATAACCATTCTATTCTTCTTATAGAAAGGAAGAGCGCCATCAGGAATATCATGGCCTAATAAGGTTCTGAATTCTTCATCAGGGATATCTCTTAATTTACCTTCAAAGTAATGTGGTAAATCTTCTTTGTTATATGGCACTGTATTTGTGGTACCGATTTGATTAATTGAGCCCACTAAACGGACATCATCAATAGATGCTGCAACATATAAGTCATAGACACCATTTTCAATTTCCCACTTATTTGTCGCGGTATTGAAATATCTAAATGTCTTATCATCAAATGGGATACTAACTTTCTTAGTTTCACCCGCTTTTAAGAAAACTTTAACAAAGCCTTTTAATTCTTTAGTAGGTCTAATAATAGCGCTACCTTTTAAGCCGACATATAATTGAGCAATTTCTTTGCCGTCGACTTTACCGGTATTTGTGATTTCGAATTTAACACCGTTGTTATCAACAACAAGATTCTTATATTCAAATGTTGTATAACTTAAACCAAAACCGAATGGGAATCTAACTGGTGTTTGTGAGATATCAAAGTATCTATAACCAATACCATATGCTTCACGATATTCGATTGTTCTTGTATGGCTTGGGAAGTTATCACTACTAGCGACATCCTCTAACGCTAATGGGATGGTTTCAGATAATTTACCAGAAGGATTAACTTTACCAGAAAGGATATTTAAGGCCGCTTGTGCGCCAGCTTGTCCGTTAAGGTAACAATGTAAAACAGCAGAGACGTCATCGATAAACGGCATTTCAACTGCACTGCCACATGATAAGACGATAACGATTTCTTTATCTAAAGCCTTAATATCTTGAACTAATTCTAATTGGTTGTTTTCTAAGTGTAGATTTTGTCTATCTAAGCCTTCAGCTTCAGTCACTTCATCTAAACCAAGATACATGACCACAACATCGGCCTTCTTAGCGAGTTCAATGGCTTCGTTACGTAATTTTTTCTTTTTCTTACCGTATCTATCAAAGCCTTTCGCTGTGCCAACGATTTCAAAACCAGAATTTGGTAATAAATCAATTGTGTTATCTAATTTAGTTGGATTAACAATAGAGGAACCGGCACCTTGATATCTTGGTAAGTACATGAAATCACCAATAAAGGCGACTTTCTTATCTTTGGCTAATGGTAACACACCATTGTTCTTTAAAAGAACGGCACTTTCTTCCGCGAATCTTTGTGCGGCGGCATGATGTTCTTCAACATCAAACTTTTCAGGTGCTTTATTAACACCATTTTCCATAGTGTCAAACACTGTTTCTAATAATTTATCAACGCAATCATCGAGAACGGATTCTTCTAATTCACCATTCTTAATGGCTTTAATAACTTCTTCTGGTCTATCTGGAGTACCAGGCATTTCTAATTGGTTACCACATTTTAAAGAAGCAACACCATCGTTATTACCGCCCCAGTCAGTGACCACTAAGCCATCATAGCCCCATTCTTTACGAAGAATGTCCACTAATAAGTGTTCGTTTTCATTAGCGAACTTACCATTAATTAAGTTATAGGATGACATGATGCTCTTGGTCTTACCTTCTTTAACAGCAATTTCAAAAGCGGTCAAATAGATTTCTCTAAATGTTCTTTCATCAACGATACTATCAAGAGTCATTCTGTTTTCTTCTTGGTTATTACAAGCGAAGTGTTTAATACAAGCAGAAATACCGTTTGATTGAATACCTCTAACATAACCAGCGGCCATTTTACCCGCTAAATATGGATCTTCAGAGAAATATTCGAAGTTACGTCCACATAATGGACTTCTTTTCATATTAAGGCCTGGGCCTAAAAGAATATTAACTTTTTGAACAGCGGCTTCTTGACCTAATCTTTGACCTAATTCTTCACCTAATTCTGGATCCCAGGAATTCGCCATTGTCGCAGCGGTTGGATAACTTGTCGCTGGAATAGAAGCATTTAAGCCTAAATGGTCCGCCGCAGCGGCTTGTCTTCTTACTCCATGAGGGCCATCGCTAAGGAAGGCGCTTGGAATACCAGCCTTATCAATATTGACTGTTTGCCAGAAGTCCTTGCCACTAATTAAACTAGCCTTTTCTTTCAAGGTTAATTTATCAAGGATGTCTTGATATTTTCTTGCCATAAAAAATCTCCTTATTTGAGGTATCATCAAATATTTTTTAATTGCAGTATTAGATTAACATATTGTTAATAATAATCAAACTAACTTGCATAAATTGTTATTTTCATTTCATAAGTTGCTTCCAAAAGAAAGAGACGCCCATGAACTAAGCGCCTCCCCTGAGAAAGGATTTATGAAATTAAGTCTCTAATTCCACACATTTTTATTTCATTGCTTCCATCCAGTCAAATAAGTTGACTGTGTTACCTTGAGCATCTTTAACTGCTTCGGTTGATGGAGCAACGATGTGATTGTAGTCAGCTTGATCTAAAGCTACTTCATCACGGAAGATATAAATCCATGAATAGTGACCTTGGTAGTTATTACCTTGAGGGTTACCATCTGTACCACGGACATCCACGAAGTATGAAAGGTGAACGTCTTTTGCACCAGCATCTTTTAATCTCTTATAGGTCGCTAAGGTAAAGTTTTCTGGATTAACTGTTGTATCGTTAGCAGCGTGAATGAACCACATTGGTAAGTCTTTTAATTTTTGGACGTCTTCTTCTGTAACGAAGGAGTCACTATAAGCTTCGCAGCATGGATAGAACGCTCTAAAGAAGTTACCATAAGTAACGGCCATTTCCATGGTCATATAGCCACCATTAGAGCAGCCACCGACATAAATACGGTTCATATCGATATCACCATTATCAGCGATGTATTTATCGATTAATGATTTTAATGATTTTGTATAGATGGAGTGACCAACACCATTATTAATGGAGCCTGTACCACTATTCATCCAATATGTTGGTGTTTGAGCGGCAAGCACATAAGCACCTTTTTGTTTGCCTTTAATGAAGTGAGATTGAATCTCTTCTTCACCTAAAGCAGTGACATCGTTACCTAATAAAGCGATATCTGGATCAGTACCACCTTCACCCATACCATGTAACCAAATAACTAATGGATTTAAGACACCATCTTCTCTAAGAGCATCTGTTTGATAATCTTTATAAGTTAAGGTGTATCCTTCGGCGGTATGTGATTTAGCTTCGCCCCAATCTCTTGTGGATAAGACGATTCTTGATCTAATAGTGTTGAATTTGAATGAACTTGTGTATTCATCATCACCAACTTTAAGTGTTTGACCACTCGCTAATTGTGCCTCAGCGGTAATGTTATCTGTCCAGTTATTCACACTATTAGCGTAGGTGAAGCAAGAAGCACCATCAGTTGGGCCCCAGCCACTGTAACGCATTTCTAATGAAATACGGACGTAGCGGGATTCTTCAGCGTCAATGATTTGACCTTCTTGGTCACATAAATCGACGGATTTAACTGTACGGTTACTTCTATTTGTTTTAACGACGAATTGTTTACCTTGTAAGTCTCCCTTTTTAACTTTGCCTTCGAAGTTTAATTTCACGCCTACGATTGCAGGACCGAATTCAAAACCTTCGACAAGGTAATCAAGTGTATCGTATTCATCAACGAAGAGTTTTAATACTCTATCGAAATAGCCTTCTTTGCTAACTGTAATATGGGCCATACCTGGCTCATCTGTGGTGATATTGCCATCTTTATCAACTTTAGCAACATCTTCGTTATCACTACGATATGAAACGCCTTCTACATCGGTGATAACTTTACTTTTAATACCAGCTTCAACAGTGTCTTTAGATAATGAAGCTTTTAAGATCTTTCTAGCGGTTTCCACTGCTGGTCCTTCAGATGAATTAGAACCAGATTGCGCAGGAGCGTTATTACATGCTCCTAGCATTAATAAGGAAGCCGCGAGAATTGGGAATAATATTTTCTTTTTCATAATAATTTAAGTTAGAGGGCTTGGTCGCCCAAACCCTCTATCCTTTCGTTTAATTTAATAATTAAGCTTGTGGTAATGTGAATGTAATGCCATCGGCGATAAGTGCGATACAGTCCATATTTGGAGCTTGTTTTAAAGCACTAATAACGATTGTATTGGCACCAGCCTTAACAGCAATATTGCCTAAGTCGACTTGGACGGATGTCTTGGCATCAGAACCTAAGAAACCTTTACCTGTAACATCGACATCAGCATCATTGGCTTTAATGGAAGTTGTTTCTTCTAAAGCGTGATCATAATATGTTGGATTTTGCCAGTTAGACCAGTCAGCATTAGCAGAGCGGCCCATTAAGACTAATTTCACTTGGCCAGCAGCACTAGCGTTGAAATTGAATGTAATGGATGCACCGGCGGCCATATAACCGACATCTTTACCACCATGTGAACTTTCGTTATTTTCAACTGGGGAACCACCTTGTTGTGTTTGAGCACCAGCAATAACGGCATCTTCAGCTTCCATAACGAAGGCGCTTGTTAAGTCTACTTGAGCAGTCTTTTCAATATGAACGTTCCAAACGGCTTTGAATGTAATATTTTCACTTAAAGTGACTTTATCACCTGGTTGACCAACTTTTTGTTGTTCATAAACTTGGCCCCAGAATTCTGTTTTAACAGTGTATTCCCAACCACCGAAGTCTTTTGTGCCAGGAGCAGTGAAACTGCATGCTGGTAAGGTGTATTCACCTTTTTCAACTTCGACAGCGGCCATTGTGCCTGTACCACCATTGGCGTCGAAGGAAACAGTAACTTTTTCAACGACTGGATCTGGTGTTACTGGATCACCACCTTGAGAAGCGTTTGGATCTGTTAATTTGACACAGTCAATGTTTGGACCTTGAGCGGAGAATTCGAATAAGAAGACGTTTTCACCTTGGATGAGGTTCACGTTACCTAAATCGACTTCAACCCATGTACCCCATTTACCAGCTGGAATGACTTTGCCTTCCATGGAGACAGCAGTTTCATTAACTTTAACTGTCATACATGTGGAAAGATCGAGTGCGTCAGCGTTGACGTTTGGATAACCACTCCAGTCAGAAACGTTATTGGATGCACCAACAAGTGAGAATTTATATTCACCTGCGGTTTCGGCTGTATATGTTAATTTTAATGATGTTTCAGCGGCTAAATAACCAACGTGGGCACCACCACTTGCTTCAGCGTTGTTGTTTTCAACTCTACCACCAACGATTTCACCGGCTTCGGCTTCAAGAATGATTTGGCCAGCGACTGGTTTAGCTTTAACTGTGACGTTAACTGTGGCTTTCTTATAGCCTTCTTTTGTTAATTCGACTGTTGTTCTACCAGCTTTGATACCTTTAACGACACCAGCAGTAGAAACTGTAGCAATTGTTTCATCAGCGGATGTAAATATGACACCGGCTAAGTTATCTTTAACTTGGATTGAAACTTCAGCATCAACTTGAACTTCGAGTTCAGCTTCGACGACTTCAATCTTTGGTTTTGCTTGAGCAGGAACAGCAGCGATTTGTAATCTTTCAGTTGTGAAGATGACGACTTTGTCCATATTTGGACCTTGGGCTAACATTTCGATTTCTAAAACGTTATTGCCAGCGACTAAGTCGACCATACCGAATGAAACAGTGCTGAATTCGTAATAGTTATTTGTATCACCATCGGATGGACCAGAAACAGTTCTACCCGCCATAGAGATTTCTTTACCGTTGAATTTAACAGAAAGAACACCTTCTAAGTTCATTTCAGCGTTATAAGCCATTGTGACACCGAGTTCAACTTTAACGGCTTTATCGGATGTAAATGTCATTGTTTCTTTACAGCCTTGTTGTAACCAGCCTAAGGATGTACCGTCATCGGTCTTTCCACCATTGTCTTCGACTGGGCTATCGCCTGGGCCCATAACTGTGCCGCCCCATGACATACCCCAGAAATCATTTGGACTATAGTGTTCAGCTTCTTCTAAGCGTAAAGAATAATTTGGTTCTCTATCTGGAGCCTTTAAGACTGTGACTGTGAAGGAACCATTAGCATAGCCATCTTTCTTAGCAGTGATTCTAGCAGAACCATCTTTAAGAGCGGTGACTAAACCTGTTTCAGAAACAGAAACGATGTCTGTACTCTTTGTGGACCAAGTAACGCCTTCGACGCTGGCTTTAAGTTGTAATGTTTGGCCAACTTGGATTTCTTTTTTACCACCTTCAGAGGTGATTTCAATTTTGACTTCTTCAGCCTCGCCAGATGAGGAACCTGGATTACTAGCTGGTGTGGAATTGTTACATGCGGCAAGACCCATTGTGAGTAACAAAGCACTCGCTAAGACTGGAAGTAATGCTTTTTTAGTTTTCATTATATTTTTCCTTTCCTAAAAAACATTGTGTGTTTCATTAAGGGAGATCAAAATGATTCTCACTTAACAAATACTCTTTGTGTATGAATACCTTGTTAATAAATGCGCACAACGCAAACGTAAAGAAGTGGCAAAAATTGGCAAAGTATTCCTAGTTCGTAATTACTATAGAAAAGAAGAAAATAATAAAAAATAGATAATTCATAACCTTGCCACATTTATACATAATCTTATATTTGTGCGCATCAAAAAAGCACGATTATCATATTTTTAACCGTGCTCTTTTTTATTACTTTTACATCGCTATCTTTAATCTAAAGATACCATCTTTTGTTTCATAGTCCATCGTGCCATTGTATTTCTTAACGATATAGGCAATCGACTTAGTGCCAAAACCATGATATTTTTTGTTCTCTTGTTTAGTGGTTTTTATTGATCCATCACCATTGAACACTAATTCACCATGATAGTAGTTAGTTTCTTCAATCATCAACATGCCATGTTTTCTAGAAGCAGTTAATGAAATAACTCTATGTTCTTTTTCTTGAATAGCTTCTGTCGCTTCAATCGCGTTATCAATGATATTAGTTAATAAGAAGTAAACATCACTTGAAGCCATTTCTTTAAAGGCATCACCATCTATGAGAGAAGTGAATTCAATACCAACAGAATTACAGTAAATAAGTTTGTCTTGGATTAAAGCGTCGATATTAACGTTACCTGTTTTAACGCTGCTATCGTAGAAGTTAAGAGATTCCTCCAATAAGCAGAAGTCTTCATCGGTTAATTCACCTTTTTTAGCTTTTAATCTTCTTAATTCTTTTCTTAAGTCATGACATTTCATGTTGATGAAGTTAATGTTATTTTCCATCATTTCTTGTTGTCTAATCTTTGAATTAAGTGTGGCTTTAATAATTGTGGTTTCTTGACGATGTTCCACAATACGGAAGCCACCCACAACAAGGAAATCGAATAACACACAGAAAATAATTAATGTTGCTGCGAGAATTCCTCTAAGAGCGTCCAGCTTAACAAATTGTGTAAGCCATGGGAAATACCATAACGTACTCAAAGCTTGAACGATGAATACATTAGCGACATTTACCACGAGATAAACAACAATACCTAATACGACAATAACAGCCTTACCTAAAATGTATTTTGAATATTTAACATAATATCTAGCAATGAAGAAATAGCAGCCAACAAGGACCAAAACTCTAACACCATATAGAATTAGATTACTAACAAGTTCTGCATTAGAACCTAAGTTAGAATAAATCTTGTAGTTCAAACCAGTATCTAAAACAATTGTGCTGAATTGATAAGCCATGTGTTGGAAGGTATAAGCAACGGAAAGAAGGAGCATTAAATTTAATGGTTTAATCTTATAGGCAAAGAAGAATCCACCAAAAATAGTGAAGACGGGTATGGTATAAACTGCGATATTGAGCCATTCATTCCATTGTTCTGGTTTAACAAAGTTATATAAACCAATGATATTAACAACTGCACCACTAGAGGCAATTAATAAACCGACAGGAATAGAAATATAAGGTTTAAATCTAAAAGTTAGTCGATGTTTTATGAGCATGATGCCCGCGACAATAAATTCGACCGTAAAGGAGATAAACATTGTTAGTAAAGTCTTAAGATCCATTGATTAGTTACCTTCTTCCATAATGTACTTCTTGAAACTTTCCATAAATCCCTTTTTCTTTGGATGAGAGATAGCAATAACTTCGTTGTTTGCTAATTGGATGTCAAGTTTTTCCACGCGCTTAATGTTATGCGCGTTGACTAAATAGCAGGAATTGCATCTTATGAACCAGTGGTTCTTTAGTTGCTCTTCAAACTTTTTCAAAGTGCCACTTGTGGTAATCTCATCGCCTTCTTTTAAGTGGAAGATGATGTCATGAGAGATTACTTCAACATATAAGATGTTATTCGTTTCTATTTTATTAAAGCCACCTTCATTAGGCACGACGATAAAGTTATCGTTCTTTTTGCCTAGTTTTTTCATGACCCTTTCGAGTCTTAAATAGAATGAAGCATATGATAATGGTTTTAAAACAAAGTCGATAGCGTCTACTTCATAGCCATTTGTCGCATATTTTGCTAAGTTTGTGGCGAACATGATGATGACTTCTTCGTCTTTTTCTCTGATATTTCTTGCGACATCAATGCCATTCATTGCCGATAAGTTAATGTCTAAGATAATGAAGTCATATTGGCTCTTAAAGCGCATTAAGAAAGCATCACCGCTGGCAAAGGTTTGGATATCAAAAGATATATTCTTTTCTTTGCTATAGCGATTCAATAGTGAAAGACAGTTGCTTAAATCATCAGCGGAGTCTTCCACGACCGCGATCTTAATATCTATATCACTCATTCTTAATAATTATACCATGAAGGTAGTTTTAAGAAAATAATGAACCCCGCATCCACGCGGGAATTGGGGTTCATTTTAATTGATGTAGTTATTTTTAGTGACCGTCACTAGCTTTGATAACTTCTGGGATACCAACAGCAGCGTAGTCTTCATCATTCCAAACGTTGTTGGAGTGTGCACATGCATAGAGGATGTTCTTAGCCGCTCTTCTGGAGAGGATTGGACCATCGTGTGGTAAGAGTGTACGGATTCTACTTGGTTTGTTATCGTTACTTAATTGACTTGGTGTTAACCATAAGTCATTACCAGCAACTAAACCAATGTTTGTGGCCATATAGCTACTACCAGCATAGTCAGTAACGACGACGCCATGGAAGCCCCATTCTTCTCTTAAGAGAGTGGTTAATAAGGCTTTACTACCACCAGCCCACCATGAACCAACACAGTTGAAGGAGGACATGATACCGATACCACCTAAATCAACGTAGAGTTCAAAGCCACGAGCGTAGATTTCTCTAATTGCTTGTTCGGTTGCCCAACAGAAGACACCGGAACGGCTATTTTCTTGTTCGTTTAATAAGAAGTGTTTGGCATATGTATAGACACCATACTTCATACTACCTTGAGCGGTATGACCAGCCATTTGACCAGCGATGAGTGGATCTTCTGAATAATATTCGAAGTTTCTACCACCGAATGGAG
>JAEEGK010023537.1_pt1 | contig 12836 bp, 4 predicted proteins | sample 8958771 | NCBI WGS metagenome assembly JAEEGK01 (sample SAMN16246547, study PRJNA631951) | gut metagenome | biome: gut microbiome; feature: rumen; material: SC-attached | host: Bos | place: Iran: Karaj | collected 2018-10 | reverse complement strand
CCATCCCTGTTTACTGGTGGCTAGACCCCACGAAGTCCGCTGCCCTCGACAAGGCCATGAAGGCCGGCGAAAGCCTGCCCGTGCCGGAATACGATATCAAATAGGTTGGCGCAATGCGCCTTTGAGGTGTGAGCGCGGGACAAAGTCCCTTTGAGGAAATAAAAAAAGACGTGCTGATATTTCAGCACGCTTTTCTTTAAACATTTAAGGTCTTATTTGAGAGTTCACTGCTCAATGCTCAGAGCCTTGCTATGCAAGGCGACCTGACTCCTCTTAGAAGAAGTATTCGGCGCTGACATACAGGCCGCTGGCGTCGCCGCCGAGGGACTGCTTGCCGCTACGCACGATCAGCTTTGCCTTCAGGTCCAGCTGATTCGGGATAACGAAGTAATCGGCACCGATCCAGATGGTGATGTGCTTGTCGCCGTCGTCGTTGGCGCCGTATTCCTTGCCGTCGTCACCTTCCCATTCACTTTCAGTGAGACGGTACTTGAGCTTGAGGCCCGCAAACGGGGTTACGCCTACGTTCGGAACGGTGTAGCCGATTTCGCCAGCCAGGTGCATGTCGAGGCCGCGTTCGTTGTTGTCGTGTTCAAAGCCCCAGTCGAAGGCACCTTCGGTACCGAATTTGAGGCCCGGAACGGTAGTGACGGGCATGCTGAACTGGGCACCGAAATAGAGGGAGATTTCGTCATTCGTGACTTCGTCGCCACCGATAGGCAGGTTGACGTCGACAAATGCGTTTACCATGGGGTCGAACTGGTAGCGTCCGCCAATGGTCAGGTCGCGCAGACCGTCGCCACCATTTTCACAACCCTTGCAATCCGTTTCTTTCCAGAACTGGTAACCCCAGCCCTGCAGAGAAAGTTCAAGGTTCTGGATAATACTGTAGCGGGCACCGATGGTAAGGCCTGCCTGAGACCAGTCGTGGTCCCAGTCGTAGTACATGCCGGCTTCGGCAGAACCCTTGCCTGCTTCGAGAACGGGATAGTAGTCCCAGGTGGCGAATGCGGCGCTTGTAACGAGGGCCGCTGCGAGTGCGATTTTCTTGAACATTCCAAACTCCTTATTGGATTATTTTTTTGCCAAATTTAGTAAAAAATGCCCCGGCCAGTAGCTGGGGCAGTCGCGAATAAAACTTCCGCTGGAATTAGAAGTTGATGTCGAGGTGAATATCGAAGGTGGTCTTGACTTCGTCGCGACCCGTCTTCACGACCAGGTAATCCTTTCCGCCGACAAGGAAGTTGAGGCCAAGGCCCAGGGTGAACATCTGGTTGAAGTTGATGTTTGCGCCGAGGAACGGTGCGATGCCGAACTTGCCGGTATAGCTCTTGTCGCCGTCTTCACCGTCGTTGGTGTACTTGCCGAGCAGCATGCCGAGGTCAAGTCCGACGTACGGAACGAACATCTGGCTTACCAAGAAGTCGCCTTCGAGGCCGAGGTTCAGGGTCCAGGGCGGAGTGGCCTTGTCCTTGCCCTTGGTTTCGAGGGCGAGGCCGAGTTCAGAGCCAAAGTCGATCATGCCGAACTTCTGGGAGTATTGGGCACCGAAGTGGAAAGTGAAGTGGTCATCGTCACCGCAGATGTCGTCGTTGCAGGTGGGGAGGGCGAAATCCAAGAAGGCGTTCATGGTGGGCATGAACTGGTAGCGGCCCATGAGGGTAATGTTGTGAAGACCGGTGTTTTCGGTGTCGTCGCCGTCCCAGTAGTTCACGACGACAAAAGGAATATCCAGACCCAGTTCCAAGTTGGGAATGACGGTATAGCGACCCTTGACGTAGAGGATTCCGACGGTAGACTTGTCCTGGAACACGTCTGCTTCACCGATAGTGACCTGTCCCTTGTGGTTGTCGAGAACCGGGAAGTAGTTGTAGGTTGCAAACGAGGCTGTAGCGGCGATGGCTGCAGCGAGGGCGACTTTCTTAAACATAATGTCTCCTTGAAAATTGTCTGTAAGAATAATGTAGTATCTTCACTCCGTTTCGTAAAGGCCTGTTTACAAGAAAAATGAAAAAAAATGCCTCCGAAGGATGGCTCTAACTCGTTGGCTGACAATACGTTATGTTTTTTTTTGATTCTGCAGGCGTCGTCCCTACGGCAAACTCAGGGACCTTTCTTTTCGTTTTTAATTCTTCATTGGATCCCCTCCCTCGTTGCACTCGGTCGAGGATGACCGCCGATGCCCTAACCACTAACCACTAACCACTAACCACAAACCACCGTCTACTTCAAGTATGTTCTGCGTCACAAATACAACGTTTTTTGGCTGGAGGGGGTGCTTTTTGTGTTTTTTTAGGGTATTTTTATATTAGAGTAAGTTCCAGAGGGTTATATGAAGGCAAAAATTGGCTTTTTGTGGTTTGCCGTGCTGTTCTGTAGCAGCATGGCTTTTGCCGTAAATGGATCCGCTTATTACAACTTAGTTTCCATAAGGACCGGGGGAATTGGCCCTGCCTCGATGACAACCGTTGTCCTGAGCCAGGGGGATTACCCCTGCACCAACGCTAACTGGACGCTTGTATACGACCGGATTAGCTATTCGAGCAACGGAATGGGGTATATCGGAACTTATTTGGGGATGGGGCCGATGGCGAGATTCAGCCAATCGGGAAACTGCCTTGCTGCAAAACCGGATACGCCCGAAAACCTTTACGAAATGTTGAACTCCGCCTGGATCGAGGGTGACGATGGAATGCCGCTTGCGCTCGGCTCGGATATCGACCTGGGCGAGTTTAACGATACGACAGAGGTGGGGACGTGCGAAGTAAACCATGTTCCGCTTCCGTCGATGCCGAATTCTGCGATTCATGGGAACGGCTTTACGGTCAAGCATCTTTGTTACGCGGCAAATTCGATGACCTCTCCGGTAGGCCTTTTCGAATCGATTCGCGAAAATACGGTGGACAATTTCAAGCTGAATGGCGTTCGCATCTACATTGATGGCAAAAGTCACAATGGCGCCGACTATTACCCTGTGGGTGCCCTGGTGGGTGTCCTTGAACTTTCCACAGTCGATGGGATTGTCATCGCGAATGATTCTATCCAGGCTCCCGTTGCAGGCGGCCTGATCGGTTTTGTCAAGAACTCGACCATCAAGAATATTTCTGGCGATGACGATATCAATGTGTCGAACAAGGTCTCCATCACCAAGGGGTACGCGGGTTCCAAGGTGATCGGGTCTGTTTCGGACTACCAGGTGTTCCTGGGCGGTATCGTGGGTGTCGACTACCGTTTCGAAAACGACGATCCGTCATTCCTCGACGATTCGGTCAAGGTGGAAGTCCATGACTATGGTGTAGGGCACAAGTCTGCCCTGGGTGGCATTGCGGGGCTTTTCAGCACGACGGGGGAATCGATTGAGAACGTGCAGGTGTACTCAAAGTATAAGACCGATGAAACCGTACCGACCAGAATTTCGGGCGGCTCGGCCATGGGCGGCCTGTTCGGTGCCATGGTGGTGTACAGTGAAAATAATGTCTCGAAGGTCGGCGACTTTACGGTTTCGAATAGCCGTTTCGACGGCGAAATCTACGATGCCGCGTCTCCCGACGTGATTGCGGTAGGTGGCCTTATCGGCCTGGATTCGCTCCTTTCGGGAATGTCTGTGAAGATTGTGAATAGTGGGGCGAATGTGAATGTCCAGGATTCGCTCAAGGAAGCTAATAATTTCCGTTACTATGCGGGCGGAATTTTGGGTTACGGAAGTTCGTGCCGGAGCGGAAGCAAGGCGGGCTCTGATTTTGTGAGCATTCTGGGTTCCAAGACGTCGGGCTCCATTACCGTAGCGGCGTCGGCAGCAGAAGTCAAGGGCGTCCATAGCCAAACTTATTTGGGCGGAATTGCGGGCGACGCATGCCTTGCGCAAGATGACACGCTTGGGCTTGTCAACGACACTTCGTCAGTCGTGATTTCTGCAAGGGTCAAGACCTCTGTCGACAAGAACAGGATGAGCAACGGCGCAAACGATCGCGACAGCTTGTTCGTGGGCGGAATGATGGGCTTTGTGAGGGTGGCCGTTTCGGATACCCATCTTTTGACGGGACTCTATTATACGGGGTCCATTACGGTCGAAGATAGCCTGAATAACGTGTTTGTCGGGGGCATTGTCGGAGCTTTCCCGCAGGCAGAAGGCGGAAAGTCGCTGCACTTTGAAAATGTGGTTGTAAATACCGAAGACGTGATCCATTACACTCCCGTTTCGGCGACGGCGACAACGACCATAAAGCAGACCGCCAAAATTGGCGGAATCTGCGGCCTCTGCAACGAAGTCGCGGAGATGAATAAGGTGGGCGTTAAAGGAAATATTCTTGTAGAAGGCGCCTACGCGGGGGATTCGCTTATCGTCGGTGGACTTTTGGGATCGGTCTACACGAGCCTGAAAATGCTCCAATTGAAGAATACCATGACGAACGGCAATATCTTAGTCGATGAATCCATCGAACAAAAGCAGGTGGGGTATATATGGGGTTCTGCCCTGTTGAACAAGGGTTTCGAGCTGATTTCGAATTATCACTATGGCGAAAAGGACCTGTCGCTCGATGCATTTGGAATCTTTAATGCGCCGGCTACCGTAGAAAACTGGCGTACAAGCGATAGTATCTTTTATGTGGTGCGTAACGGCAAGAAAAAGAATTATACGGAAGTTCATCGTAATGGAATTGTCGTGACGGATTCCATGAAAAAGTCTTCTTTCGCGGGCTTTATGAACAAGGCCTACGGGCTTGGCGAAGAAGCCGAGGCGCAGTATGCCTGGACATACGTTTCCGGCAAGAATGGCGGCCTGCCTATTTTCGCGGATGAAAAGAATCCGCCGGTTGTACCCGAGGCAGGTTCGTTCGTGGTGACCTTTATCGCTGATCGCGATAGCGTGACAATCAAGCAGGAAACCGTTGCCGAAGGGGAGGCTGCGACGGCGCCCGCCCTGGAGGACATGCCTGAATTCGAGGGCTATACCTTTAGCGGAAAGTGGAACAAGAAATTCAACAAGGTGACGTCTGACTTGACGGTGTCGGCCATCTATTCCATCAATAGCTACAATGTGCAGTTCCTGGATTACGACAAGACGCTCCTTGACGAAAATACGGTGGAATACCTTGCCGAGGCAGAACCGCCTACAGCCCCCGAACGCACGGGTTATACCTTTATCGGCTGGGACGATTCCTCTTATACGGCCGTAAAAAAGGATCTTGAAATCAATGCGGTGTATGTGGCCAACCGTTATCGGATCGTGTTCAACGATTACAATGGCGAAATGGTCTGGAGCGATTCTGTCGCGTACGACGGCATTGTCGATGAACCGGTGGGCCTTACGAGGGAGCGTACCCCTGCTTATCAGTACGTGTTCAAGGGATGGACTCCTGCCGTTGCCCGTGTGACCGGCGATGCCGTCTATACGGCCGTCTACGATTCGGTGAAGAACGTGTATGCGGTTGTCTTTGTCGATGACGATGAAACCCAGATCGGGGATACGGTTTGGGTAGAATATGGCGATGCCGCTGTGGCCCCTGCAAGTCCCGAACGCGAAGGTTACGTATTTGTGGAATGGGACCGCCACTATGACGTGGTGACCGAGAATATCAAGATCAAGGCGCGCTACGAACTGATTCCTGTGTCCTCGAGTTCGGAGATTGTCTTGAGTTCCTCCAGCTCCGAAATTCAGGTGTCTTCGAGCAGTGCAGAAATGCCGGTGTCCTCTAGCGACGAGGTTGTCTCGAGTTCGAGTGCCCCGGTGGTAGAAAGTTCTAGCAGCGTCCGCGGTGAAATCAGGATTGCGGATGCCAAAATTGAACAGTCGGGAAATGCGATCCTCTTGGCCTTTACCGCAGAAAATGCGGATGCATCGACTCCGGCGCGTGTCGTCGTGAAGGGTAAAGACGGTGTCGTGGTCGATACGGTTTTGGATGAATCGATTGTCCGTGGCGGCAAGTGGCAAATGGCGCCTGCGCCGATGGGCGAGTTCAAGGTTTCCCTGATGGTGGGCGACAAGGTGGAAAATTCCAAGTTCGAAGGGGCTTTCGAAGTGGCATCCAAGATGGTGGCCGCTCCCGGAAGCTGGCAGATGATTTCGCTTTCTGCTTTCGATAGGAACAGTGCCAAGGCAGGGGATGCGACCTTCTACTGGTGGGACGAACGGAACCCGGTCGGGGATTACTGGCAGTACCGTTCCATTGTCGATGAAGATTCCGATGCGACGCGTGGTTTCTGGTACGGAACGACGACCGGAATGCCCCTGGTGTTACGCGAGGCTCCTGTTGTGGCCGATTCTGAAATTGTGTGGAACCTGGACAGCCTCTATAGTGGCTGGAACCTGGTGGCAAATCCGTACGGCTGGTATGTAGACCTGAGCAAGGGTGCCACCGATAACGGAAGCAAGGTGACGTTCTGGCGCTGGAATTCAGCCTTGTCGGAGTACGAAGTTCCCACGGTTGTTGGCCCCTACGAAGCCGTATGGGCGAAGGTTTCTCAGCCGACGACTTGGAAAATGCCTGCCGCTCCGGTATTTGATATAAAGAAAATCGAAGGAGTCGATGAAAAGAAGCCCCTCCGGAAAGCGTCTGCGGACGTTCCGGGTGCATGGAACCTGAATGTCGCATTGTCCGACGAGTTTGGCAAGAAGGATTCGTGGAACGTGATTGGTGCGGGCTCGGAGGAATCTCTCGAAGAACCGCCTGCGGGCATGGGCGACCGCGTGTCGCTTTCTATCCGCGAAGTGAATGACGATGGCAGCAGGGGCGCAAAGCTTGCGAAGAGCATCAAGGCGGTTTCCGGTGAGTATCGCTGGATTCTGGATGTGTCCGCCAACAGTGCTCGCGAAGGTTCACTTTCGTTTGAAGGCATCGCCGAACTCAAGAAACAGAATCTTAAGTTGTTTGTAACTTCCGAAGGTGAAACCGTAGAAGTCGAGGACGGAACCTCGGTGAACGTGCCGCTTGCAAAATCGGTAAGTCAGGTAGAAGTTCGCGTGGCGCCTTCGAATGCGGTGGTGGCATCCAAGATTCGCGGACTCCGTTCCTTTGCAGATGGACAGTCGCTGCAGCTGAGCTTCGAGGCTCCTGAAAATCTGGCCGGTGCAAGTGCGAACTACGTGATTGCCGGCGTAGACGGCAGGGCTGTTGCGTCGGGGAACTTTACCGCGAGCGCAGGCACAAACCGTATTGCCGCAAACGTCCCCAGATCCGGCATTTACTTTGTAAAAATCAAGGTTGGAAGTCAGGACCTTTCCGCGAAAATCCTGAAAAAATAGCGCTTGCAGGAATGTTCCTGTGATAACCGTCAAAAGGCGGGCCCCGCGCCCGTCTTTTTTGTATGTGAAACTCTTTTTTTCGCTGTAATAAATTATTATTTGTCCGATAAGCGCTGTATTGTGAACGGCGTCGGAGGCGTTTATGAGAAAAATGGCAAACCTCTTGGTTCTTTTAGTCCTGTTCCTTACGTGCGGGGCTATCGCTGCGATTAACCCGATTGGCTTTAGCTGTGAAACGCCCACTGGTACCGATGATGCTTTTAAATGCTCCGTGAAACAAATTGCCCCCGAAGAGGTTAGGGATACTTCGAGATTCCATGACAATTGGAACGATTTTGCGATTGCGTTTGCCCGCGAACTGGGTGCTGTTGAAGAAGATCCGAATACGGGGTCGATTCGCGTCACGTTTGAATCAGATATCGATCTTGGTGGCTATCAGGTAACGGGTAAGGACACGGCCTGCGTCTATGACGACTTTTTTCCTCTTTCGCTCGACGTGGGCACTCTTCCTGTAACAGTCGATGGTAATGGCAATACCATCAAGAATTTCTGCTATGTCGCCGATGGCTTAAGGTATTCCAAGGCGTCGTTCTTTGACGGAAACAATATCATATCTATCCAGAATCTCAAGTTCGACAACGCCTATGTGAAAATTGAGGCCAAAGAACAGAGTTCGCAACCGCCAACCTATACGGCGTCTATTCTTCATGCATGGCCGAGGTATGGGCACCTTTCCATTTCTGGAGTGTCGATCAAAAATTCAAGGCTGGCTGTTTCGGTGCAAAACGGAACCGTTTATGCTGGCGCCCTGGTTGGGTATGCCTTTGGAATGGATGGTTTGGACATTTCCAAAACGGTGGTGAATGCCGATGTCCGTATCGATCCGACTTCAAGGAGCCGGTATGCGGGTATGCTGGTGGGTTTTGTCAATGGATCGGCGGCGCAGGGATCTAGTTCCGTGAATATCGTTGGCACTAGCTCTAAAGGTGATATGCTTGTCTCGGACGATTTGCTTGCTTCGGGTGATATGCTTGGGTATATCGTAGGCTTGATAGCGAATGTGACAGAGGTAGACATCCGTTCGAACTACCATTTGGGAACAAGGGACGTGAATGTCAGGGATGCGATCGATTCCTTGACAGGGCGTGGCGATTGGAACACTCTCGGTAATTTCCGCAATGCGGTGAGCGATGGAACAGACGAACTGCCTGCAGATGGAAAACTACATATCGAAGGGTCTGGCGTAAGGTACAAGACTGAAGATGGCGAAAATATAATGCTGAGTGCCGTTCTCGACGAAGACGATATGAATACGCGCCTGTTTGCCTACGTGATGAACATGTATGCAAATGGCGACGCCTATTGGGAAAGTGGCGATGACGGCTACCTGGAAATAGCCGAGGAACGTACCGCGTTCCAGTTTGTGATTGAGATTGGTGATATTTTCGACAAGCTTACGGAAAAAGAATTGAAGTCGCTGGAAGGGTATATCGATATTTCGAGCTATCAGGGGCAAGATATGGAAGACGTCATGCTTTATCGCCTCTACGTTTATTCGGAAAAGGACTACCTCCTGGATCCTAAGTTCGTGAAGAAGATGAATGCCTTGCATGTCGATTACGGAATTTTAAATGTGGACGGCTTTAACGAAGTTGATCTGGAAAGCATGACGCTCTATGGAAACAGGTCGGGTGTGGCAAGGCTGAACCGTACGCTTGTCGTTGTGTACGAAATGCAGAATCCTGAAGTCGATACCCATGCGGACTATATTCCGATGGAAGATGTTCTGGAAAATCCGATTTTTATGTGGCCCAAAGTGGATCGTATTCCCTTGTTTGGTGCAAAAATTCCGGTCCCACCAGTAAGGGACTATCCCGAGAGATATGTAATTGAATACTATGTGGAATCGGCTTACATCAATTGTGATAAGAATGTGGCCCAATCGTGTGGCACGTATAAAAGTGCGAACGTCTTTGATGCGGTGTTCTTCTCGGAATTATTATCTGAATTTCATCTGTTGGGAGATTATTATGATGACACGTTGCACGTCGTTTATCGCGAGGCGGCCGACGTGAATCTTCCGAAGGCGACGTTTGCAAATGAAAGTGACAAGGCGACGATTTCTTTGGTGCGTCTTGGTTACGGTGCCGATGGGAAGAGTGTCATTCGAGATACCGCTAGGATCAGTGTTCAGGGGAACGGCTATGCCGACGAATTGCTGATGTCGAAGTATTCAATAGACCTGGAACCTGGATTTGTTTTGAAAAAATGGAATGTCGATTTTTGGGCGTCTGCTGTAATGGCAGATTACCAGATAGAATGGTGCTATGACAGTGGCCTGGAACTGGAAGATGCCCTGAAAAATTGCAACGAGACGGTTCAGTATTCAGGGACTTACCCCTATATTGCCAATGTTAAGACTTTGTCTAGTGAATTGAATAAAATCCAGAAGACCGGTTCCGTAAAATGGAGCTTCGAAACGGAGAGCGATACCCTGAGCATGGATAGCCTTGTGAGAACTCTTGTGGCCGCACCCGAACTTAACGGGCTGAAGTATCATGTTCATTTGAATCCGGAGTTCGATGTGATTCCCTATAGGGTTGCTTTCGATGTAAATACAGATGAATCTTCCGTGTTCATTGATGATGACTGGTCGAATTATTCCTATTCGTACGAAAACGAGTATTCGTCTAAGTTCCCGACGCCCTACCGTGTCGAGGCCTGCTTTGATGGCTGGAGTGATAAGGCGACAGATTATAGTGTTTTAGACAATAGGTTGAGCAAGGATCTTCTCAAAGTCGTAAATCCCGTGGATAGCACGTTTAACGTGTATGCTCAGTGGACTTCTATGGAGTCGGGCGACAAGGAATGTCAGTATGTCAGCACCTTCCCGCTCGTTCTTGTAAGTCAGGGCCTTGACGGTGTCGAAGATGATTATGGCGAGGTGACGCTGTGGCAGTCGTATGAGTCTCTCGACAAGACGATTAAACTGGAACATGAATTTATCGAGGAAGTGGAAACAGGGGAACACCAGATGATTGTCCCTGTAGCGAACAATCGGATGACGTTCCATGTCTCGACGAAACCGAACGAAGGCTTTGGACTTTCGAAACTTTCGTTGGTGAAATTGGATTTTAATGGTAATGCAGGAACCGAAGGGTTCGATGAGGTTGTTCGTGATTCGACGGGCATTCAGTTCTATCAATCCGATACGTCGTTCTCGATTTGGCCGGCGTCTGGGACTGAATATAGATTGTATGCCATATTTGGGCGCCTGTTCAAGGTGGCGCTTGACCTGATGAATGGCGGTAAGAATATTTTCTATGGACCATACTCGAAGGCGGATACCCTTAACATTGTGGAGGGTGGAAGTTTTGAATTGCCAGATATGATTTATACGTCGGATGCCTGCGTGCTGGGGTGGAAATTCGACGCGAAGGCGAAGGACTATATCGGCCCGTACGATATTTATGAAAGCGATTCCTTGCTGGAACGTTTGGGTGACGGTAGGGACTTGTATGCCTGGTGGGGAAGCGCGGAGGAGTGCGTCGAAGATGGCAGTTATACCCTGGCTCGTCTGGAGGCTGAACACGGCAGCATAGAATTAATCGAGACAAAAATGCATGACGACGGTGAACAGTACGTACATTCGTTTGCCGAAAATTCCACGATGCTTTTGCCGTACGATATGTACCATTCCATTCTAGTGGTGAAGGCCGTTCCCGATAGTGGGTATCAGCTGGAGTCCTTGGAATTGATTGCTAAGGATTATGCCGATAGCGAAGACAGTGAAGACGAAATGCGGGAAGAACGATCGGTACTCCACGATGGGGATACCTTGCCATCGTTCCTTTGGGATGCCGTGTTCAAGGCGTCTTTCTCGGAAGCGCCTGTAGAAGTTGAAGAAGATACCGTGGAACAGAAGGATCCGCATAAGGCGGGTTCCCTGAAGCTGGTGGAACATGAACTGTTGCAGTCTGGAAATGCAATATGCGTTATGCTGAAGGTGAACCGTGCCGCCGTGGACCGTCGCGCCAAGGTGCAGGTCTCGCTGATGGATGAGCTGGGAAATGTCCTGGAAAAATCCCTGCTGACAAGCGCGGTAAAGGATACGGCCGAGATGTACTGGACCCATTACGCCCTTGTTCCGGGAGGCTACGTTGTCCACGCAAGCCTTTTCGACAAGAAAGATACGGTGCACTTCGATACATCGCTTTCGGTGCGGACCCGTTTTGCAACATCTGGGGAATCCTGGCAGATGATTTCGCTTTCGGATGTGGACCTGGATTCGATTGTGTGGGATAGCGACCCGCTGTTCTACTCGTGGAAAGAAACTGCCGCTTATGGTGATTACTGGAAATACCAGCGGTACCAGGGTGGCGAAGTGGATCCGCTTCGTGGCTATTGGTATGGTTCCCTGGAAGGCCGCGCGCTCGTACTGCGTACGGATACCGCCATGTCGGGAGAAACCCTGGAATGGGAACTTGATAGCGGCTGGAACATGATGGCGAACCCCTTCGGCTGGGCGGTGAGGATTTCTCACGAAGATATTGCCGAAAATGACAATGATTCGATCTCAGTGTTGACCTGGAAGGGCGAAGAATCTGATTACGAAAGGAATGTCGAACTGGATGCGTACGAGGCCGCCTGGGTCTATTCCGATAAGAAGAGGACGCTCGAGGTCGAAACGGAACTGCTGATTCTGGATGCCGATAGCACCTACTTTACGCCGTGGAAACGCACCCGCAGTGGCGAGAAAAATAAAAAGGGCCTAAAAAAGGCTGTTTTGGCGAAAGCCGTCTCTCGTGAGGACTGGGCTTTGCAGGTCAGCCTTTCGGATTCCAGGGGACATAGGGATTCGTGGAATGTCCTTGGGGCGGGTGTCGCCTCTGAACTTCCGGAACCGCCGTCTGGCATGGGCGACCGTGTGAATTTGTCGCTCCTGGATGGAAAACGGCCCCTCGCGAAGTCCATTAGGAAGGCCGGTGAGGCTAGCTACGAATGGAATGTGGCGCTGAGCGCTACGGGCGACCGTGTGGGTTACCTCAAGTTCGAGGGCGTGAAGGCGCTGAACGAGATGGGCCTCAAGGTATTCGTGACGGTGGACGGCAAGACGACCGAAGCGTATGCAGACGATTCCCTGAAGGTGTTCCTCAAGGCGGCGGGTTCTACCGCTACGGTCCGGGTGGCTCCGATGGATGCCCGAGCCTTGGCTTCGAGGGTGGAAAATCTGCGGCTTGAACAGGCTTTGGGTAACCTCCAGGTCGGTTTTGACGTGACGGAAGGCCTCGCCGGCGCTAATTATATAGTGCAGCTGGTGGGGCTGGACGGCAAGGTGGCCACTTCTTACCGTGCCGAGGCGTTCTTCGGCCACAATACAGTCGCCCTGGATGCCCCGAAACCTGGGGTCTACCTCCTCCGCGTCCGTGTTGGCAGCGAACAGGCCACCCGCAAAGTGGCAATTTCCCGCTAAATCGGGGCGTTGCGGGGTGCCCCCGCAGTGATGTGAACCCAAAAAGTTAGACGGTTTAAAATTAGGATAAAACAGCGTTATGAGTCCGGTATTGCACCGGGCTCATTCCGTTTAGGCGCA
>JAEEGK010023536.1_pt1 | contig 12836 bp, 10 predicted proteins | sample 8958771 | NCBI WGS metagenome assembly JAEEGK01 (sample SAMN16246547, study PRJNA631951) | gut metagenome | biome: gut microbiome; feature: rumen; material: SC-attached | host: Bos | place: Iran: Karaj | collected 2018-10 | reverse complement strand
GTCTGGTGTAACTACTGCAATACCACCGCGTCGTGTGCCAAGATGGGAGTGATAGTCCACTCCGAAAAACAAATCCAACGAACAGTCTTCTTTTGAAGCAACGCCAAAAAATCCGCCCATTTCAAACTTCCTATAAAAAAATATGCGGATATTATATTGATTTTACAGATTTATTGCAAACGGCTGATTTAGCTGATTCAGGCTGATTTAAGCGTCAATCTGGAAAAGAGTTCCTGCCATTGGTTTTGCGCCTGCAAGCAGGAAAGACTGCTGAGCAACAGTCTGCTGAATCTGCTTCTGATACTGTTCAATGAGGGCTTGAGCCTGGTCATCGCTGATGTCTGAAACAGATTCCTTCGGCTTATTCTGAATTGCAGAAATGCGGTCTATAAGTGAGTTTAAGATTCTGATTTTGCTGATTGAAACACCCTGCTGTCCGTTACCGGCTGCAACGCCAGAAACATGGTCAAAGTGTGAGTAGAGAAGTGCCGAGCGACTTACAGGAACATAAAGCTTCCCTGCTGCGCCACCAACGGCACCGCTGTAAGAGTAAGCATTACTAAAATTTCCAATAGCACTTGTCATTTTTGAACTCCAACCCCTCTCTTTCTTAATTTTCGGAACCACAGAAAAAAAGATTAGCATTTTTGACTGAAGGCAAAAAATACGTTAAACTGATTTTTATGGATATTAAATGGATTGTTTTGGGCATCGCACTTGTGATGTACCTGCTTGTTATTATTTTTCAGGAAAAGAAAGTGTGGATGACTTCGGTAGCAGCTCTTGCTGTAGTTATTCTTGGTTTTTTGTGTCAGGGCGGCGCAATCAGCGGTAATGTATTTGAACAGCTGACTGGCCCGACAGCACTTTTTTATCATATCTTTTTTGAGCTGATAAACTGGAATATCCTTATGATTTATGTGGGCAGTATGATTATTGCCGCACTCTTTATTTATTCGCGGGTCCCTGCACGCATCGCAGACGCGCTGGTTACAATTTCGCCAAGCACCGGAATTGCCGTAGTATTAATTCTCGCAATGACCGGTATTATTTCGATTTTCGTTGAAAACGTAGCAACTGTTCTTGTAATGGCACCGATAGCACTTGCGCTTTCAAGAAAGCTTAAGTTGAATCCGGTTCCATTTATGATTGGTCTTGCTCTTATGTCAAACCTCGAAGGAACTGCAACCTTAGTTGGTGACCCTCCAAGCATGATTTTTGCAAGCTACGCACATTATACCTTCAACGACTTCTTTGTATCTCAGGGAAAGATTTCTATTTTCTTCTTTATTCAGGCAGGTCTTTTAGTTGGATGTATTTTCTTTTACTGCTTCTTCAGCAAGGCAAAGGAAAAAGCAACTGTAGATAAGGAAGAAGTAATTGCATATGTTCCGCTCTGGCTGCTTTTGATTATGATTGCAGGTCTTGCTGCAATTTCATTTATGAGCTCCGAGCTCGGCTACAGCTCAGGCTGCTTTGTTCTTGGTCTTGGTCTTATCGGGCTTTTATGGTATCGCATTAATCAAAAGAAATCTGGAAGCGAAATCTGGCAGCTTGTAAAGGAACTGGACTGGGAAACAATTGCATTTCTGATTGGAATTTTTGTAATTGTCGGCGCAATCAGCGAAACAGGTCTTCTGGATGACTTTGCACGCTGGCTTGCACACGTAACCGGCGGAAGCAAATTTGCAGGCTTTGCTTTAATTCTGCTTTTTTCTATTTTGATTTCTGGCTTTGTAGACAATGTCCCTTACATAATTGTAATGCTCCCTGTAGCGGGTTCGCTTGCTGCCGGAATTGGCATTCAAAAAGAGCTTTTGATGTTTGCACTTTTAATCGGCTCCTGCCTTGGCGGAAACCTTACTCCTTTTGGTGCTTCTGCAAACGTTGTTGCAATGGGAATTCTTAAAAAAGAAGAATATCCGGTAAACTTTGCAGGCTTTTTAAAAATCAGTGCTCCTTTTACAATTCTTACAACTGCCGCCGCTGCTGCACTGCTTTGGGTAATCTGGGCATAAAAAAGGCTTTTTAAGCAGTTTTTTTATTTTTTTTCTCTTTTTTTAAACTTTTTTGTAAAATTACTTCCTCTTTTTAAACTTTTTTTCGTAATCTATATATGGAGAAAAATTAAAAGAGGTAGACAATATGAAAGAATTTAAAATTCTACTGGCAGGGCTAACGGCATTTTTATTCTGCTCCTGCTGGGGTGGCTGCTCGGTACAGGCACAAAATACGGAACAATACATTCCAGATAAAAATCAGGCAATACTCACTATTGTAAACTGGAATGTTCAGACCTTTTTTGACGCAAACAAGGATGGCTGTGAATATTCAGAATTTCAGAAATCTGCAGACTGGAGTAAAGAAAAATATCAGCAGCGGATTCAAAGATTGTGCCAGGTAATAAACACTCTTGATGCAGATATTTTTATTTTTGAAGAGTTTGAAAACGAAGGAATAATTTATGATATAAGCAATGAACTGGCGGGCACAGGGCAAAGCTGGAATCAAAAAAAATTCTGGAATTATTCTCTTTTTGCAAAAGAAGAAGGAACCGCAATTGGAACAGGAATACTGTCACGTTATCCTTTAAGCGAGGTAAAAGTTCATTCAATGGATATAAGGCTTCATAAGGAAAAGCAGCCGGTTACCCGTTATATTCTTGAAACAAAAGCAAGTGTAAACAATAAAAAAATAACTCTGCTTGCAAATCACTGGAAATCTAAAGTTGGGGGTCAGGAAAAAACTGAAATCTGGAGAGACTGGCAGGAAAGCATTTTGGGAAAAAGGATTAATGAACTTTTAATAAACCCGGGAGACTGTGACGCCGTTATTATCTGCGGGGACTTTAACCGCGATGCAGGAGACTTTATCTGCAATTTTAAAAACACCACTCAATACATTAATGATGAGCAGAATACTCTTTTGCGTTTTGCAGACTTTGGGTACACTGATTTTACAAGCATGCAAACCTTCTGGTTTTCTGAATACGGCAATCTTCTTAATCAGACCGGCAGCTATATTTATGATGATAAGTGGGAGCGCATTGATAACATTATGATTGCCGGCAACATAAGATTTATTGATTCAGGGCCCTGCACTGCTTCTCCCTGGGCACTTGCACAAGGTTATCCTGCAGCCTACAAGCTCTACTCCGGGCAGGGGTACTCCGATCATCTTCCGGTCATGGCAAAAGTGCTGATTGAGTAAACATAGACACATAAAATATCTTTCACTATCAGGGAAAATCTGATACAATATAGGGCATGACTAGGCAGGCAATTATTCATGTTGAAAATACGGAAGGGTTGATTGACTTTGCTAAATTTCTTTCGGAATTTGGCTGGGATATTCTTAGTGCAAACAGAACCGAAGAACTGCTCAAAAATGCAGATATTCCTGTAAGAAAAGAACACGCTCTTGTAGAAAACAACATTTATCTTAACGACACTTCAGACTTAATCAGAAGAATTTTGAGTTCAACCTTTTATACAGAACCAACAGCAAGAGATAACTCAGATACAAGCATTGGTATAATCTGTATGAATGTTCAGCCTACAATTCATTCCATAAATTCTGAAAAAAAACTCAAATCTGTAACCCGTCCTTTTAATTTTTACGTTTCAACAATTCTGCGCAATGCCTTTATAAATTATGAAAACATCCTTATATTAAGTGACCCTGCAGATTACAAGGAAGCTATGATTCAGTTGAGGACAAACAGCATAGACTTGAATTTCCGAACCTATCTTGCAGCAAAAGCCCTGAACCTGGTTTCTGCCTTTGACGGTGGCATTGCAAGTTCAATTCTTATGGCACCAAAAGCCGAAAAACGCTTTATGAATTATCTGACCTACCCTTTTGAAAAACAGTTTAGTCTTAAGGGCGGAGCTAATTCTCATCAAAAGGGTTGCCTTTACCGTTTTCCGGAAGGAAGCGGAACTGTTGGTACTATTCAAAAACAAAAGGGAAAAGAGCTTTCATACAATACAATAAGCGATATTTCTTTTGCCTGGGAACAGATAAGCATGGTTTCTACAAACCTAAAAAATCAGTTTTCGGTAAAAAGCACTAACTGCGACGGTTATCACTTTGTTACACAGTTTACTCCACTTACAGGAACCGTCTTTACAATTGCCGTAAAAAATAAATCAATTCTGGGCGCTTCGCTTTCTACAAACGTCAGCGATTCATTTAAAAACACCTACACCTATGATACAGAAAATATAAAAGGTGCCACTCTTGCAAGCAGTGCTGTAATTGATGAACAGGCTGCAATTCAAATTGCAAAATGCGGTTTTTCGGCCCTTGCAGCTCCGGGCTTTACGGCAGAAGCAAAGCGTATTCTTGATGCAGAAAAAAATCTGAATTCAATTCAAATTGCAAAAATTACAACGGCAGATTATGACATGGAGCTCATAAACGGAGGTCTGCTTTTTCAATCAAAGGATAATACTTTGTTTGAACACTGGGATATAAAAACAAAGAATAGACCCGGTCAACCGCTTGCAGATCAGATGGCCTTTGGAACAATCCTTTCTATGGGTTCACGTTCTTACAGTGCAGTTCTGCTTAAAAACAACAGCGTAGTGGGAATCTCTCAATCCTGTAAAACTCCACAAAGGGCAATAGATGTTGCACTTGGAGAAGCGGTTGTTCACAAAGAACAGAATCCTGAATTTTACGAAGATGGAACTATTGCCGATGTTCTTGTCTGTGATTCTGCAATTTATCTTAGTAAAGCAATTGAGGAGCTTGCACGACAGGGACTCAAGGCAATAATTCAGCCGGGTGGTTTAAGCCAGGACAATGAACTGATTGAATTCTGTAATTCACATTTAATTTCTATGATATTTACGGGTATGACGCACTTAAGCTGCTAAATATCTTTAAAGAAGGTTTTTATGATTTATACATTAGGACAATATCTGCTGCAATTCTGGGGTCCGGCAAGACTCCTTACTTCTTACGCAGTATTAATTGCGGCTGCACTTTATACAGGCTTTTTTGCGGCCTATAAATTAATTCCAAAGTTTTATAACAAGCTGCCGCACGACAGAGGGCGAGAATTTACCTTAAAGGATAATGCCGAAGCTGCAAAAGGAAAACCCACCGGAGCAGGAATTGTCTTTATTACAATTTTTGTAATAATCTGTTTTCTTCTTGTTCCCATGACCTGGGTTCGTGCCGGTGTTATTTTTCTTACCTGGATTACAATGCTCACCGGTTATCTTGATGACCGCAGTGTTACTTCCTGGGGAGAATATCTTAAGGGCGCCCTTGATTTGATTATAAGTATTTCTGCGGCTTTTATTTTGTATTATGGACTAAAAGGGGCTTCGGAAGATGGAATTGTACGCTTCTGGCTTCCATTTACTTCCAGCGAAATTGCAGTACATCCTGTTGTATATATAATTCTTTGTACCGTAATGCTCTGGGCTTCTATTAATACAACAAACTGTACCGACGGTGTAGACGGTCTTTCTGCAACTTTAGTTTTGATTGCATTGCTTACTTTGGGTGCTGTTTTTTACTTTGTTCTTGGTCACAAAGATATTTCTGCTTATCTGCTTTTGCCGCATCTTTCTTCCGGTGCCAACTGGGCGGTTATGGTTTTTGCCATGGCAGGAGTTGTAATGGGATATCTCTGGCTCAATGCTTTTCCAAGCAAATGTCTTATGGGTGATGCCGGAAGCCGCGCACTTGGATTTTTTATTGGTGTTGGTGTAATGATAAGCGGAAACCCGTTCCTTATTCTGGCAACAAGCTCCATAATTTTTGTAAATGGTGGAATGGGACTACTCAAGGTTGCCCTTCTTAGATTTTTTAAGATTAAGATTTTTGAAAATATACGTTTTCCTCTTCATGATCATATGAGAAAAAACCGCGGCTGGTCTCCAACCCAGGTTTTAATTAAATTTATGATTATGCAGATTTTGATTACCTGCGCCATTCTGGGAATATTCTTTAAGATCAGATAACAGGGATTCTAGTTCATAAAAAGGTCTATCAGCGTTAATGAATCTTTTATGAGATTATCAATAACACAATACTCATTCGGCTGGTGGGCCTGGTCATCAAGGGTGCTCCAGACTACGGCGTCTATTCCTTCACGGCGGAATTCTGCACCGACAGTTCCTCCGCCAATTCCAATAAAGCGGGTCTGCAATCCATGAACTTTTTTAATAGAGGCGGCAAGCTTTTGGGCTACAGGAGCGTCTACGCTGGTTGCAGGACTTTCTGATTTTTGTGGTGTGGTATATTCAATTTTTACACCATATTCTTTTTCAATTTCGCGGCAGCACTTATCTACCTGGGCAAGAACTTCCTCCAGAGAATAGCATGGAAGAATGCGGCAGTCCATACAAAAACGGTCTTCTCCCGGAATTATGTTTATGCTGTCTACATTCTTTTCGCGTTTTGTAGGCTGAAAGGTTGAATAGTCCGGTTCAAAAAGAGGGTCTTTTTTGTCAAAGAGTTTTTCCAGGGAGTTAAGTTTGAGCGAAAGTGCACATGCGGCCAGGCAGGCATTTGCTCCGCTGTCGGGACGGCTGCCATGAGTCTGCTTGCCCATAACATGAACACTTAGCCACAAAAGATTTTTTTCTGCAATTTCGATTGTCTGTCCAAGGCTGTCTCCACCGTCCGGAATAAGTATAAGGTCATTTTTGCGGAACAGACTTGTATTATGAATGAGCCAGATAGCCCCGTAAGTACTTCCGTTTTCTTCGTCAGCAGCAAAAAGAAGTTTAACAGTATGAGCCGGCACAATTTTATTACGGATAAAATAAAGGCCTGCAAATACTGCAGAACAAAGCCCCTGCTGATTATCCTCTACTCCACGTCCATAAAGGCGTCCGTCTTTTTCAATAACCTTCCAGGGGTCTGTATTCCAGAGCTTTGGGTCTCCCACAGGAACAACATCCATGTGAGCCATTACCCAGACACGCTGACTGTCATCCTGCCCCGGAATTGTTACGACAAGGCTTGGACGAACACCGGAACTTACACGGCTATCTGGAGCTTCAAAACGTTCTATATTGTCAAAGCCGTTAGACTTAAGCCAGGCTTGCAGAGCATCGCATTTTTTTGTTTCTCCGTCGCCGCCACCTTCGGGTGCAATTGCGGGGATGGAGGTAAGGAGGGTCTGGAGTTCAATTATCTGGGAGCGAGAGCGTGAAAGAAATTCTTGTGTTGACATCACTTGTACACTTCCCAGGTAGTTTTTACCAGTGTATCTACATCGCTGTACTTTGGTTCCCAGCCGAGCAACTCTTTTGCTCGTTTAGAAGTTGCATAAAGACAGGCAGGATCTCCTGGACGGCGCTCTACATCTTCGGAAGGAATAGGCTTACCGGTAATGCGGCGAGCAGCTTCAACAATTTCTTTTACAGTTGTACCCTTTTCGGTTCCAAGGTTTACTGTAAGGCTCTTGTCATTTTTTGTAATATAGTCCAGAGCCATTACATGGGCGCGGGCCAGGTCTGTTACATGAACATAGTCGCGGATACAGGTTCCGTCGCGGGTATCGTAATCGGTTCCAAAAATCTTGATTTTATCCTGCATACCGGCGGCAACTTCCATTACACGAGGCAGGAGGTTCTGAGGTTTTTGTTCAAGTCCACGAATCTGACCTTCCGGGTCATAACCTGCAGCATTAAAATATCGCAGGGCTGCAAAACGCATTCCCTTGAGCTGGTCATACCAGGCCATAAAGCGTTCAATTTCAAGCTTGGTAAAGCCGTAGTAGTTTTCAGGATTTTTTGGATGGTCTTCGTCCATAGGAAGATATTCCGGTGCACCAAAAACAGCAGCCGAAGAAGAAAAAATCATTTTTTTGCAGCCAAACTTTACAGCTGCATTCATAATATTAATTGTTCCTGTAATATTGTTTACGCTGTATTTTTCAGGAACAATCATACTTTCGCCGGCAGCCTTAAAAGCTGCAAGATGAACAAAGGCATCAAAACCCTGGGCAAAAGCAGCTTCAAGATCTGCAGAAATCAGGATATTTCCGTAGATAAAATCATTTTCCGGAAAAAGATTGCAGCGGAGTCCTGAAGACAGGTTATCAAAAACAGTCACCTTGTGGCCTGCTTTCATCATTTCTTTTACAACATGGCTGCCAATATATCCGGCACCACCAATAACTAAAACTTTCATTGTGAATCCTCCTGTGAGTCTGATAAAAATAATATTAAAGAATAATATGGCATATCAAATTGTTCATAATAAGGATTGATCTTAACCCAGGTTTTGGCAAGAATCTTATCTCCCGTATTAAGAAACTCTTCATTTGTTAAAGTGGCAGAACAGCTGTCTACAGTATCGGCCCCAACTCTGGAGCAATAAACACGTCCCAGCTGATCCGGAATTTCAGGAAAAAGCTCTTTAAGTTCCTTAAAATCTTTATTTAACAGAATTACTTCGCACCAGGCGGGATATTCGCTGCCAAAGCCCCTGTACTGCCAGTCTTCAAATAACGACGGTAAGTCCGGTTCAACTGCGGGTTGCTCTTCTTTATCTACAGATGCACAAGAAAAAAGAAAAAAAAGTGATAAAAGACAAAGAGATATAAAAGCCGTTTTTTTAAACATTATTATTCCAGACATAGTATAATAATACTAAGCATCAATTTCCTTGGCAAGGTGATGTACAATAAAGTCATGGCGTTCAGGAGTATTCTTGCCCATGTAGAATTTTAGTACTTCGGGAACATTTTTAAGCGCTTGAATTGTTACAGGGGTTAAATGCATTCCTTTATCTTCGCTTTCGCCTTCTTTGCGAGGGAAAATAAACTGACCAAATTCGCTTGGGTTAATTTCTCCAAGTCCCTTAAAGCGTGTAACTTCTGCACTGGCTCCAAGCTTTGCAAGTTCCTTATCACGGCTTTCTTCGGTATAACAATAAACTGTTTTGTTTTTATTGCGTACACGGAAAAGCGGTGTTTCCAGAATAAATACATGTCCGGTAAGCACAAGCTCTTCAAAATAAAGCAGAAGATATGTCATTACCAGATTACGGATATGATAACCGTCGTTATCGGCATCGGTTGCAATAATAATTTTATCGTAACGTAAACCTTCTATATCCTTTTGAACACCAAGACTGAATGTAAGATTTTTAAGTTCTTCGTTTTCAAAAAGCGCAGATTTTTTACGGCCGTACATATTTTCGGGCTTACCCTTTAAGCTGAAGATAGCCTGATATTCAACATTGCGGCTGCCTACCATTGAACCGGTCGCAGAATCACCCTCTGTAATGAAAATCATAGAGTTGGCACCCTTTGGTCCGTCCTGAAGATGATATTTACAATCCTTAAGCTTTGGAATCTTGAGCATAACAGATTTTGCGGCTTCTCGTACCTGCTTGTCTGTAACACTGTTGATTTCTGCACGGGCCTTCTGGTTTTTAATGATTTTATCTTCAAGTGCACCCGCAATATCAGGATTATGACGCAGCCAGTCATCTACCGCAGTCTGAACTTCCTTAATAATTGGAGCGCGGATTTCTACGTTACCAAGCTTATTTTTTGTCTGAGATGTAAACATAGGATTATCAAGACCAATTTTGAGCGCACAGATAAGTCCTGCTGTTACATCTTTTTCGTCGTATTCTTTTTTGAAAAAGCTGTTTACACCCTTTGTAAAGCCATCAAGGAACGAGGTTACGTGGGTACCGCCGTCTTCTGTACTCTGACCGTTTACAAAAGAATACATATATTTATCAAGAGACGGAGTGTGGGTCAAAACAAACTGAAGATTTTCACCCTGATAGTTGAACATAGGATAAAGAGGCTTTGTGCTCTTGCCCATTTCGTTTACAAGAAGATCTTCTATACCGTTTTTACTAAGATAATCTTTTCCGTTGCATTTAAGGAGCAGGCCGGGATTTAAATAGGCATAGTTCCAAAGGCGTTTTTCTACGTACTCCATATTGAACGAGTACTTTCCAAAAATCTGAACATCGGGCTCAAACTCAAGGTAGGTTCCGTTTGGAGTTCCTTCTTTTGCTTTGCCTGTTTTTCCGTTGATTTTGTCGCCTTTTTTGAATTCTACAACGGCCATTTTGCCTTCGCGGATAGATGCAGCGCGGAAATATGAAGAAAGGGCGTTTGTAGCCTTAATACCAACACCATTCATACCAATTGCCTGTTTAAAAACAGAATTATTGTATTTGGCACCGGTATTTACGTTGGAAACACAGTCTTCCAGTTTGCCAAGAGGAATTCCTCGTCCGTAGTCGCGAATTTTTACACGACCGTCTTTAATTTCTATATCTATGCGCTTACCAAAGCCCTGTGAAAATTCATCTACAGAGTTATCAATTCCTTCTTTTAACAGGATGTAAATACCGTCGTTTTCGTTTGAACCGTCACCAAGGGAACCAATATACATACCGGGGCGCAGACGGATATGCTCAAGACCTTCCAGATGCTGAATTGAATTTTCGTCATATACTGCAGTTCCCGGAGCAGCGGGCTTTTTTGGTGCCGGAGTCTTGGCAGGAGCTGCGGCCTTTGTGGTTGCAGCGGCAGTCTTTACAGGAGCCGATTTTGCAGGAGCTTTTGCTGCTGCTGTTTTAGCAGAAGAAGCCTTTACTGCAGGCTTAGCCGGTGCTTTTGCAGGAGCTTTTGTTGCAGCAGTTGCTTTTACAGGTGCCTTAGCAGCTGATTTTGAAGCAGGTTTTGCAGTTGATTTTTGTGCAGATTTTGCCATAAGAGCTTCTGCCCTTGCAGCAAGAGAAGATTTTGTAGTTTTACTTTCAGCCATGAATTTTCCCCCAGGGATAAAAATCCCTACCCAACTATTTAGTATAGTATAAATTTTGACTTACCGCAACCTTTTTAAAACCACAGTCCAGGGCTTGCGCATTATAAATAAAATATCACTATTATAGTGACTCCCAGTCACAAAACGGAGGTCAAAACCGCGGCTAGCCGCTTGCCGCTGACTGTTGTAGTGGAACTATAAAATGCCGCTCCCGCGGCATCAACAGTCAGAGTCATTTTGCCCTCCGTTTTGTTCCTTCGCGCCACATAAATATATTTAATTATTTATAATGCGGAAACCCTTGAAATCCTGTTATCCTGTTATCGTGGACTTTTGGGCATTTTTACTATATAATAGATTAGTTATACTAAAATATTGGAGATTGCTATGATGAAAAAAACTTCTTTTGGTCTTGCAGCGCTGATTTTCCTGCTATTTACTGCCTGTTCCGGCAATGTAAAAACAACAACAAATCTTACAATTCCTATTGATGCAAGGGCACTTTATAATGAACTTGCCCCAAGAGCCGCAGATAAGGATGCGGTTGAAGCCCCAGATGAGTTTACAATAAAACTTTCAATAAACCTTTATGTAAATAACAATTTTTTTGATTCAGCAAATACCACAATTACAGAAAATACCACTCAGGTTGAGCTTGATTTTGAAAGAGTTCCTGTAGGAGCAATGGTTAAGGCCACAGGACTTCTTGAATGGGATGGAAAAACTGCAAATGCAACTTCCAATACTGTAAAGGTAGAAGAATATGGTACAAGCCTTATCCTGAGTTTTGATTTGACAGACGGCAACGGCGGCAATTCCGGCGAAGAAGGTGGCAACGACCAGCCGGGCGGCAACGACCAGCCGGGCGGCAAAGATTCTCTCCCGGTTACAAGCACCTTTGATGTAACAACTCCCGATGATGTAAGAATTCAAATTACCGTAACCCTTCCTCAAACAATCTACTTAAACAATGGAGAAATTATTCTTTCTGCCAAAAAGGCTCAGACTCAGGAAACCGTCCCGGTAACAGATGCCCAGCTTTATTATGGTGGTAATAAAGTTACAGATTCTATGTATACCTACAATGACGGATTATTCAGTCTTAAGCAGTCCAATAAACTTGTAGCTCCAGGAGACTATCAGCTTTATGTAACTGCCGGTCAGTCTAATTCCTGTGCAAGCTGCATTGTTGATCTTGAAGTACAGAATAAGGAGTATTATGAGTATTCAATAGAAGGAATGGAAGACCCTGATGATCTTGGAATCATGATAGCTACTGATAATCAAAATCTTATAGCAGATGCAGTTGTGGTTATAACAGGCAACCCTGTTTTGCCGGAAGGAGAGACTCATGCAAGTGGTTTTATCGAATCAATTTCCAGTTCATTGGTTAATCCAAATTATGCAATAGATCTTGATTTGTCTCAGACGGGTTCAAATCTTAATACCATAAGCGAAAGTTCTCGCGATTCATTTTATAATTGTACACCTTTACAGTCTATAATTTTGTCTGAAAATTTTACAACAATTGGCGCAAGAGCCTTTAATGACTTACGAAAATTTAAGACTTTTACCATGACAAATACCAATGAAAATACAAATATAGAACCGGGTGCTTTTAAAGATTGTGAAAGTCTTGAAACTTTTAACATATCAGGAGATGGAAACAAGTATTATACAGCAGCCGAAGGAACTGTCCTTTTACAAAGAGATGAAAGTGCTATGAGTTCAACAATTCTTGCTGCAAGTGCAAGCTTTACAGACCTTAATTTAGCAGATGAAGAAATGTTCCCTGATGCAATGGATCCAAATTCTGCAAATCATATCACAGCAATTGCTTCTTATGCCTTCTATAAGAAAGAAAACTTAGCTATTACAAGCTTTGGAGATGTAAGTGATATTGGAGAAAATGCTTTCCAAGAAGCTTCTATTCCAGATCTTACGATAACTTTTATTCCTGCTGCAAATGCATTTAAAGAAGCAAATATTACAAACCTGACTGTTGATTGTGATGTTACAAGAAACAATGTTGGTGATTTTAAATCATGGATTGGAATTAATAGT
>JAEEGK010023535.1_pt1 | contig 12836 bp, 10 predicted proteins | sample 8958771 | NCBI WGS metagenome assembly JAEEGK01 (sample SAMN16246547, study PRJNA631951) | gut metagenome | biome: gut microbiome; feature: rumen; material: SC-attached | host: Bos | place: Iran: Karaj | collected 2018-10 | reverse complement strand
GCATCCTGAGATGAGTGTTCTCTATATTGGACCTACATGACGTAATATGGAGCTTGGACCGTTTGGTGGAAATCAGGCCTTGTAAGTTGGAAGATTGAAGTCAGGCGCAGAGCACCGCCCTGGAGAACTAGGGTGTCAATCAGAGCCATTTGTCTCGGGTGTTTTAATTTGGAGTAAACGATTACAGCCCATGGGCCTGATGTATGATGCACGACAGCTTAGCTTAAGAGATCCTGCCGCAAGAACCGTGGCAGGTGTTATTTTGTTGTATCCGGGCATCCATGCGCCGGTATACCGTTACATAGACGGTCTCAGGCAGAGCGTTGCCGCACTTGAAGACCAGATCCGATGTCAGGTGTCTTAGCGCGAAGATACAGATAATATGACTGATACGGATCAAGGAGAATAATAATGCTTAAGCTTTACAATACACTGACAAGAACAAAAGAAGAATTCAAGACGATCGAACCCGGCAAGGTAAGGATGTATGCATGCGGACCTACGGTCTACAACTACTTCCACCTCGGTAATGCCAGACCCTTCGTAACATTCGATACTTTGAGAAGATATCTCGAATACAGGGGTTATGAGGTTACTTTCGTTCAGAACTTCACTGATATCGATGACAAGATGATCAACCGTGCCAACGAGGAAGGCATCACGGTATCCGACCTGGCAGACAGATTCATCAAGGAATACTACATCGATGCCGACGGCCTCAATATTAAGCGTCAGGCAGTTCAGCCCCGTGCCACCAAGTCGATCGGAGCCATCATCAAGCTCATCAAGTCCATGGAAGAGCAGGGCTATACCTATGTTATCGAAGGTGACGGCGTGTATTACGATGTCACCAAGAAGTCGGATTACGGCAAACTGTCACACTACAAGCTTGAAGACCTTCAGGCCGGCGGCGGTGAGCGCGGCGCTTCTTACGAAGGCAAGCGTAACCCCGGCGACTTTGCCGTCTGGAAGTTCAAGAAGGAAGGCGAGCCTGCATGGAATTCGCCCTGGGGCGAGGGAAGACCCGGCTGGCATATCGAATGCTCGGCCATGATCAAGGAGTTCCTCGGTGATACCATCGATATCCACGGCGGCGGACAGGACCTTATCTTCCCGCACCACGAGAATGAGATCGCTCAGAGCGAAGCTGCCAACAGCTGCCCGCTCGCGAACTTCTGGGTACACAATGCTTTCGTCAATGTTGACGGAGAGAAGATGAGTAAGTCACTCGGGAATTTCTTCACCATCAGAGATATCGTGAAGTCATATCCTTACAATGTCATCAGATTCTTCATCCTTCTCGGCCACTACAGGATGCCGATCAACTTCTCTGACCAGCTCCTCGAATCTGCAAAGACGAGCCTCGAGAGAATATCCACATGCGTTAATAACGTTGACTTCCTGCTGGGTAACGGCGGAGTGAAGCCGGCGCCCGCAGAAGGAGACGATAAGTTCCTTGCATCTGTCGAAGCTGCTGCCGAGAGCTTTGTTGCTCATATGGACGATGACCTTAACACGGCTGATGCCATCACCGACATATTCAATCTCGTTAAGGTAACCAACACGGGTGCAACTGCTGATGATGTCTCGGGCGAGGCTCTTAAGGTAGCGGCAGACAAGATCCGCGAGCTTACGGGCGTTCTCGGCATCGAGCTCTTCGGCAATGAGGAAGAAGAGATCCCTGCAGAGATAACCGAGCTCGTTGAAGCACGTACTGCAGCAAAGAAGGCAAAGGATTTTGCCGAGGCTGACAGGATCAGAGATGAACTTAAGGCAAAGGGCTATATCGTAAAAGATACGCCGAACGGACCGCAGGTCGAGAGGATCTGATGATCAAACCATTGATAGCAACTGATCTTCGCGAGGTATCTCCGCTGGTATTGGCTTATATCGGTGATTCCGTATATGAGCTGTATGCCAGATGTCATGCTGCGACGCACGGTGCAGGCAATAACAAGAAGCTCCACAATGAGACTGTCACTTACGTAAGCGCACAGGCACAGGCCAATGCTGTCCGTAACCTCATGCCCATGCTGACCGAGACGGAAGAGGATTACTTCAGGAGAGGCAAGAATTCCAACCCGCATGCGGAGTCCAAGAACTCTTCTCATGTGGATTACATGTATGCGACGGGCTTCGAAGCGCTGATAGGCTTCCTGTTCCTCGATAATCAGGAGGAACGCATGGAAGAGCTGATCCTGAAGAGCTTCGAATTCACTGATGATGCGGAGGTAAAGGCGTGAACACGGATAAGATCGAAGGCAAGAATGCTGTTAACGAGGCGCTCTCCTCCGGACGCACCATCAATAAGATATGGCTTCTTAAGCCTGAGGGCGGAAGAAGGCTCGAGCCTGCGCTGGCCAAGATACTTGATGCCGCCAATGAGCGCGGGATCGTTGTCACCAGATCGCCGAGGAACGTTCTCGACAGATTGTCTGAGACACATAACCATCAGGGCGTCATCGCATCCGTTGCATCCCACGATTATGCAGATCTCGATGAGATAATCGAGAATGCGAGGAATGCAGGTCACGCACCGCTTCTCGTGGCGCTTGACGAACTCAAGGATGCATATAACTTGGGTTCAATATTGAGAATCTCCGACTGCTGCAGCGTTGACGGCGTCATCATTCCCGAGAGGCGGTCCATCGCTCTCGATTCGATGGTAGCCAAGGCATCTGCAGGAGCACTGGAATATGTCCCTGTCGCCAGGGTCAAGAACCTTGCCCAGACTCTGAGGAATCTCAAGGAGAAGGAAGGCTTCTGGGTCTGCGGAACAGACATGGACGGCGAAGTGAGTTATGATGAAGCTGACTATACCGGAAGCATGGTCATAGTCATCGGAAGTGAAGGAGAGGGCATCAGGGAAGGAGTCCGCAAATGCTGTGACTTCATGGTGACCATCCCCATGACAGGGCACGTAAACAGCCTTAATGCTGCAGTTGCCGCTGGAGTGGTAGTTTTCGAGGCGGTAAAGCGCAGGAGGCAGGGGAAGGATAACTGATGAGGAATAAAGCTGAGAGATTCACGGCTTTGTTAATGGCATCTGTTATGGCGGTGTCTGTCTCATCCTGTGCTGTCGTAAGCGACATCCAGTCCCAGATCAATACGGCATATACAAACCTGTCTGAGCAGGAACTTGCCAGACTGGTCATCAATGCGATCACCGATGATACGCAGGTATCCGACAGCTTCTCCGCGATCCCCGATCCGCAGCTCGACGGGCTTACCTATACGGCTTTCTATGAGTATGTCTCTATACTGAGATCCGTCTCTTCAAGCCATGGCAAGGCTACTTCGTTCAGGATATTGAGCGAAGAAGAAGAGGAAGCTTATTTTGCTCAGGCTTCTGACAGTGATTATGATGTAAAGTCCCTCGAAGATTACGGCGAGCTCGATGTAGTCGAGATCTGTTATGAAGAAGATCTGGATCCTCTCTATCCGTGCAGATTCGTCTTAAGGGAAAGGGAAGACGGGTCTTATTCGCTGGCGGGTGATTATGTATCTGATTCGATCGTTGCATATGATTATGTGACGCACTATTTCCTGATGATAGAAGAGAAGAACACCGATGCGCTCTCTGCGATAATCGGTCCGATATATCCGGAATCTCTTTACATCTCTTCGGTCATAAGCACCAAGGCAGAATACGTCATAGATTATTACAAGCTCAAGGTTATGAGCGGTCAGGACGACTATAAGCTCGGATTCATGTCACCGGTCAAGGTAACGTTCGTTATCCCCGAGACACTTGATAATGACAATGTCAGCGTCAAAACCCATAAGGTAAGCCTCCTCGTAGGAACTGACGGCGCGACATTCATAAGGGACATCATCCCTTCAAATGACGGTGAGCAGCTGTTCCTCTGCAGGGACGGAGAAGAACTGGTTACCTGTGGTGATGAGTACTCCGCGCAGGACGTCTATGAGCTTATGGGTGATCCCGTAAGTGCTTTGTCTGACGGAAAAGTCGTAGACAGCTACCGGGATGACGACGGAAACATCCACACATTCTACGACCTGGTAGTTAACTTTGACGGCGTATCGCTTAAGTTCAAGGTCGAATACGAAGATTATTCTCATACCGACTGGAACGGAACGCTGGAATCCGTCAGGATCTACCGCGACAGCGCGTACACGGTAAGCAATGTGGTCTATGAGGGAATGAACCTCTCAGAACTCATGCTCATATATCCGATGATCGATGAAGCCGGATTCGTCTACTCTTATGAATACGATGATGATGACTACGAGATGTCCTTCACGTATGACGATAATTACAACATTACTTCCGTCATCGTGTCAGAGGCTGAGTGATCACCCGACGCACTTGTCGTAAAGAGCCCTGATCTCCGATTCGGTCATTCCGTTCGAGATAAGGAAATTCTCTATCTTGCCGTCCCACTTCTCGTCTATGTACTTAAGGAATATCCTTATGTTGATCTCGTCTGAACGCAGAGTGTGCTTCATGTCATCGGGTGCGGCATCGATAAGAGGCTTCAGAAAATCCTCAAGATAGTCATATGAGATCTTGTAGTTGGTCACGATATCCTCGCGGTCGGCACCCGTTATCAGATACAATATCGCGGAGATAATGCCTGTACGGTCCTTGCCGTGAGCGCAGTGGTAGAGGACCAGACCTTCAGATCTTAACAGTACGCGTAAGACCTCTACGACTTCTTTGCCGAGATCTTCCATTATGATCACATACATATCACCGAGATGGTGGGTGCGCAGAAACTGCATCGTGTTGTCGTTGGGATCACCGGGGTCTCCCTTGAAGAGAGGAATGGAGTAAAAGTCAGTATCGGGGTCATGTTCAAAAGGACTGCCAATGCGTTTTAACTCTGCAGCTCCCCGCAGGTCTATAACAGTTTTAATGCCATAGGCTTTTACCTGCTCGAATTCTTCTCTTGTCTTGAGTTCTGAAGGCGCTCCGGACCTGAGGAAAAGCCCGCTCCTGAATACATGACCGTCTCTTAAGGGCATGCCCCCGAGCTCTCTGCAATTAATAAGCGGAAGGTCTATCAACTGGCTGTCAGGGTTATATGCGGACATCATTTCTCCTCCAATTATCTACCGCAGGTATTCTACCTCATTTGAAGGTTGACATTCAATATTGCAAGTAATATTATTATTAGGCTATTCGCAAAGTAGCGTAATACGCGCCTATAGCTCAACTGGATAGAGCGTCTGACTACGGATCAGAAGGTTGTGGATTCGAGCTCTGCTAGGCGCGCCACACAGAGGCTGTCGCTAATCAAGCGGCAGCCTTTTCTTATACAAGGCGACAGGAGGCTGTATCATGAGGAAACTTCTTGTAGTTGTTGATTGTCAGAAGGACTTTATCGACGGAGCTCTCGGCTTCGAGGGTGCCGATAAGATAATCCCGGGCATAATCGCCAGGATAGGTGAGTATAAGGCCTCCGGTGATGAAGTCGTATATACGCTCGATACCCACACAGAGGATTACATGAATACCCAGGAAGGCAGGAATCTTCCCGTGCCTCACTGCATCAAGGATTCGGAAGGCTTTGCCCTGGACAGCGTGCTCGCGCCTCATCTTGAGGGCTGTAAGGCCTTTGAGAAACCTACATTCGGCAGCATGGAGCTCGCGGATTACATCCGTGACAATGCATCTGAATATGCTTCCATCGAACTCTGCGGTCTCGTATCCAACATCTGCGTCATCTCGAATGCAGTAATTGCAAAGGCTGCAGCGCCCGAAGCTGAGATAATCGTCGATTCCAAGCTGACGGCTTCCTTTGACCCGGCACTTCACGATGCGGCACTTGCCGTACTGGGAGGCATACAGGTCAAAGTGATCTGATGCACTCTTTTATATAAGAAGATTGCAAAGTCACGCCACTCTGTGCTACAATTCGTATTCGGTTTGACTTTATTAGCATATTATTAATTTGGAGGAATACATATGGCATCATCAATTGAGAAGAAAGAACATTCTCAGGTAATCATCAGCCTCGAAGCAGGCAAAGAGGAATTCGACAAGGCTCTTAAGGCTTCTTACCAGAAGAACAAGAACCGTTTCCAGGTTCCCGGCTTCCGTAAGGGCAAGGTTCCTTATCAGCTCGTTTGCCAGTACTACGGTGAGGGAGTCCTCTATGAGGATGCCATCAATGAGCTCGCTAATGCTCAGTATCCCGAAGCAGTCAAGGAGCATGACCTCAAGGTCGTATCCAGACCTATGATGGATGTTCAGTCCATCGACGAGAACGGCGTTAAGTACACCGTCGAGGTTTACGTTAAGCCTGAGTTCGAGCTTGGCCAGTATGAAGGCGTTGAGGTTCCTTTCGAGGATGCAGTCGTAAGCGATAAGGACGTTGAAGACGAGATCGAGAGAATGCGCAAGAGGAATGCTTCCCTCGAAGAAGTTGAAGGCAGAGCTGCACAGGAAGGCGATACGGTTACTATCGACTACGAGGGATTCAAGGACGGAGTTGCTTTCGAAGGCGGCAAGGGCGAGGATTACAACCTCAAGCTCGGTTCCCATTCCTTCATCCCCGGCTTCGAGGAGCAGGTAGCAGGCCACAACGCAGGTGAGGAGTTCACCATCGAGGTCAAGTTCCCTGAGGATTATCACGCTGAAGACCTCAAGGGTGCAGATGCAACATTCAACGTAAAGATCAAGATGATCAAGTGCGAGAATCTTCCTGAGCTCGATGATGAGTTCGCAAAGGATGTTTCCGAGTTCGATACTCTCGATGAACTCAAGGCTGATATCCGTGCCAAGAGAGAAGAGTCAGTTGCAAAGAGCAACAAGCAGGCATTCGAGAACGAGACAGTTCGTGCCGTATGCGATAACTGCGAGATCGATATCCCTGACGTAATGATCGACAACGAAGTTGATCAGATGGCTAACGATCAGGCTATGCGTATGCAGCAGCAGGGCATCAGCCTCGATATGTATCTGGGTTACATCGGCCAGAGCATGGACGAGTTCAAGGAAGGCTTCAAGCCCATGGCAAGAGTAAGAGTTAAGTCTTCACTCGTTGTCGAGAAGATCACTGAGAAGCTCGATCCTGAAGTAACTGATGCCGATATCGACGAAGAGATCGCAGAGATCGCAAAGTCCTACAACATGGATGCAGAAGAAGTAAAGAAGTCACTTGGTGACAGCACAGACTTCCTCAAGGATTCCATCAAGGCTAAGAAGACTGTCGAGTACCTCACATCCAAGGCTGTTAAGGTAGCACCCAAGCCGGCTGACGAAGAGAAGAAGGCAGATGAAGCCGAGGACAAGAAGGCTGAAGAGTAAGCTTCTTACCTCAAACCCGACCAATAACAAAGGGACTGCGATCGCGCAGTCCCTTATATTTTGCTTGAATTTCTGATGTGAGAGTAATTTGTGAGTTACCCTCTGATTCCGGGATCAGGTCCTGTAACTTCCGTTGATCGTAACGTAATCGTGCGAGAAGTCGCAGGTGAACATCCTGTCGTAGCAATCACCTTCATGCAGGAATATCTCTACCTTGATGTCATGCTCATGAAGGAGGCGTGATGCTTCGTCCTCATCGAAATCAGCAGCTACACCGTCTTTGTATACGAGCAGTCCGCTCAGCTTGATATCGACGTGCTCGGGATCGAACTTCGCGCCGGAATATCCGACAGCAGTAAGGATCCTTCCGCAGTTGGCGTCCATGCCGTAGAAAGCGGTCTTACAGAGGGGAGACTTTGCTACGGCAGATACGATGAGCTTGGCATCGGCTTCGCTGCCTGCGCCGTAGACTTCTACTTCTACGAACTTGGTCGCGCCTTCGCCGTCTGAAGCGAGCATACGCGCGATATCTTCACAAAGGCTTCTTAATGCCTCCGCGAAAACATCCGCATCCTCGCTGCCTTCCTCGATCTTAACGCCGGAAGCGCCGTTAGCGAGAACTACGACCATGTCGCAGACTGATGTGTCTCCGTCTACGCTGACTCTGTTAAATGTGTATTTGACTGCATCCTTAAGCATCTTCTTGAGAAGGTCCGCGTCGATATCAGCATCTGTAGTAAAGATGCCGATCATAGTTGCAAGGTTAGGGTGAATCATTCCTGACCCCTTTGCCTGGCCTGCGATCCTTATGGTGCGTTCGTCTGCAAGAGTTATCTCTGCCGATACTTCCTTGGGTACGGTATCGGTCGTCATCATTGCATACTCGCTGTTGTGAGCTGTCTCTTCGGATGAAGACAGGCCGCTTACAAGTTCAGGTATTGCAGCAGAAATCAGATCTAAGGGAAGCCTGGATCCGATAACACCCGTGGAAGCCGTGAGGATCTCGTCAGGAGAACAACCGAGCTCTTTGGCTACGGCACCTGCGATAAAGTCTGCATCTTCGATACCGGCTTTGCCGACAGCAGCATTTGCATTCTTGCTGTTGACTATGATGCCCCTGACTTTCTTCTTGCTCTCTATTATTCCTATGGAACGTACAAGTGAATGTCCTTTTACAAGATTGGATGTATATACGCCTGCAACGGTGCAGGGAGTATCGGATGCAACGAGTCCCACATCGAGATATGTGTACTTAGGTGTGTCAGGGTTGATATTTGCCCTGTCGGAACACTTCATTCCCGAAGCTACGCCGTTTGCCTTGAATCCCGCAGGAATCGTTATAAAAGATATGTCTTCCATAATGTTTTTACCGCTTTCTTATTTCAATTCAATGTATTTTACCACCGAGGGAATAATATGTCTTGACTTAAAATTAAGCAAACTATATAATTTCAAGGCGCCGGAAAAGCTATGGTGGGATTAGTTCAGTTGGTTAGAGCGCTAGTTTGTGGCACTAGATATCATGGGTTCGAATCCCATATCCCACCCCAATTAAGTTTTCCGGCGCTTATGCTCCTTTACACTGGGGTGTAGCCAAGGGGTAAGGCACGGGTCTTTGACTCCCGCATCGCAGGTTCAAATCCTACCACCCCAGCCATATGGTTCACTAGCTCAGTCGGTAGAGCACTTGACTTTTAATCAAGGGGTCTGGAGTTCGAGCCTCCAGTGAGCCACCAAACATACAAGTCCCGCCAGCATTGCGTTTGGCGGGACTTTTTGTTTTTCGGAATTATGCCGAATTCTCTTAAATTTGGTAAAAATGGGGACAATTTGGGGACAGCCTATTTTACTTTTTCCCTTTTGCGATGTCTGCGATAAGATTTCCGGCACGTCTCTTGGCTTCGTTTTGAGGGTTTGCATAAACGTTCATTGTGAGTGAAGGGGAACTGTGTCCGAGTTGTGCTGCTGCAGTTCTTACATCGACTCCATTGGCAATTAGAAGACTTGCGTATGTGTGACGGAGACCATGTACGGTTACGTAGGGCACGTTACAATGTTTGCAGACTGCCTTTAACCATTTCCTGATGGTTGATGCATGTACCGGGGCTCCGTCGTAGTCTGCGATGATATAGTTATCGTCTTGATAGTAATCTCCGATATCGGAGATATCTTTCTCTTGAATAGCTTTATATAGCTTCAGCTTCTCGAGCAAGAGATCGGATATGAAAATATCTCTGATACTGTTCTCGGACTTCGGTGGAGTGACCCTGACGCCTTTTTGAGGGATATACAATGCTTCACGCTCTATATGAATTACTTTATTCTCGAAATCTATGTCTTGCCATTTGAGTCCGGCTGCTTCGCCCTCACGGATTCCTGTTAATGCTATGAGATATATTGTGATGACGGCTCTCTTGTCTCTGTATGAATCTATCTTTGCGAACAGTTTATCAAAGTCTTCTTGTTGTAATGCCTTAACGGCTGTTTTCTTGCTCCTGGGTGTTTTAACTTTGCGACACGGATTGTCATCGATGATATCCCATCTGACCGCGACTCCTAACATGGAGGATAATGTTCGGAAGAAAACACCTTTTGTGTTGTCTGATATTTCCCCTTTTCCGTTGCTTCCTGGTGAACGTTCCAAAGAGGAAACCCATTGTCTAACATCCAGAGCGGTAATGTTCTTGATCCGCATGTTGCCGAAGTATGGTTTTATTCTCTTCTCATATATGTCTTTATACTGAACGGCTGTGTATTCTTTTAAGGTTGGTGCGTGTTCTTTGAAATAAATCTCGGCGAATTGGTTAAATGACAGAGATTCATATTTGACGGAGCCACCGCGTTTCAATTTATTCTCAAGTTCTATGCCATATTTGTATGCTGCCTGTTCGGCTTGACGGGCAGATAAGTTAGGGGGTGGGTTAAAGGTGTACTTCTCCCTTATACGTTTTCTGTTTCTGTCAAATCCGAGGCAGATTGTTATTCTGAAACTCTTACCGCGTTTCTCGATGTTCATAGTGATTCCTCCCAAGGTTAAATGATTTGGGCTAAGAAACATCTAAGCTGTGCTGAGAAATAACTGTGAGCAAAAAACAAAGTAGGAATAAAACTGATTTCTCTTAAATCTGGATTAGCCCTACTTAAATTATAACTTGCGTGTCAAGTTTTTGCGGGCCGGATCAGGCTTGAAAAAGTGCTATTTTTGAGGACGAAAAATAAGCAGGATAAAGGAGTGGGTACAAATGCTTGTACCACTCGTCTTACAATACCCGGCAGAGCCGTGTGTTAATGCATTTGTGGAAGAAAAGAGAAGTTGTAAAAATGGGTATAGAAATCGGGCTTTCTGAAAATCTTGGGTACAAACAGGCTTCAAAGTCCGCATCCAATGCATCGGCCTGGGTATAAGATGTGGGAAAAGAGGAACAATCGTTAAATATCGGGTTTGAAAACTGAGCAATTAATGAAGGAAATTACAATTGAACTGGCGCTTGAATTGAATATCTTTCCGTAATAAAATTGCATTATCTAAAGAAAATTTGTCACTTTGTTGTTCTTCTTACGGGGTGAAATCTATGAAGAGATCGTTCAAATTGCTTTGCAGCATTATCTCCTTAGCCATTGTTTTTGCTTGTCTGCCTCTTGAATCTATTGCTGACGAGATATCAGATTCACTCAAATGCCGCAGTTTATCTGAAGCTTCTTATACTGTTTCCGAGAATGTTATTACCGCATGGCCCGGTCATGCGAACATTGAGATAGTATTTACTAACACCGGTGATGCTCCAATCTGCAACTGGAATTACACCTTTGATTTCATCTATAACATCGAGAATCCATATAATTGCACTGTCCTCGAACACGAAGGTGACCTCTATACAGTAGGGAACAGCGGCTGGAATAAGGATATTAATCCGGGGGAATCGGTAACGATAGGCTTTACTGCTTCAAGCAATGACGGCTCTGATATCGAGTATATGCCGTCTTTCTATCTGCTCAACAATGCAAATAACATCCTTCCCGAAGGTTCTGTAACAGTAGATTATGTTGAGTATTCTGATTGGACTTCAGGTTCATCAGGGGCTCTTATCCTTACAAATAACACAGACAGTTCAATAGGAGACTGGACGATTACGTTCTCTGCAAACAGACCAATAACAGACGCTTACGATGTGTCTTTCTCTGTAAATGACGACGGAACATACACAATAAGTGGTAGCAGTTACTCTGATATATCCGCAGGCGGAACATATCAGATTGGAATACAGTGCGGAGAACATGACTCTTCAGTACCGTTTGAGATCAGTAATCTGACAGTAAGTTCAAGCACATTAGCCTTGGATTTGAACGAGGATACCAACAATAATGGTGTTCCTGATGTATCTGAGATAGATTACAACGGATTCATTACTACGCCTACACCGACAGTAACCGATACTCCGACTGTCACAGAAGAACCGACTCCGACAACAACAGATGCACCTACTGACACACCGGAACCTACACCTACAGATTTTTTAATTTCTGTTGACCAAGATGTGGATGGAGATGGTCTCTATACAAGCGAAGAAGAGATGTACGGAACTGATCCTAATAATCCTGATACTGACGGCGATGGAGTTTCTGATGGTTATGAGATTCGAATGATGTATTTCCCCACTGCAGCAGACTCTGACTATAACGGCGTTCTTGACGGAGACGAAGACTACGACGGAGACGGAATCATTAATCGTGATGAAGAAACTTATGGTACTTGTCCGTATGCAGCAGACAGTGACTATGACGGAATAAACGATTACGACGAGATATTTACCTATAGCACAGACCCTTATGAGGAAGATTCCGACGGCGATTATATCTTAGACGGAGATGAGCTTGCTTTAGGATTAGATCCGACAACAGATACAACTGAAAGTGTTCAGGATAACGAGAATACTCAAGACTATTCCTTTACTTCTACATCAGAGCAGATTGCCGAGTATAACACTGATGATCAACCGTTCAGTTTCTCCTTTGATATAAAAGCTGCCGGTCGTGTAGACAAGTACATCAAGGCCCAGGAAACAGGATATAAGTATGCTATAGAAGATAACAGCACTATTTTGGGTAAGTCTCCTGAGATAGTTTACGACTATGCCATGAAGGTTGATTCTGTTACCGTTAATTTCACAATGAAGAACGGTTACGAAGCTGACATAGACAAGTACTGTGTGTTCTACTATTGGGAAGGTTACAATATTCTTATCCCAATAGAAACTGAGTACGATTACGATACCGGTACAGTATATGCAACCAATTCAATGATCGGCACATACTGTCTGGTAGATACTGAGCAGATGTATGACCTTCTTGGGGTTGAAGAAACCACAGAAAGCAGCACAAGTTTTGCTTCAGATTATCCTGTGTATAACATGTTAAGTTCAACCGATACTACAGATATAAACTACTCTACAAGCTCTGTTTATGAGTTTAACGGACATGAATATGTACTTATAGTTGCAGACACTCCCTTATCTTACTTAGATGCAGTTGAGGTTTGTGCCAAAGAAGGAGGATATCCTGC
>JAEEGK010023531.1_pt1 | contig 12838 bp, 7 predicted proteins | sample 8958771 | NCBI WGS metagenome assembly JAEEGK01 (sample SAMN16246547, study PRJNA631951) | gut metagenome | biome: gut microbiome; feature: rumen; material: SC-attached | host: Bos | place: Iran: Karaj | collected 2018-10 | reverse complement strand
GCCTACTGGATTGGGAAAAATTTGCAAGTCTGCGATTTCGTTTTCTTCTACACTGGAACAATCTTCTTGAAAATTTGTAAAATTGTGCCAGCATTCAGCATTGCTGTATGCAGTTGAGCAGCCACAGGGGACAATGACAGGAATGGATGTTGAAACGCCATCAAAAGTGGAATAATTTAAAATTGGAGGATTTAAAGCATAGTTAAAAATCGTATCAATCTGACGACAATTACTAAATGCAGAAGATCCAATACTTATAACCCCATTGCCTATTCTAACCGATGTTATACATGTTACACTAGCAAATGCATGATGTTTTATCTCAGTTACCGTTTCTGGAATAACTAAATCTGTTAGCAATTCGTTATTTATATACAAATCACCAGATGAAAAGTAAACACCAGATGAAAAGTAAAACGGATTGGCGCAACTGCCATCAAATGTAATTCCACACCATCCCTCAACATCACCTGTGTAATATACAGATGTCAATCTTCTGCAATATTGAAACGCTAAATAGCCAATACTTATCAGCGAACTTGGAAGCGTTATGGAAGTCAATCCATCGCAATCATAAAAAGCAGCCCCGGCAATTTTTCTTATTCCATTCGGAACTATGTATTCCGTTGCATATCCTTTAGGAAAATATGCAAAACAATTGGAATTATATACAGGCTCTGTCAATCCGTCACAACCCGAAAAAACATGACAACCAATATCTGTTACAGAATTTGGAATAGTTATTTCTGTTATCTCACGGCAATTTTTGAATGCATAATCGCCAATACTCGTGACCGAATTGGGAATTGTAACCTCGGTACATATAGGATTACAACCAGTCAAAACGGTTTTTGTTTCATCCGAGTATACAAGATTATCTTCTATAATGCCATTAACCGTTAATGCGCCCCAAGGACTTCCTGTTGCAGAGCCTTCGTACACAATATTTTTAACTAGAAAAAAAGCGTGGTAATGAATTTCTGTTACTGAATTAGGAATATTAATAGAAAAAAGCATATTGCAATTAGAGAAAGCATATTGTCCAATACTTATTACTGTATTAGGGATTGTGACAGATGTCAGTTTGCTACACCACCAAAAAACATCAGCCTCAATCCTAGTAATCGAATTTGGTATAATTACAGACGAAAAACCGCTACAATTAGAGAATGCCCCCTTACCTATTCTTACAACAGAATTTGGGAATGTTAATGTTCCTGTAATTTCTTGACATCCACTAAATGCATTGTCACATATACCTATTGTTCCTTCCTCTATGGTTAGCGTACCTGTCGGTTGGGATCCTTAATATCCCAAACACCATCCGTCCAAATAAAGGATACCATCTTGCTGACTATTATACCAACCTGTTTCATGAAAGGCATGAGAACCAATACTAGTAATTGTATTAGGAATTGTCAAATCCATCAACCCGCTACATCCATAAAATGCCTCGTATTCAATAATTGTAACCGAGTTGGGAATAGTTACCGCTTCCAGACCACTACAACCATAAAAAGCCTGGGATTCAATAATTGTAACCGAATTGGAAATAGTTACCGCTACCAGTCCACTACAACCATAAAATGCTTGTTCTCCAATCTTTGTAACCGAATTAGGAATTATAACAGATAAAATATCGTGACATTCACGAAACGCATGTAAATCAATACCCGTTACTGAATACATAGTACCGTTGAAAATAACAGAAGAAGGAATAATAATGTCTCCAGCAATATCATCATATGACGGTTCATAAAATTCGTAAAAAGATTTGTCAAATATAGTTCCATCGTCTTCATAAGTCACATCTACCGTATATGGCATGGTATCCGAGGTTATTTTATAACACAATGTCTGCCCACTTTCACAAACCGCAGAAAAATCGTAGGCAAATGCCGAAGCACAAGACAAGACACTCAGAAGTATAATTGCAAACATTCTCTTCATCTCAAAACTCTTTTTTATGATTTTCGCCTACAAATATATGAAATAAAATATTATCGCACAAGAAATTTGTGCAAAAATCATTGAAACAAAAAAAGCGTCTTTAATTAAATCAATCCCAGTTCTTCAACAAGTTCCGCCTTCATACTTTGCGCTTTCTTCAAATTAGCATCCTTGCCTTGTCTTGCAAAATATCTCCACCTATGATAAAACTTCAAGAACCAATGCCGTAACGCTATGAAAGGAATCGGGAAAACCGTCAGCAATGCCAAAAAGATAAGTGAACACCACCACGGCCACGGAATTATGAATGACAATCCAAACAGGAGCAGATTCCATACCGGATACGACACCACAGCACCGATGCCCAAACGCATGGATGCTGACATTCGCTTGTCTTTCAGCTTCTTGACAACTAGTTCTGGTATCTTGTACGGCACAATGTTCAACAGCCAAAGCACTGCATAAAATGGAGCAAACAAAAGCGACAACAATGTCAGAAGCAACATCTCAAAGAAACTCAGCTTCTTCCCTACCAGCCAGTTCCTAAAATTCAACTTGCCTAGCAAATCGGAATACGACTTTGTCTTCTCCATAAACCATGCAAACTTTTCTGGCTTTTCTTCCTTTAGTTTCCTAAAGTTTTCGAGCATGGTCTGGTCGGATGCCAATCGCTCCGACATTCGCATACGCCTTGCCGTCTTGCCTTGCTTGGCTTCAAGGTATATTTCCCTCAATGAATCCAACTGTTCGTTGTTTTCCTTGTCGGCAATGTCGAGCATAAGCGGACGCACATGATCCTGTGCCATTAAAGCAAGCTGGCGATATGCCGCCTCTGGATGTTCGCGGTATGTATCAAACAGTTCTCCAAACTCGAAAGGTTTTCCTATGTTGAGCAAGACCTTGTGTCCAGCACTGTAGAAATTTTCGTAATAATTTGCCATTGGAAGCACCTTCAAATGGAGGTTGAAATTTGAAATTTCCTCCGCACGGAAAGCTATTCGAGCAAAACCCTTCTTGAACGAGCCCATCGACTTGTCGTACTGCAAAGCCGCCTCGGGGAAAAGTCCCACAATCTTACCATTATTAAGAATGTTGGCTGCAAGTTCAAAAATCTTGTCGTTTTCGCCAAGGTTTTCCTTGCCGGTGTCGCGCACACGAAACGCAGGAAGCACCCTGCACCATTTCAAAATCTTGGCAACCTTGTCCTTCTTGAAAATATCGCCTCGTGCAATGAACACCATCCTATGACCATGTATGCCAAAAACCGGCAGCATAGCATCAATCAAACCGTTCTGGTGATTGCAAATAATCAGAAATGGCTCATCTGGTATGTTTTCCTTACCTTTGACTTCGAACTTGCGGAAAAACAATGCATTGAGAGCATACCAAACCCATAAGTAGTATATTTCGTATGATGCTCTGCGTTTCTCTATATTCGTAAAATCAATCATTAGCTTTCTTTTTTATGCAAAAACAAGCATGAATCGCCGTAACTTAAAAAGCGGAATCCATTTTCAAGCGCATATCCGTAAACTTTCCGCCAATCGTCACCAATGAAAGCCGAGAGCAAAAGCAACAAGGTCGACTTTGGCTGGTGGAAATTTGTAATCAACCTGTCAACAATTCGAAACTTGAATCCTGGCACAATCATTATCTGAGTAGCACACCTTATGCTGTCGAAACCTTTGTCGTCCATCCAAGAAAGCAGGTTCAGAAGAAGTTCCTTTGTGTCGTAATTCTCTTTTCCAGAATATGCCTCCCATTGCGAAACTGTGAATTCATTAGTATCAACATCCTTGTTTTCAAACACTTGCACAGCCACTCGATATAAACTTTCCACGGTTCTAACCGTTGTGGTTCCCGTAATTGTTATATTGCCAAGGTTGGATGCGATTTTTTCGATTGTAGAGCGGTTTACGACAAAGTGCTCGGTATGCATTTCATGCTCGGCGGCATTGTCGGTTTTCACAGGCTGAAATGTTCCGGCACCAACATGCAAGGTTACGGCATCGCAATCGATACAATGCTTACGAATGTCGTCCATTACTCGTTCGGTGAAGTGCAGTCCAGCAGTCGGAGCGGCAACCGAACCTTCGTAATGGCTATAAACAGTCTGGTAGCGAACACTGTCAATTTCTTCGCTATTTCGGTTCAGATATGGCGGAATTGGAATATTGCCTGCCGCATCTATTATCTGCGAAAATGTAACATCTGGATTGTCCCACTCGAAAAGTATCTCGAACGAATTTCCAATTTCGCGCACTCGAGTAATATATAGGTATAGTGAAACATTGCCTACGCATACCTGCTTGCGCAGTTTTCCCTCCTTCCACTTCTTGCTGTTGCCAACCAGACATTTCCACGAACACGACTTATTTTCGGCGAAAGCAAGCGCATAATCAGATGGCGACAGTGGATCAAGGCAAAACACTTCAATGCGAGCACCAGTTTCCTTTTCAAAAATCATTCGGGCATTTATAACCTTGGTGTCGTTGAAAAGCAGAAGTCCGCCAGATGGCAGATGGGTGCTTATATTGCGAAACCTGTCCTCCTCTATCCTTTCGCCATCGAAAACAAGCAGTTTCGACATATCACGCTCGGCAAGAGGATACTTGGCGATTTTTTCATCGGGCAGGTCGTAATTATAGTCGTTTATGTTAATGTTGCGAACCACTTTTTTATTAAATTTGCTGCAAAAATAATATTTCTTATGGATTTAATCAGTATTGGCGATAAAGTTAGATTTCTGAACGATGTTGGCGGTGGCACAGTTGTAAAGATACTTCCTAAAAATCAAATAGTTGTACGCGATGACAACGATTTCGAATATCCGATTCCCGCAGCCGAAGTTGTTGTAGTCGAAAAGGCTAAGGAGAATTACAACAAACAGTTCAAGGAATTTGCCAGCAACGTTGTCGAGAACATCAAGGACAACATAAAGAAGGTTGAAGGCACAATCATTCCAAAGCCGAAAATCGAAATCAAGAAGGACCAGAAGACCGAATACATGTTCGCCTTCATCCGCAACTACGATGACAAGTTTGACGGCTTCGACTGCTACCTTGTGAACGACTCCAACTACTTTGTGTTTTACCACATTGTACTGCGTGGAGAAAACGGATTCGAGAAGATTGACACCGAAACGCTTGAACCTAACACAAAAATCCTTGTCGGACAACTTAGCCGTGAACAAATCAACAACTCCAAGGAAATCATCATACAAAGCATTCTGTACGACAATCCCCAATGCACCTACCACGAAATGTTGGAGCGCAGAATAAAAATCACACCAATCAAGTTTTTCCAAGAACACACCTTTGTAGATAACGATTTCTTTGATGAAAAGGCCTACATCTTTGAACTTTTAAAAGAAGACCTTGGACTTGGCAATTCCATAAAGACACAAAAGGAATTTGAGGAACAGATTGCTCGCAAGGACGAAGCAGACGAAGACAATTCGCAACGCTACCACAAGCGCAAACAGCCCGAAACCATCGAAGTCGACCTGCATATTAACAAGCTGATTGACAGCGTAATCGGACTTTCGAATGCAGAAATACTGAACATACAGATGCAGACATTCCACAAGACTATGACCGATGCAATAATGAACAAAGCCGGAAAAGTAATCCTAATTCACGGCATCGGCAACGGAACTCTTAAAAGCACAATCCGCGAATCTCTCGAAAAACAATACAAACTGCCCTACGAAGATGCATCATTCAGAGAATACGGGTTTGGCGCGACAATGGTGATGATTAATTGATAATGGATATCTCAAATGTAAAATCGCACCATGGTGCGATTCAACAAAAAACTGGCGAAGCCCAAATCAAGCAAAAAAAATAGTGTCACATATACTGTGGCACTATTATCAAAATTATGAAAAAACAAAAAACTATCCTACCCTAACACCACACTTTACCAAATCCTTCGGCTGCAAAAGAACCAAACGGCCATCGGCATCCTCGGCAGAGAGAATCATACCTTCCGAAACTACGCCCTTCAACTTGCGCGGTTCAAAGTTAGCGATGAAGCATACCTGAGTACCAACAAGCTTTTCTGGTTCGGTGTAATACTTTGCAATACCGCTGACAATCGTCCTTCCGCCCATGCCGTCATCAATCTTGAACTGCAAGAGCTTGTCAGCCTTCGGAACCTTGAAGCATTCCAACAGAGTGCCGACGCGAATGTCAACCTTCATAAAATCGTCGAAAGCAACATTTTCCTTAACAGGCTGGGGCTTGTAGTTGTTCTTTTCGTTCTCAATCTTAATGTTTTCAAGGCGTTGCAACTGAGCATCAATAGCAGCATCCTCAATGCGATCAAACAATAGTTCAGCCTCTCCTATCTTGTGTCCTACAGGAATCAGGTCAACCTTCGTCGTGCTTTCCCAGTCGGGACGCTCAAAGTTCAACATCTTAAACAGCTTGGCACTTGTGAACGGCAAAAATGGTTCAGCCAAAGTTGCCGACAATGCGCACAACTGAAGCGAATAGTACAATATGGTGCGAGTACGTGCTTCATCCGTCTTTATAAGCTTCCATGGCTCGGTGTCAGCCAAGTATTTGTTACCCAGACGGCTAACTGCCATTGCATCCTTCAAGGCCTCACGGAACTTGTAGTTCTCAATGTTGTTTTCAAGGCTTTCCTTAATACGAGCTATTTCGGCACGGATTTCCTTTTCGTAGTCGGTATCCTCGGCTGGCTGCGGAACATTTCCACCGAAATACTTATGCGTCAACACAACAGCACGATTGATGAAGTTCCCCATGATGGCAACAAGTTCGCTGTTGTTCTTTGTCTGGAAATCCTTCCACGAGAAGTCGTTGTCCTTGGTTTCGGGAGCATTTGCCGTAAGCACATATCTCAAAACATCCTGCTTGCCTTCGAAGTCGCGCAGATATTCGTGCAGCCAAACAGCCCAGTTGCGTGATGTGCTTATCTTGTTGCCTTCAAGGTTCAGAAATTCGTTTGCTGGAACATTGTCGGGCAAAATGTAGGAACCTTCGTGGCGCAGCATCGACGGGAAAATTATGCAGTGGAACACAATGTTGTCCTTTCCGATGAAATGTACCAGCTTGGTATCCTTGTCCTTCCACCACTTTTCCCAGTCGTTGGGGTACAGCATCTTGGTATTTGAAATGTATCCAATAGGAGCATCGAACCAAACGTACAAAACCTTGTCCTTGCCTTCCTCAAGCGGAACCTTTACACCCCAGTTCAAATCGCGGGTAACGGCACGTGGGAACAATCCCGAATCCAACCACGACTTGCACTGACCGTAAACATTTGGTTTCCACTCCTTGTGCTCTTCAAGAATCCAGTGGCGAAGTTCTTCCTCATACTTGTCAAGAGGCAGATACCAGTGCTTGGTTTCCTTCATAACGGGAGCATTTCCGCTAATCATCGAGCGCGGATTTATAAGTTCGGTAGGGCTAAGCGACGAACCGCACTTTTCGCACTGGTCGCCGTAAGCATCTTCGGCACCGCACTTTGGGCAAGTACCCATAATGTAGCGGTCGGCAAGGAACTGCTGCTCCTGCTCATCGTAGAACTGCATCGAAGTCTTTTCAACGAATTCACCCTTGTTGTAAAGCGAAAGGAAGAATTCAGCAGCCGTCTTATGGTGAATTTCTGCACTGGTACGACCATAAATGTCGAACGAAATGCCAAATTCTTCAAAGGATTCCTTAATTATCTTATGGTATCTATCCACAATATCCTGCGGAGTAACGCCTTCCTTACGAGCCTTGAGCGTTACGGGAACGCCGTGTTCATCTGAGCCGCCGATAAAGAGTACATCGCGGTGTTTCAGGCGGTTGTAGCGAGCATAAATATCGGCAGGCACATAAACGCCAGCCAGATGTCCAATATGAACTGGTCCGTTTGCATACGGCAAAGCGGAAGTTATGGTTATCCTTTTGTAATCTTTCATTTTCAGAAAATTTTGCGCAAAATTAAAACTTATTTGCGAGTTTGAGATTTATCCAGCGTGTATTTTTTCAACAAGGAATAAGCATCTCAAAAACCAACACACAAAATACTATATGCATACAATAAAACAAAGGACGGCATTGAACCGTCCTTGATTGTTGTTTTGTGGATGTCGTCTATCTCTGTAAGGGAAGGTTTCAAACCAAACCCTACAATAGGCCACAAAACATTCGGGTTATTCCTTGATGAATTTGCGTTGAGAAACAACCGCACCTTCGGTGTGGATCCTCACCACATACACGCCGCTTGTCAAATCTTCCACATCACAAACCGCATTATCTGCGTTTACCTCAATGCGCCTTACCACCTGTCCCATCACATTTACAATCTCGATTTCCGAAATTGTTTCCGATGATGTGATGTTGAGGATGTCGTTGGCTGGATTCGGGAAGAGGGCAATTTCAAGGCTTGCATTTTCCTCGATGCCAGTTGCTGGGTCAAACGAAGCAATGTATGTAGCATTTTCGGTTACTGTTATGTAACGCGGATTATCAGTATTGTCATCGCTCCACGAGGTGAACACAAAACCATCCAATGCATTCGCTTCAATTCTTACGATAGCGCCTTCGGGATATGTACCACCGCCAGTTACCGTACCTCTGTTCGGATTTGCAGACATTACTGTGATTGTGTATTCTGGGACTATTCCGTTATAAACGATGTTGGAACGCGACGAAATCTCGGCATCGCGCGAGCGAGTGTTCCTTACGACTTCCACCTGATAGTAGTAACCTGTGCTTGCTGTTGCTGTATTGTCTGTGTAGGAATTGAGATTGGATGGCACTTCGCCAATCATTGTCATATTGCTCGGGTTTGTACCACGGTATATTCTATAAGTACCAAAGTCGAATCCTTCGTAATACGACCAAATTAAATTCCATGTGTTGCCAATGCCTTGATTTATTGTAAGGTGCATTGTCTTGTGGTAGTCGCACATTGGCGATTCACCTCCGCATTCGTCAACTGCTGTAACCTTGTAGCGGTATGCACGTGCCGACGGATCGGCGGTTTCGTCTGTCCAATATGTATCTGCCGAAGCATCAACGTTTGCCACGAGTTCATACACATCGGCCACATTGTTTTCGCGGTAGATGTTGTAGCCGTTTACATTTTCGTTGTCCAAAGCCGACCAAGCCACTACATTGTGGTTTTCGCTGTTCATGCCTACAACAGAAATCTGCGGAGCCTCGGTAAGCGCGTTGCTTGCACCTATGTTCACCTGCTCCGACCTGCCCGAACAGCCGTTTTCATCGGTTACCTCTACATAGTAGTAGCCCGGAACGCTGGTGCTTGTTATCATTGTTGTTGCACCGTTACACCACAGATACGACTGGTACTGATCGGTTGCAAACGCCACGCTCGACGGATTGCAGGCATCGAGTTCACCGTAGAGTGTGATTTGTGGCTGTGGCGCTGGATTTATTGTAAGTGTAAGAGTTACAATGCTATCGGCTGAATTGGCAGCAGTAAATGTCTGCTGGTATTCACCGCTTTCGGTGTAGGTGTGGTCGTTCCAAGTGTAGGAACCACAGGCTGTTGCCTCTATTGAGTTGTAAACGGTTGGATTGCTGCTGCCACCTTGCACAAATGTTGCAATGTAGGTATCGTTTTGTGTTACAGTGATTTGATGTGGATTTTCGGTGCTGCCATCGCTCCAGTTGCTGAAGCTGTAGCCGCTGTTAGGAGTAGCGGTAAGCGTTGCTGTTTCGCCAGCCATATATATACCGCCACCCGAAACCGTACCCCACGCGGAGTTGCTTGACATAACCGTAATTGTAAATGTTGCACCGCAATCTGCTCTTTGCCGTATGCGCCTGAAGTTGTACCAGAAGTCGGCATCCTCGTATGTTTCCACCATACCGCAGGGCACTACAACTGGCGTATTATGCGAAAGCTGGCTATCGAAAGTTGATGCATATATTACAGGCGGATTTGCAGCATAGCTTATAATGCTGTCGAGCGATGTGCAGTTCTTGAATGCATTGTTGGGAATGGTTGCAACATTTTCGCCAATCCTAATTTTCGACAGCGAATTTCCGCTCTCCAACAAACTTCCGCCAATGGCTGTACAATTTGCAGCATTGAAATTTATTTCTGAAATTCCGTTGCAATTTTTAAATGCATACTGAGGAATATTTGTGACATTTTCTCCAATATTCAAAGCAGCCAATGTGTCACTTTTAAATACGGGGTTGTTGGAACTTCCCATAACAGTACAATTTGTTGCATTAAAATTAACAGTTCCTAGACCATCACATCTATAAAATGCCGTTTCGCCAATGTTTGTAACGGACTCTGGAATTGTAACAGAAGAGAGACCATAGCAGTGACCGAATGCGGACGAACCAATGCTTGTAACTGTATTAGGAATAGAAACAGATGTCAGACATCTAGCTCCGTGAAATGCATGCATCTTTATTTCAGTTACCGTATTAGGAATAACTAAATCGGAAAGAAGACTATTATTGACATATAAATTGTGGGCATAATAAAGTGGAGTTGATGAATAACCATTACCGAATGATATTCCACACCACTGTTCAATAGTACCTGTATAATAAACTGCGGTCAAACTTGTGCAATTATTAAATGCAGCATTACCAATGCTAGTTACTCCATTGCCTATTGTTACCGATGTTAGTCCGCTACAATTATAAAATGCGCTTTGTCCAATGTTTGTTACAGAATTGGGGATTGTCAATGAACCTGTCAATCCGTTGCAACCATAAAATGCAGAATTTCCAATACTTTCAACTCCATTGCCTATTGTTACCGATGATAGTCCGCTGCAATTATAAAATGCGCTTTGTCCAATGTTTGTTACAGAATTGGGGATTGTAACAAATGTCAGTCCGCTGCAATCAGAAAATGCACCGCCAGCAATCTGTTGTATTCCATTAGGTATAGTATATGTCGTAGCATATCCACAAGGGAAATAAGCAAAACTATTTGCATTATAAACAGGACTTGTCAGTCCGCTGCAATTGTAAAACGCTCTGTCTCCAATGCTTGTAACAGAATTGGGGATTGTAACCGATGTCAGTCCGCTGCAACCATAAAATGAATAATTGCCAATACTTGTAACAGAATTGGGAATTGTCAATGTTCCGTTTCCTCTCAAACCATAGAATGCATAATCAGGGATAATGGTCACTCCATTTCCTATATTTATTGTTGCATTGGCATTATTTGAAAAAACACGAGATGAAGAACTGCCCATACTTGTACAGTTGGTTGCGTTGAAATTAATAGTTGTTAATGAAGAGATTCCGTAAAATGCCCCTCCGGAAATATTCGTTACATTTTCACCTATATTTAATGTTGTCAGCGACGTACAATCTCTAAACGGTTCATATCCATCTCCTATTCCACCAAAATCTGTACAATTTGTTGCATTAAAGTTTATTGTAGTTAAGTTGCGGCAGTTGTAAAATGCAAAAGAGCCAATGCTCGTAACAGATTCGGGAATTGTTACCTCTGTAAAGGAAGAACCAGAAGAACCAGAAGAACCACAAAAAGCACACCCGTCAATGCTTGTGACAGAATATGCTATTCCATTGTGTATAACCGATGTTGGAATAACAAGAGTACCTGTTGGATATGTATAACCGATATACGCATTATAATAGCCATCACTGGCATTAGGATATGTAACCTTCACAGTATAAGGTTCTGTACTTGATGTAATTTTGTAGTATAGTGTTTGTCCGCTTTCGCACACTGCGGAAAAGTCATAGTTGTTGGCAGCAAAAGCAGAAATGCCACTTAGGATGGCGAGGATGAGGGATAATACTAATTTTTTCATGATATTAAAATTTTTAATTGTTGTTAATTATTAAAAAGGATTTCAAAGAAAGTTTACTTATTTATTCCTATTTGAAATAAAATCAAAATACTTACCATAAAAATAGAGATACTTTAAAAGAATACTTGATATGATACATATAATCTGCAACACAATAGGTACAATTCCGATACAAATGCTAGATTCGCAAATAATTTCACAAATTGCACATATCTTCATGATAGTCAATATTAATATTCCAAATTGAGCCGACACAAACAGCCAATAGAAAATATTGTAATAATCAGGAAGAAAATCTTTTCTATTTTTCTTTAATGGATTATTGTAAGTTGTATCAAAGCCACATTTCTCCCTAATTCTTGTTATAACAATATTGTCTCGTCGTTGCGAACATCCTAGGTGCGAACAAATACAAGCCAAAAATAGAAGAATTGCAGACACAACAATGGAGAGCAAAAAGAAAATATCGACACTAAAAATATCGTGGTTATTATATTTATATGGTGGAGTAAATGCATATACATATCCTAAAGCACCAAACAACGCCAATAATGCCACTACAAATGAAATGAATGAGGATGTGTGGGCATTGTTGTTAATGGCATATTGCTCATGCAATTGCTTTTCCAGTTCCCACGCTTTTCCGGCATCTGTTTGTGCGAATGATGCGCTTTGTTCTACATTAGCTGACGGAGCATTCGGTACATGCTCTCCATCAACCTTTTGTTTTACACTCAAATTCTCATTATTGCCACACGGCAATGTTACTACTTGTTCTACAGACATACTCATAATTGTTTTGGTATTTAATATTAATCTTTTCTGCGTTGCAAATTTCTGCTAATTATTTAACTATTAAAAAGTTCTTGTTGGTTCTTGTTTCATAAGGCTCTTTTGCAAATCGGGAGTTCGGTGCATAAAAAAATCGTGAACTTTAATTTTGTTTCTGAGGTCCTAGACTACCCGTTGCCACAAACTTAGAAAGCTCACGATTGCTCGCGAGCATTTCCGCCTTTTTTTAAGTGGCAACGCTGAAATTGTCTAGGTTTCAGAATTCTCTAAAAAAGCAAAAACGCCTTTATGTTT
>JAEEGK010023530.1_pt1 | contig 12839 bp, 2 predicted proteins | sample 8958771 | NCBI WGS metagenome assembly JAEEGK01 (sample SAMN16246547, study PRJNA631951) | gut metagenome | biome: gut microbiome; feature: rumen; material: SC-attached | host: Bos | place: Iran: Karaj | collected 2018-10 | reverse complement strand
GTCTCGGAACCCTCTGCCTCGGCGGAGGAAATGCGGTGACGATGATCATCCGCAGGTGCTGATCCTCTCAAACCTTTCAGGGCCTTCGGGCCCTTCACTTTTCAGATAAGGATCGAATCGTCCTGTTTCACCCTCTCGTTCCCTTGGTAGTCCAGATCGACCTTGAACGAATCCTGGCCTTTAGGGACCTGGAAGATCTCGTAGAATGTGGAATCATATCCCGGCCAGACGGTGGTGGGGTAGTGATAATTGACGTATTCCTTCGTCACAGTATCCATCTTGTACCATTTCCCGCCGCATTTCACCGAGAATTGCCATATGTCGACGCTGTCCGAGACTCCTCTGGAGGCCTTGTCGTTGACGATCTTTATCTCCATGACGATGAAGGTCATCCCGGCATCCGGACCCACATGGCTGTGGTCTTTCAGCTCTATGTAATCGGCGGTCCACATCTCGTAATCGTAACGGACATCCGGGTCGCTGGTCCCCGGGAACCCGGAGGCGGCTATGACGAAGAACGCCACCACCATGGCGAATACGATGACCGCAGGGAGGATCACATGGGCCTTCTTGTACTTGGGCGGAGGTGCGCTGAGGTAGGCGGTCTCGTCCTTGCTGGACACCGTCCTTCCGTCGGAGAGATATTTCTCATCTTCAGATGTGAAGGATGCGCCGCAGTACGGACAGGATGCTATCCCGTCCTCATGATACTTCCCGCATTTCCAGCACATCTTGGCCATGAAAATGTGATTCGTTTTGGGTTAATGAGCCTTTTGAGACTTAGGATTCATCCATCCTCCATCCAACCTCTCCGGACTGCCAGATGTGGGAATAAGCGAATACATCTAACTTAAAAATCAGATATATTTATATATTAATCTCTTAACAAGTGTTATTTTTCTTCTACACGAAAAGTGCCTTTGTGCCTTTGTATATATACTGCCTTGAAGAAATTATATTTTTAATAAGGAAAAGAGGGCTGCGATTGGTCATACTGTGTATACTAATCGCAGCGTCGGATCCGCAGGGACATTGGCTGTGCACCCCTGCATCTATGATCCGATTCGCCGACGGCGATATTCCTTGACGCCCCACAACGCGCAAGGAAGTGAAGAGCATGGTAAACGAGATTGTGAGAGCAGTCAAGAGGACCGGTACGGAGGGGACCGGTTCTTCATACGCTCCGCTGTACAGGAGGTTCTGAGCCTATGGCATGGACTTCCAAAATTGCCATCCTCGCGTGCGCGTTAATAGTTATCTCGTGTGCGTACGTACTGTACGATCTGAACGGGGAATCATTGGATTTCTCTGACAGTGAGGTCATACTCGTAGTTACGGATTCGATGGACGGGGACGTCAGCGAATATGATGTGGATTCATATCCTGCCGATACGCTGGCGATAATGAAAAACATCCCGGCCCATGAAGTTTGTTTTATAAGGGTCGGTCAGGTCGTTGCTTATCATGACGGCGACAAGCTGATCACTCATCGTGTTGTTGATGTCGATACGAAGAATCATCATCTCACCGTAAAAGGGGATAATTCTTCTTCTGAAGAAATCGTCGCATATGAAAAAGTTGCAGGGGTTGTAGCAGGTACCAATTCTTGGCTGGGAGTAATCATTTCAGTGCTGAAAACCAATATGGAATTGATTCTGTGCTTCTTTGTTGCTTCTGTGGTATGCTTAGCGGTGTACAAGATCCGGAAGAATGTGCCGACGATAGAGAAGAAGGGAATCCGGAGAGGAGTAGCATATGCACTGGCATTCACAGCTGTTGCTGGAATTGTATTGGTTGGTGCGGGTTATGCATACACTACTTCGACGGAAAACAGTGGTAACGATGTTTCTTCCGAATACGTTGTGCTTACTCAAGGCAACTACAATTTTACAGCGGGGTCATCTTTCGAATACTATTCGATAACTAAAGGTTCTCAGACAACGAAGTACTATATTTTCGATGGAGGCCTCGATGATGAGGAAAAAACGATACCTCTCATTTGGTTGTTCGACAATCAAAACGGAGGCCATGAAACGCTAGAAGGTCGCGGCACACAGTATTACGGCGTATTAATCGGTAAGACCACATTAAAGGTCGATTTAACGAATTATGTGGCGTCACAGATGTCCATCCAACTTCTGATGGCTGAAAAAAATGTGAATTTTACATATTTTGGAAATGACTGGAGATATTTGCTCAAAGTGTACTACGAAGAGGGTTCGTCAAAAAAAGACATTCAATGGCTCTGGAGTAAAGGTAACGGTTGGAATCTGAATTTGAAAAATAATACCGGCAGTGTCACGACAGACAGAATAACGATCGATCCTACCAAAGAATACAAGGTGGAGCTTTATTTTGGAGGACCCAAGGCCACTGTTGAAGGTGTTACCGTTGCAGGCAGTAATTATGAGCCTAAAGGCATCTGGCTGGATGGTAAACAATTGGTAAAAGATGGTTGGATCACTTTCAAATACAGTATGACGGAAAGTGAGCCGATGATAACGTTCAATCCCAATGACGGAACTGTCACGATGAAAACACAGAAAGTAACTGCAAACGTTCCCGCAGAATTGAAGTTTGATTCCGTTCGTACAGGATATATTTTCAAAGGTTGGAGCACGGATAGGAACGCGACCGTAGCGCAATACCAAAAAGGCGATGAGATTACAACAGACAAGAGTCTGACGTTATATGCCGTATGGCAAAAAACATGATTTGAGAAGGTGTGCAAATGTTAAATGGAACTTTGGAAGATCGGAAGAAATTCCTGACGTTAGTCTCTGTGATGGCTACGATCTGTGTTCTCGTCATCGTTTCAGTAGTGATACTGGCCGTATCATCGAATGAAACTGTGATAACACACGATTATGAGGTCAGTTACAACCCGAATGGGGCGACAAAAGTCAACGGTGGTGACGCTACAGTGGTTGTAGCAGAATATGACGGAATAATCTCCACCGAATACAATCCGGAACACTGGAATGATGGTCTTACCAAGAGCACACCGGGCAATCTTCCAGATGATGTTCCTAATTGGGTGGGGCCGCAAAGCAGTGTTGAAGCTACAGCTGTAATCAAAATGACTGTGAGCACCGGAGCGAGTTACACTTTGAATTATCCAGATGGCTGTACATTATCGAATCCGGTAGTCATAAGTGGGGGTAGTGCAACACTGTCCGCATCAGGAAATGTACTGACAGCTTCTTCCTTTAGTAAATCTGGAGATTTTGAAATCTCAATAGATATAACTCAGAGCATAAACAAGGTTTTCGGTGGATGGCTATACGATCCGTCAGAGACTCCGGGTGATGAGAAATACTATCTGCCTGGCGACATTATTCCCTCATCGGTTGAGGTACTCAAAGCTAATTGGATCGAACCTGACATGTTCACAAAGAAGGCAAATCTATCAGGTGAGACCAGTTATGATATGGCAGATTACGTTCCGAAGCCTTATCTGGTGTTGAATAAGAACAGCGACACACTCAATATCGATAAGAATTCTTACAAAAGTTTGGATCCTAGTAGACCGTATGTGGAATTATCTGGTAGTTCTGACAAATACTATGTAACCTTTGGAGACTCCCGTTCTGAGCCTTCGATGTATGGATCGATCTACAAGGTGACTAAAAACGGCGATATAAAACTTGGAACGGATAAGCCTGCAGGAACTTACCGTTCTTTGAACTCGTCAGATAAAGCGACAATTTACATCGACGGCAAATACACACTTTTCGGTGATGCCATATTTGATGAGCTTAAGTTCAAAGGTGTAAACCTTGCTAATGAAACATGGAAAAACACGCATGGAAGCAATGAAAAAGGTCTGTACGGTATGGGCAAAATACTCATAATCGGAACAGGTATTGAAGTTTCCAGCCATGTCCAGATTTTTGGCGGTAAAGATGCTTCGATCACTACAAAGATACCGAGCGGATTGTCTGAGGGCGATCAAAAAACGATGATTTTCTCAGACGGTTCCTCCCCTGTAACAGTGAATCTCGCTACATGTCTGATAATTCACAGCGGAGTGTATTACAACGTCGCTCTCGGAGGCCGTTACTGTAATATCGGTTCGGCAAACACGAATTTGCTCTCCACATATGGAGTTCTGAAAGGTGGGGCCGTCATGGATACTGTGTACGGGAGCAGTGTTTATGGAGATGTGTATTCGGCAACTTCAGGTACTAGCAGTAAGGACGTAGGGGGTACTTTCCTATACATAACCGGCGCATTCATGCCAGGTGATGATTGGGTAGATAAGAATACAGACGATTACAAAGGTCAAAGGACATCTTATGAATTGAGAGATGTAAGCGTTATCAATGGAGGTAGCAGACAAAAGAGTCTGATAGGTTCGTCTCACGTATTCGTGACAGACCATGCTTCTGTTTATGATGTCACCGGGGCAGGTCGTGAGTCAAGCGCCTATACAGATTTCTCATATCTGGAGGTCAGTGGAAGGGCAACAGTGCGTCATGCTGCATGCGGAGGTGCCATGAACGCGGTGGGTGACAATAAGTATCTTCAATTGATAGGCCACTCATACGTTTCCATTTTGGGAAATTGCAGGATAGCCAATGTCTATGGTGCAGGTTATGACATTTGGGACAAAACAACCGGTCGTTCTATGATTAACGGTGGAACAATCACGGTATCAATGTCTGGGGGCGAAGTAGGCAACATTTATGGCGGTGGCTACAGAGGTAGTGTTGGTGATATAAACAACTACAGCAGCCTTAAGATAAAGATCATCGTCGATGGAGGAACGATCTTAGATAGTGTCTATGGAGGAGGAAGCGGAGGCCTTGACAAAGCCAAACATGATGGTAATGGTAATGTCTATATGTACAACGGGCCCGGATGGACTGATACCACAGGCAGGTCATTTGTTTACGGGGATATTGACATTCAAATTAAGAAAGGGGAAATCGGAGGATCCGTCTACGGCGGAGGTATGTCTGTTCCGCTTTTGAATAAATATAAAGATAGGACTTTCAGTGATGCAGAGGTCTATGTAGCCCAGACATTCGGAAATGTCAAGGTAGACGTATCCGGAGGTAGTATAACAGGTTCAGTATACGGTGGAGGGAAAGGTGTCGTCTGGCAATACGTTGATGATGGTGACACAGGCAATAAGAAGTTCGTTGTCGAAGATACCACCAAAATAGTATTGATGGGTCCAGAGGGTTTGGTCTACATCGATTGGTATGTAACTAGCTCCTCTAACGAAATTTCATTCCATACTGGGACGAGCAAGTCCATATATGTCGATAATAAGACTAAAACTTTCAAAGGAAACTATCTGGAGTATTCAAGAGTACTTGGAAATGTTCAATACGTCAAGGTATCTGACAACCCATTGGATGGGAACATCCATACTCATATTAGCGGTTCCGTTTACGGAGGCGGCTCTTATGGAAAGATCATAGCTAATCCGACTACGAAAATTGGTGGCAATACGTATGTTGAGATAACAGGCGGAGTAATCAATGAAAATGTTTTCGGTGGCGGTGTGGGTATCGATGGAATCGTATCTGTCACCGGGGAAAGGATCGTCTCCATCAATTATCTCACTGTTGACAACTCGTCAATTAATATGATAGGTGGGTCCGTCTACGGCGGTTCTTCCATCGGTGATGATGGGGATGTGGTAGACTTCCCACAGAAGGAAGAAGACTATCAGCAGTATATTCAAAACCACTCGTCCACCGATTCAACAGTCATTATTGAACAGGCTATTATCGGAGATCCGGAAACTGCACAGGACAGTTCTGTCTATGGTGGCGGTTTCATGGGTAAGACCTGGGGTAATTCTGAAGTTTATGTGGGATATCACTATGATCCCCAAACAGGGTCCATATCTCCGTATAAAGACAAATCAATCAGGAAGGCTATCTCACTCGATTCGATATATGCTGGTGGAAACATCAATGTAAGTGGGGGACAGGTCGAAAAGCCGTATGAGGAAGATTTAGTAATGGGAACTGGAAAGGTTCACGTAAGCGGTAATTCAAACATGGGAGACGTGATCATCAAAGGAAGTGTTATGGGTTCAGGCAATTCATGTAAGACCAGATGGTCTACATCTATCGATATTTCAGAACTCAACAACACCGTTACGATGAACGGTATCCACCGTGCCTCCAGTTTAGTCATAACCCAATCAACCCTGGATCTTTCCAGCAGAAGTACTTTGACTCCTGTTGCAGGTTCACCTAGTAAGGATTTGAGTATATTCGCCATCGATGATCTGACGTTGAAGTATGATTCCCTACTAATGTTGAGGGCTCCTGTTGATTACATTGGAAATTTCCATAGCCTCAGTAAGGACAATAAACCTACTACTATGACGTCTCCTTCGAATGAGATGACTTTCACATCTGGTTCGACATTCTATGTAAGAGAAATGGGTGTTGGAGACAGGCTGTCATACGGTAAAGTAGAGGGCTATACAATCCTAAATACGCTCAATCAAGAGGTCTACGGAGCATATGTCATAGCTAACCAGTATGCATCCACCGGCGGTTTTGTGGTGTACAAAGAAGGTACATATAAAGAGGCCGATTTTTCGACTTCAATCGCGGGAAGCACCAGTTTGAAGTGTTGGTTCATAGCCGGAACACAAAGTAAAGTCGTTACGATGAATCTTCCATTTGCTGGTAAAGGCAAAGAAAGTACGATCGGTGCAACCTTGGATATCATGAAGATGCAGTCTGGAACCAAAATGAGGTACACAGGCGCAACGTTGACATCTGTATCCACAGACAGTCAAGGTAATAGTTTTGAATTCATGAGGCCAGGAGATGAAACTAAAGGATACCAATTTGGATTATTGGTGGGATATAGCGAGACCACCCCTACTGGAAATACACTTTATGCGGACAGTACTAAGCAGCGTTACCTGAATGTTGTTCAGAATGGTGATCAGTATGAGAGAAAATGGGTCTACGGAACATATTATTCCGACGATCCGAATGAGTCCAAGGGTAGTCTTGAACCTCCAGTCGGAGAAGAAAGCAGCGGCAGGTACACCGTAACACCATTGGCGCCTATAGACCTAATGTCCAGTAATTCAGATGCTGGTTCGTATAAGCTGAACCTTTTATTCACCGGAAAACCGGAGAACACTACGCTTTATGTCGGTTATATGACGATAAACCTGCAAGAGGTCAGTGAAATCGAATACGAAGCAACGGATGAACACGGAAATATCACCACATACAAGGATACCATGGTCACGGGAAACGTCAGTATCCGTGTCGATCTCTATGTTATCGGAACAGGAAGTATTAGAGATTCTTCAGAATACAGGGTTGTTCTGAAAGCTCAAGAGGATAACGAAACAGGACAGTTCTCGGGATATTCCGAAATCATTATTCCGACAGGTTTCTTGATGGGTAAGCTTGTGCTGACCAATGTTGAGACCGAACATGTTCACAGCGGACAGTCCATATCCATCTCAGCATTCAAGAACCAAGATAATACAACTGGATGGATGACGATCAATAATCCTGTCCTATGGACAAAAGACGGGGACAATGACTCCAATCCAGTGATTGGTACGATGTCAGGAACTGTTGTGGCTACAATCAGATATTCTATCTCAGATTATGTTTATCCAACATTGGATGAAGGCCATCACCCGTTGTTCATATTACATTTCCAGACCACTATCAAGGATGGTACGGTCATTCCTTCAATTGTTACTGTAGAGATACAGAAGAAGTCCATGCGTACCGTTACGTATCATGATGATTTCTCTGGGTTGGTTGAAGATGTAAAATATCCTGACGGAACGTTTATCTCAGCCAATTCGTGGAAGACCATGAGTGATAATTTCATAGGTTGGTATACCGACAGTGATTTTACCAATAAGTTTGACTACAAAACCCCTATCACTAAAGATATCGACCTATATGCGAGGTACTCATATGTGGTGACTCTCGATTTTATGACCGGCACGACGTCGACCTTGTACATCGCATCCGACAGGAACGGTGCTGTTCTGAACGAGAATATAATGCCCACTATGTCCAGGCCAGGTTATTCTTTCATCGGTTGGTGCAAGGACCCTACTTGTATTGTGCAATGGGATTATGCCTTTGATTATGTTGACAAGGATGTGACCCTTTACGCTAAATGGGAAGGAGTCAAGGTCAAGGTCAATTTCCTGTATAAGAATGGAAATGATTATGTGAAGTTCACAGGTGAGGTAAACCCCCCGGACAAAACAGCAGCGCAGTTGGAAGCATCCATCCATAAAGTTGGGGAAGAGTACGTTGATGATTTTGGAAACAGATACACAAAAGATGGAAACGAGTACATCCTCAGTTATGAGTCCTTGTTCATGACATTAAAATCTGGTTATGAGAGGGAATATGAATACTTGGTGGATACAAATGAGTATAAGGTAAAAATCGGAGAAGTATTCAAAGATTGTACAGATATAGAGATGCTTGATGATCTCAGTAATCTGAAAGGATATTGCTTCAAAGCCGATGACAAGTATTACAAGAAAATAAGCGAGAACCAATACAGATGTATTTCCGATTCCAGTTGGGCAATCGTCTCCCCAATTATTGTCAATGAAGTAGATCAGTTTGGTAACGAGTACGTGGAATTAAATGATAATTCGTATGCCATTAAGACATATCATTTCTACAAGTATGAAGTCGAGTTTAAGAAAGTGAGCACCACGTATTATGAACGTGTTGCTTCAGACGAAAAATGGATAGTCTGTGCGTCTTCCCCAGAATCAACATATCATAAGGACCAGTACAGTTTCCACTATGGATGGGATGGGACAAGTGAGAAATACAAATCCGAGTCAGAAGACTATGTCATGATTTGGGACGGTGGTCCATATTATCCGACGGTCAGATACGGTTCTACGTTCAGCACTGAAGATCCTGAACAATCTTCCAAAGTATCCTCCCCAGTACTGATACTTGAATATGCTGAAGAGGAAGTTCAGAAGAGGATCGGTAATGATAAGTTCATCCGCTGGCAAGCATTCCCTGATAACGATCCCAAAGGCAGTAATTCTACTGCGATATATTCTGATACTGAACTATCTGCGGGAATGGTCAATTTTGATGATATAGATTGGCAATCTGATATGCCGGAGATCAACCTTTATGCGCTGACAGCAAAGGTGGCTATAAACCTGTCTATGGACAAGAATGTGGAGGATGCATCGGCCGCAATCGCGTCTCCAAGTTCGTTCTTAGCTTATCCATCTCCCACTCAGATAGTCTTTACTGGAGAGTATTTCAATGACCCATGTCCATACCACCCCAAGAATTATACGGAGAAAGATGGAAACAACCGTTATCTGAAGTACACGGATGATATCTCAGGTTCCAGCGATGAACCGAATTATTATTACAAAGTAGCGGAAAAGAATGAGTATCTGAGTATGGACGGTTTGGTCAGATATACTTACGATTCCACGTATGGTTATTACAGCCTCTCAGATGAGAATTGCTTGATACCCTATCCAGAGTATAATCCTGAAGAAGCGGGGTCCAAGTATTACTACAAAGACAAATACGGAAACGTTTACGAATATGATGAGGACCCGTCTGCAACAATTTATGAGAATCCCCCGGATCCAGATAAGATTGTGGAGATGAGAATCTATACTTATAATGATGTAGGTAATAAGTTTAGGATTACCCCTAGTGAGAAAAAGACTGAGCTTTGGAACGGTACGACATGGGTGTTGCACGATCCCATCACTGGATACTATTACAAAGATGCTGATGGTAATAGATATGTTAAGGAGAGCGACACGCAATACAGGATGATCGATTGGTACGCTGAAGATATACCGTTAGAGTCTGGAGAAGGATCTACAAAGGAGGATACATTAGGTCTCTATACCATATGGACCCAGATACCAGAAACTTCCAAATATGAGTTTACCTCAGGAAGAGAAATACATGAGCGTGGTACGAACAACTTATACAGTGTTGTTTTCAACGAAAACCCCGGAGTAAAAACACTTACGTATTCTCTTGCTGGAAATGTAGCATACAGGGAAACATACGTAAAAGCCATAGGACAATGGCAGTATCAGAAGAACGTTGGAACAGGATCTGAAAACTGGATTCCATGTACGAAGAATAATAACCTGTATCTCATCGCTACATTAGAGGTTGGTACTCCAGAGTATGTTTTATTCGGTAATGAAAGGGGAGATATCGGATTCGCAAAGATACAATGGAAAGAGATAGATGTTGTGATCAATGGTGATCATGAAGATCAATTCGGTAACAAATACTCCAATGATAACGAGACGCTATTATATTCCATCGTATACAAGTTTGAAGATGAATACGTTTCCGAATTGGTACTTGAAGCCGATGATTCAACGGGTGCTGCTGTCGGAGATTGGATATCATATCGCTTGATGGGTAAGAATTCTCAGGGAGGGGAGATTCGTGTAATAACCTATCTGGAGCATACCGAGAATGAGGCAAGTCCAAGTGACGTGCAGAAGAGACAATACATTACCATGCGTAAGTGGGATTCGGTTAATGAAACATGGAGAGGTTGGGATAAAGCAAACAAGACATTCGCAGACAATTCTGAATCATACCGTGAGGAATACACTGTACAGAAGGATGGAGATGAAGATGGAGATGAATGGAGAAGATTCTACATTCCACGTGAAAGCGTTTGGTTTAATATCTATTCTGAATTCTATGACCACAGTACTGGGAAGTGGCATTACTACTCCTACGGTAGCGGACAACAAGTGGAGTTGGAATCACCGATTGTGCAATTCTATTTCAAAGATATCAGCGACAACCACTATTACAGCTACGACTGGTTCCACTATACCTGTTTCTACGGAAGTGAGAAGTATTATTTGTTCGAGTTCAAACTCAACGAGGCTACCCGTAACGGATACAAGCTGATCGGGTGGCATAACACCCATGTGAACACTGACGATGCCTTATATCCGACAGCGGGAGTTAGCAGGACTCTGAAATTGTTCTACAACGAGACTGAGTTCCATACTGTCATCACCAAGGAGGTTCTATCTGCTATGAACATCTCTGGGGAGCAGATAACATTCGTCACTATAGACTATGGTATGTATGAGGCGGAAAATCAGAATTACAGTTATTCTGATTATAAGGGTAAGCCTCTCCCCAGATTGGACGATCCGACGAAGAAGTACGATGTCACGTATCAAGCAATGTGGGAACCGATGATTTACAGTGTTTCTGTGGTCAATAACTCCCATGGAGAGGTCAATGCGTTCATTGTTAGAACCGATGGTTCAAGAGAACTGATCAATGGTAGCGTTTCTGCCATGTATGGAGATAGGATTGAGGTCACATATTCTTCCACGGGTAATTACTTCTTCAACAGATGGACCTCGTCGGGTGAATGTGAGATTGAGGAACAGTTCAGTACTTCTACCACTATAGTTGTCCATGGTAATTGTTCAATTTCGGCTAACGACATCGGTGAGAGGGTAGTGAATCTGCCTATAAGGTTCGATGCAGGAATACTGAATGAGACTGACAGGAGGAATGTCACTGTAGTTCTACGCAATACCCTCACTAATACTAACTATGAGTTGACAAATGTCGATCATAGCAATGGAGCAGAGGTTTTCAGAGGATATGCACCGTTGAATTCCAGCGATCCGAATGATGAATATTCAGTCATCGTGCGGTATTCTTCAGAAGAGTACACATTGAAAGGAAACTTCAGAGTGGAAAAGGATAACGATCTGAACATCGAGTATGATATCATCTCCGCACGTATAATGCAAAAGATCAACACTCTTGCGGCGCCTTACGAGATTTGGACGGAGGTTAACGGTATCCGTCTTCCTGATAATTCTATACGTACACAACTTCAGGTAGGAGATGATGTGGTCGTCAGTGTTACCAGATACGTCGGTGTTATGACATCGTATCTGAACGGAGATTATGAAGGATATATCATCAACAATCCGTACAACGGGGTGCCTGCTGTGGAATTGACGATAGCTCCTGGTTATGATTATCTCACATTCGAAGGTTTCCCAGATGTGAATGTGGAAGGAGTTGAATACTTCAATCTCAATACCGAATATAACTATCACAAGGGGCACTCGTTTAAACCGACAATTGCCACGTTCGATCTTAACTGGACCAGGACAGATAAGCCTGCAGACATTATCGTTCAGTTGGTAACCAATGCGACACCTACTTATCAGATCAACTATACCACAGTTGGTTTAGGGGCAGGCAATGAAAAGGTCATAGTCGGAACTGTATTGAATCCGACTTCCGAAGGTATCGATGATACTTTCAGATCAGAAATATCGGGAGCAAGGACTACTTTCCAGACGAGTGGCGAATACTACATAGGTTCCGGAAAGATCATTCAGGGGTGGTATTATGATGCGGATCTTACCCAACCGATTTATCAGGAATTAGTAAAATTCGATGAATCGACCATTTCCAGTTTGGAACTAAACAAAGTAGATGGAAAGTATAGGATATATGCGAAGGTTGTGGACTCGGATAAGGTCAAGAAAGTAACGGTTGGAGTCAAAGTCCAAAATGTAAATGGAAATGACTATACCACAACAGATGTGGTAACGTACGTCGAGGAAGCAAAAGATGATACTGTTGCAAAGCATGGATTGGATATTAAAGATGGAGGAGGATCGACTTATTCCTCATCAGATAGTATATCGGGAAGAGCTGTCAAAGAGTTATCGGGAGAGCATTACACATCGGACGTGGAAGGAGGGCAGTTGTCGTTATATGCATATGAGGGACTTAGATTCCATCAGACTCTGAGAGATGGTAAGAATTCGAACA
>JAEEGK010023529.1_pt1 | contig 12839 bp, 8 predicted proteins | sample 8958771 | NCBI WGS metagenome assembly JAEEGK01 (sample SAMN16246547, study PRJNA631951) | gut metagenome | biome: gut microbiome; feature: rumen; material: SC-attached | host: Bos | place: Iran: Karaj | collected 2018-10 | reverse complement strand
CAGATACTTGAATGCAGGAATAGCGTATTCGGCATACTCATCATCCGATGAACAAATCACCACGATGTCAGCCTTAGCCTCCAACGCAGCATCCACACCCTCCTCAACAGTCTTGAAACCGAGGTTGTCAATCACCTTGTAACCGGCACAAGCCAGGAAATTACAAGAGAACTGCGCACGAGCCTGACGCATAGCCAGGTTACCAATCGTCAACATAAACGCCGTAGGAACCTTCGTCTCCTCAGTATGGATACGCAGATCCTCGAAGTCAGCAGCCAGACGGGTGCTCTCGATAGCCTTGAAAGGATGCTCGCAGTCCTCATGGTTCTGTCCACAGCAACAAGCTGCTACCGCCTTCTTGCCCTCGCTCTTCTCGGTGAAGTTCGGGAACTGGTTGGTACCCAACAGGAACTCCTTACGCTTGGCAGCATCACCATGACGCTTCACATTCGTCGCGTTGATGTCATCCTGGATGGTACCGGCCTTCACAGCGGCCAGGAAACCACCCTCCTCTTCTACCTTCAGGAAGATCTTCCAGGCCTCAGTTGCCAATGCATCGGTCAGATGCTCGATATAGTAGGAACCGGCTCCCGGATCGACGATACGGTCAAAATGACTCTCCTCCTTGATAATCAACTGCTGGTTGCGGGCGATACGCTCAGAGAAATCCGTAGCCTCCTCATACGGTGCATCAAACGGCGTTACCACCATCGAGTGAACACTACCCAGCGCAGCACTCATAGCCTCGGTCTGAGAACGGAGCAGATTCACATAGCTGTCAAACAAGGTCTGATTATAAGTAGAGGTAGTGGCATTGATAATCATCTTGCAGGCACAGTCGCACTTAGGTGCATATTGCTTCACGATCTGAGCCCACAGCAGACGGGCGGCACGGAACTTCGCAATCTCCATGAAGTAGTTCTCGCTCACACCCATATCAAACTTGATGCTCTTGGCAGCAAGATCCACATCCACACCGGCATCGGTCAACTCCTGCAGATACTCGTTACCCCAGGCCAGGGCATAGCCCAACTCCTGAACGATATAGGCACCGGCATTGTTCAGAGCGTCACTGCTCACGGCGATGCAACGGAACTGAGGATAGTCCTTCAACGCCTCTACGAGTTTCGGAGCGGTCTCCAGAATCGGCGTCACGTCCTTACCCTTCATCACCATCTTCTGCAGCGGGTCGAAAGCTATCGAACCCACCACCTTCTCCTTGTCGTAGCCCTTCGCAGCGAAGAAAGCCGTCAGGATCTCAGCCAGTTCGAGCGCATGCTTCGGACAGGTGGAGAAGTTCACCTCAACACAGTCGCAGTAGATACCTTCGAGCAGGGTCTCGATGGTTTCCTTGGACACCATCTTGCCGGGAAGTTTGAACCCCAGCGAGTCGATACCCTTGTTCAGAATGTCGAGTGCCTTGGCATTTGCGGCCTTCGCATCGTCAACGACAATGTTCTGGCGGATATACCACACATTGGAGTCCTTCTGATTACCACGCACAAACGGGAACTCCCCAGGAAGTGCATCGGGTGTTTTCAGGTTCGCCAGGTCTTCACGGCGATAGAAGGGCTGTACATTAAAACCTTCATTGGTTCTCCATACCAAGCGCTTCTGGAAGTCGGCTCCCTTCAGGTCAACTTCAATCTTGTCCAACCACTCCTGAGTGGTCGGCGCAGTGAACTCGGTAAAGAGTTTCTCTTTGTTTGCCATAAATACGTTAATTATTATATAAATGTTTTGTCTTAAGCTTCACTTTACAGTTTGCAAAGATACAAACTTTTTATGCAAATTGGGCAAATGAATTGTGAAAGAAATAAAAAAACGGGATTTATTCAAAATTATATGCACAAATATGAGCTTTATGAGCAAAATTTTGATTAATTTTGCACACGATTTAGAGAAGTTTGGTTTGTTATGGAATCATTTCAGTGGTTAAAAGACCTCTTTACGACGACTGACTCAGTGGCGCATATCGCGCTGCTCTATGCCATTGTCATTGCCATCGGTGTCTACCTGGGAAAAATCAAGATCTTCGGCATCTCACTGGGAGTCACATTCGTTCTGTTCGCCGGCATCGTGGCCGGACATATCGGATTCACCGCCCCAACGGATATCCTTACATTCATACAGGACTTCGGACTGATCTTGTTCGTATTCATGATCGGTCTGCAGGTGGGACCGGGTTTCTTCGAGAGCTTCGGAAAACAGGGTATCAAACTCAACGGACTGGCTGCATCGGCCATCTTGCTCAACATCCTCGTGATGTTCGCCTGTTACTACATCTTCTTCGACAACAGCAATCCCACCAACCTGCCGATGATGGTGGGCACACTCTATGGCGCAGTCACCAATACACCGGGCCTTGGTGCGGCAAACGAGGCACTCACCACCGTGTTCCCCAATGGGGCACCACAGATTGCATCGGCCTATGCCTGTGCTTATCCGCTCGGCGTACTGGGCATCATCGGCGCTATTGTATTAATAAGGTACGCGTGCAAGATTAAACTCGAAAAGGAGGAATACCGCCTCAAGGCGCTCGAGGAGACGAATACGAACAAAAAACCCTTTAAGATGCACCTGGAGGTGACGAATAAGTACCTCGAGGGCAAGACACTCCTACAGGTGCACGACTTCCTCAACCGTGACTTCGTGGTGTCACGTCTCGTCCACAAGGGGGAACTGTGCATCCCTAACCGGGATACCATCTTCCACGAGGGCGACCAGATGCTCATCGTCTGTGCAGAGGCGGACCAGGAGGCCATCACGGCATTCATAGGACCGAAACTCGATATCGACTTCGAACAACAGGACCAGCCGCTGGTGTCCAAGCGTATCCTCATCACCAACCCGAAAATCAATGGTAAGACGCTCTCTTCAATGCATTTCTCGAGTGTACATGGGGTGAATGTCACCCGCGTCACACGCCATGGCATGGATCTCTTCGCCTCTGCGGCACTTCCCTTGCAGGTGGGCGACAAGATCATGGTCGTGGGACCGGAAGATGCAGTCGACCGCGTGGCAAATCAGATGGGTAACTCCATCCGACGCCTGGATGCGCCAAACATTGCCACCATCTTCGTGGGTATCTTCATCGGTCTGATCTTCGGCATGTTCCCATTCGCCATCCCGGGCATGCCGGTACCCGTAAAACTGGGTCTCGCTGGGGGACCGCTCATCATCGCCATACTCATCGGACGATATGGCTATAAGATCCACCTGGTCACTTATACCACTACCTCGGCTAATATGATGTTGCGCGAGATAGGTCTCGTACTCTTCCTGGCCTCCGTAGGCATCAAGGCGGGAGCCGGATTCTTCGAGACGGTGGTCGAGGGCGACGGACTGCTCTATGTCCTCACAGGCTTCCTCATCACCATCATTCCCATACTCATCGTCGGACCGATTGCACGCCTGCGCTACAAGTTCAATTACTTCACCATAGCTGGTATGATTGCCGGTACTTATACCGACCCCCCTGCCCTCGCCTATGCCAATAGCATCTGCTCGAAAGAGGCACCGGCACTGGGTTATTCAACGGTCTATCCGCTCTCCATGTTCCTCCGCATCTTCACCGCCCAGATCATCGTCCTCTTCTTCTGCGGCTAGAATATAATAATACACCAAATAAACAAAAAATGAATAAGATTAAAATCCTGCTCAGTGGCCTTTTGCTGGCAAGCACCACGGCTGTGATGGCTCAGGGAGCCAAGAACATCCGCATCAACGAGGTGCTCACCAACAACACCACGAGCATTCAGGATGAGTTCGGCCAGCGTGAGGCGTGGATAGAGGTCGAGAATACCTCGTTCACCACCTACAACATCCGAGGTATGTACTTCACCACCGACCGAAGCGTACTCGATCCCAACATGAGTGTCCCAGAGCGCATCAAACGCATGCGCGTCATCCCGAACGGGGATGTACGCACTCAGATTGGAGGACGACAGCATCTGCTATTCTACTGCAACTCCAACCCGGCACAGGGAAAGTTGCACCTCTCACTCAACGTTCCTATCTCGGAACCGCTCTGGATTGGATTCTACAACGGCAATGCCACAGAACTCATCGACTCCGTCAGCGTACCGGCATTGGCGGCTGACCAGTCGTACGCACGTCATGGCAACGAATGGAGCATCAAGGCGCCAGAGCATGTCACACCGGGCATCGAGAACTTCATCAAAACCGACGAGACAAAGGATGCCTACCTCAAACGCGAGGATCCGCACGGCTTTGGCATCACACTGCTCGCCATGGGCATCGTGTTCTTCTGTCTGGCCATCTTATTCCTCTTCTTCTGGCTCTTCGGCATGATCATGCGACATCTCGACACGGCAAAGAAGGTGGTCAATGCTCAACCCATCAAACCGATCACGAAGACGGTGGAGGTGACACACGACATTGCGCATGCCACGGGCAATATCCTACAGGATGGCCTGAAGACAAGGGGAAAGGACAAGGAGGTCTATATCGCTGTCATCTCCATGGCACTCAAACAGTACCAGGACGATGTACACGATGTGGAGTCGGGTATCATCACCATCAAGTCGAAGGATACCGACTGGACAGACGAAGGTAGTCAGATGACCCATTTCTCAACACCGGTCATCCCCACCTCTCACAACGCCCCCCACATCCCCACGGGCCCAGCCCTGAAATAAATTGTAAATTGTAAATTGTCAAATTGTAAATCTCATGAATAAGTATCAATATAAAGTCCAAGGCGTCGATTACGACGTAGAGATCGAAGAAGTAGAGGGCAACGTTGCCAAAGTGAATGTCAATGGCATCCGGTTCGACGTAGAACTCAAACAGCCCATCAACCCCACCAGTACCCTCAAGAAGGTACACATCGAGGCTCCCAAGCCAGTAGCCCGTCCTGCAGTGGCGCCTGCTGCTGCTCCTGCTGCCGACAAACCGATGGCTGCTGGCACAGGCTCTCCTGTCAAGGCACCGCTGCCTGGCACAGTCACAGAACTCAAAGTCAACGTGGGTGACACCGTCAAGGTAGGCGATATCGTCATGGTACTCGAAGCCATGAAGATGCAGAACAACATCGAGTCGGAATACGAGGGCACCGTCACCTCCATCACCGTCAAACAGGGCGAATCCGTCATGGAAGGCGCCGTCCTCATGACCATCGGCTAAATATTATGCATTATGCATTATTAATTATGAATTAATATGGATTTAGGTCAATTCATCATACAAAACTTCCATGAGTTCCTCACATACACGGCATTCGCCAATGCCACAGTGGGAAACCTCATCATGATAGCAGTGGGCGCCTTCTTCATCTGGCTCGCCATCAAGAAGGACTTCGAACCACTGTTGCTCGTACCCATCGGACTGGGTATCATCCTCGGTAATATCCCCTTCCGCGCAGATGCCGGACTGGAGATAGGACTCTACGAAGACAACTCGGTACTTAACATCTTCTACCAGGGTGTGCGACAGGGCTGGTATCCCCCGCTCATCTTCCTGGGCATCGGCGCCATGACGGACTTCACAGCCCTTCTGGCAAATCCCAAACTGATGCTCATCGGAGCAGCCGCACAGTTCGGTATCTTCGGCGCTTACATGGTGGCACTGGCCATGGGCTTCGAACCGTCTCAGGCTGCTGGTATCGCCATCATCGGTGGTGCCGATGGTCCTACGGCCATCTTCCTGAGTTCCAAGCTCTCACCCAACCTCATGGGTGCCATCGCGGTCTGTGCCTATAGCTACATGGCACTGGTACCGGTCATCCAGCCGTTTATCATGCGCCTGCTCACCACCGATAAGGAGCGCGTCATCAAGATGAAACCGGGTCGCGAGGTGTCGCAGACAGAGCGCATCCTCTTCCCCATCATCGGACTCCTGCTGACCACATTCATCGTTCCCTCAGGTCTGCCCCTGCTGGGTATGCTGTTCTTCGGCAACCTGCTGAAAGAGTCTGGCAAGACCACGCGTCTGGCAAAGACGGCTGGTGCAGCCCTCAACGATATCGTGGTGATGCTCCTCGGTCTCACCGTGGGTTGCTCCACACAGGCCAGCGAGTTCCTGACCTTCAACACCATTAAGATCTTCGCCCTCGGTGCCATGGCATTCATGATTGCCACAGCCTCGGGTGTCTGCTTCGTGAAGATCATGAACCTGTTCCTGCCAGAGGGTAAGAAACTCAACCCGCTCATCGGTAATGCAGGTGTCTCTGCCGTACCAATGGCAGCACGTATCTCCAACAACCTCGGCCTCGAGTACGACCGCCACAACTTCCTCCTCATGCACGCCATGGGTCCGAACGTCGCTGGTGTCATCGGCTCCGCCGTCGCTGCCGGCGCCCTCCTCGGCTTCCTCTCATAAAATTTAAGGTCACACAGATCTCACCGGAGGTGATAAAATCTGTGTCATCTGTGAAATCTGTGTGACCATAATAAATCCGTGTGAACTAAATGAATCGACCGAAGATTGCAATCATCGATGCCAATACTTTGGCGACTCTGGGGCTGAAACAAATGCTCCAGACGTTAATGCCTATTATGACCGTCGACACCTTTGGCTCATTTACTGAACTCGAGGCCAACCACCCCGAACAATACTTCCACTACTTCGTGTCAATGAACGTGGTCCTCGAAAACAAACCCTTCTTCCTCGCACAACGCAAGAAGACCATCGTCCTCACCCTCTCCCTCGACACGATGTCACAACTATCCGAATTCCACAGCCTTTGTATCAACGTCCCCGAGTCAGAACTCGTCCGTTCACTCCTCATGCTCGAACAGCACGCCCATGGCCATGGCCAGAACCTACCCCCCATGCCTAAGGTCCTCCAACAAAAGATCCTCTCCGACCGCGAAATCGAAGTCATGTCCCTCATTGTCCAAGGCTTCATCAACAAAGAGATCGCCGACAAACTCAACATCGGCCTCTCCACCGTCATCACCCCCCGCAAAAACATCATGGACAAACTCGGCCTCAAGAGCGTCTCCGCCCTCACCATCTACGCCGTCACCCACGGCTACGTCGACATCAACACCATCTAATGTCACACTGGGGACAGGAACTGCTGTGACATCCTCAACCAGATGTCACAGCAGTTCCTGTCCCCAGTGTGACACAACAACAAAAAAAACATAAAAATTTGGAGAATTGGGGAAAAAAGCCTATCTTTGCACCAAGTTAACAATAAAAGATAACACTATGGCAAGAAAAAACAGAATTCTAAGCAGTATTGGCATTTACCACGTGATGATACGTGGCATTAACCGTCAACTGATTTTCGACGATGACTCAGATTATCGAAAATTTCTGATGATCATGAGCGACATGATTTATCCTAAGAGCGAACTCGGACAACTTCTTCCCCCTTACTGCGCATTCTATGCCTATTGTCTAATGCCAAATCACGTTCATTTGCTTGTACACGAAAAAAGCGAACGCCTTCCGTCGATAATGAAGCAAATTGCCCAGCGATATGCGAAGTATTATAATAGCAAATACGAGCATTTCGGGCATGTTTTTCAAGACCGCTACAAAAGCGAACCTGTAAATACATCTGCATATTTTCTTACACTGCTAAGATATATCCATCAGAACCCAGTTGCAAGTGCATTGTGTAAGGATGTCGAGTCATACGAGTGGAGCAGCTGGCACGAGTTTACAGGTGATCCGAGACAGAACTCAAATCTTTGCGCCGTCAGCCCAGTACTGAAAAGCTTTCCTTTAGAGGATTTGCGGGAACAGGTATATACACCCTTGCAGAAAGCCCTTCGTGTGCTGGATTATGATATGCCACGAACAGAACTCACTGACGAGGCGATTGAAGAATTCCTGATGTCAAACTATGGACTTGACCATCCTACTGACCTACAAAAATTAGCCAAGAAAGAAAGAGATGCAATTCTGAAAGCAACAAAGGATTTCGGAGGCAGTATCCGACAAATAGCACGGATTACTTCACTAGGTTTCTCTATCGTAAAGAATGCAAAATAATAGAGGCGACCTTCACAGGCGGCCTCTACTCAAAGGTTAACTGGTTTCTCATAGTCATTTTAAAATCGTGTTAATCATAGTTTGCCCGACATTCCTTAATAACTTCCGTCTAAGGCATTAGGACAATAAATATGTCAATATCCTTCATAACAATCATATGACACAATTCCAGATATACAGATACTATTTCTGTATGATATATTCATATATCATAATTTAACGTATACGATATCTCAAACTGTCACTCTTTCAATCTAACATAAAGAATAACTTATACTTGTTCCTGTTTCTCATTATCAGACAGGTACTCTTTCCATTGTAAGTTAGTAGCATGTTTGTCATATTTTCTTTGTAATATTTTAGTTTTTTGCAAAGATATAGAATAATATGATATGTTCCTAATATTTCATTAAAAATATTCAAATAATTAAAGAATTTTAATATTACGGAGACCATTTAGCCCGTTTTTGAACAGATTTTAACATATTAGTCACACTGGGGACAGGAACTGCCGTGACATCTCTTGCTCGGATGTCACGGCAGTTCCTGTCCCCAGTGCGACTGTCCCCAGTGCGACTGTCCCCAGTGTGAGGTTAATTAATCTTCTACGAACCTGGCGCCGTCGTCTGGCTTCACCCAAAACACCTGGAAAGTGCGTTCGTACTCAGGGAATTCTGCAAGATATTTTTCGGTTAACGTCTTTTCAATGGCCTCCTTATACGCCGGATCCACAAGCGCAATACACGCCCCCTTGAACCCCGCGCCAGAAAACCTGCCGCCATAAACACCAGGCAGCGAACGCATAATCTCATAAATCGCTATCAATTCCGGCGACCCGCACTCATAATTATGAATACTCGACTCACACGAATCAAACGACAACTTTCCAAACAACTTCAGATTACCCGTCTCCCAAGCAGTCACACCCTGCCTCACCCGACGGTACTCCGAATAAAAATGCTCAGCCCTCCTTGCAAACCGCGCCGGCATCGCAATCCTGGTCTTATCAAACGTACTCTTGGGAATATCCCTCAAAAACGTCTTGTCAAACGTCTTCAACGGCTGTTCCGTATACGCCAGCATATTCCACGCAGCGGTCTTACACTCGTACACACGCAGGTTATAATCGCTATTCACTAACGACCGCGTCAGACCACTGAAAAAGATACCGATCTCGAAATCGGGCATCTCGGGGTTCCGTTTGATAATCCGCCAGTCGTTCGAGTCGCAGTCCAAAAACAACAACCCGTCTTTCCTACCCAACGCGATACAGGCCTGGTCCAACAGACCGTTATTCAACCCGATATACTCCCGCTCAGCCTCCGACGCAATCTTCACCACCTCAAACGGCTGCAACGTGATATCATTCGCCTTGGCAAACGCCATCACATACGCAATCAACACAGCGGCACTCGAACTCAATCCACCCACAGGCAGACTTCCCTGGATCACACCGGTAATACCCCTCTTCAACTCAAATCGCTTCCGCAACGCATATTTCGCACCCCTGGCATAATCACCCCAATGACGCTCACGCACCTGCGAAGGGGTGTCAATCTCAAAATCCACCACCCCCTCAAACGTCCTACTCTCCAAATGAACGTGGGACGTCACACTGGGGACAGGAACTGCTGTGACATTTCCATCCGATGTCACAGCAGTTCCTGTCCCCAGTGTGTCATCATTGACGTTAAACCAAAGATCCACACCCTTGTCAATCGCAAAACCCGTCACCAACCCATGCTGGTGATCCACATGCGCCCCCAACGGACATACCCGATACGGCGCAAAAATATGATACTTATACTCCATAAACTCTCAATTCTCAACTCTAAACTCTAAACTCTCAACTCTTTCCAAACTTTTCAACCGCTTCATAATACGTATCCAACGACCCTATATCGAAGCGCCCCGCACTCATCGGCCAGGCATGGAGAACACTATGCTCCACCATATAGTGCGCCAAATTCCCCGGCGCATCCTTCCCACACCCATTCTCCACAGAATGCCTCACCAGATCCAAATCCTTCTTTATATATATATAAAAAGGTGGCACAGCCCAATGACTCTTCGGCACCTCAGGCTTCTCTTCCATCCCAAGCACCCTGAAATCATCATCCAACTCCACAACCCCAGTCCTCTGCAACTTCTCGATCGAAGGCTGTTCATGACACATGATACAACTCGTCCCCTTCTCTTTCGCAAAGTCCACAAACTCCTGAAAACTGAAAAACAGCAGATTATCCGCCGCCACCACCAACATATCATCATCAATCCCGAGCTTCTCCATCGCAAACAGCAAATCACACACCGCCCCTAAACGGGTATCATTCGTCTCAGTCCCGTCATCCACAATCCTGATGGGCTTCTTCCATCGTGTCACACTGGGGACAGGCACTGCTGTGACATCATCCCCATCGGATGTCACAGCAGTGCCTGTCCCCAGTGTGACACCAACCCACTCTTCGAAAATCGGTGCGAACTTATGATTCGTGATAATCACATGCTCGTCTATCTCCGGTATCCCATCAATATCATCCAACATCCTCCCCAGAATCGTGTTCTCCCCAATCTTCAACAACGGCTTCGGAAAGTTCTTCGTCAACTCCCCCAACCTCGTGGCATACCCCGCTGCAATCACAATATTCTTCATACGGTATGATAATAAATTTCGCGTGCAAAGATAGTGCAAATTGAGTGAATTACCAAATTTTATTTGAGTTTTTCCGAAATGCAGCCTATCTTCGACCTTATTTTTAAGGTCAAAGTTACGGATTATTTTTGAGAATAACAACTTTCAGGTAGGAATTCAAAAAAAAAACTCCCAAATCTTTGGTATTTTACCCGAAAAATATTACCTTTGCACCGATTTTGAGAAGATAGAGATATGCGAAATGCATTCGACAAGATATTAAACTGGTATTTTACAAAGAATTCACTGCCCTATTGGAGCATTTTTCTCATTGACTGCTCCTTTATCTTGTTCAGTGGATTCCTTACCTATTGGATTTTCAACAATGCCGAGAGCCTGCTCGCCAACCTGCTGCAAGTAGTCAATACACTCTTCTGCTTCGTCCTGCTGAGCATCCCCGGTTTCCGACTGTTCCACACCTACTCCGGCTTCATGCGCTATTCGAGCTTCATCGACCTCATGCGCGTGGTCTACGGCAACCTCGTCTCACTGGCCCTGGTGCTGGTGGCACAGTACGGCATGGACTACCTGCCAGGTCACTTGTTCGCGCATTTCAATACCACAAGCATCTTCCTCATCTACGTCTTCTCGACCCTGCTGATGTGGGCCCTCCGCGTCTTCGTCAAGACCCTCTACGACGTTGCCTTCTCCAATACACGCGCGATGCGCATCCTAATCTATGGTACGATGCAGGGAGGCGTGGGCCTGGCCAAGAACATCCAGAACCAGCGTCCCAGAAAGTTCGTGGTCAAGGGCTTCATCTCCCACTTCAAAAAGACCAAGCATCAGGAGATCATGGGCGAGAAGGTATGGTCGGTCGACGACGACCTCACCGAAGTCATCAAGGAGAACGACATCGAAGCCATCCTCGTATCGCCCTACCGTGTCAAAGAGTTCCGCGAGAACCAGGCCGTACAGGACAAACTGATCAGTGCCGGTGCAAAGATCTTCATGGCCCAGGGTGCCAAGGAGATGACCTCCGGCGAGGAGATGACACCCGAAATCTTCGGCACCCTACAACTCCGTGAGGTGAGCGTCGAAGAGCTCCTCCCCCGACAGGAAATCCGTGTCGACCTGAAATCCGTCGAGGAGCTGCTCAAACGCAAGCGCGTACTGATCACCGGTTCTGCCGGTAGCATCGGTTCCGAGATCGTGCGTCAGGTGGCGAAATTCAAACCCTCTGCCATGATGCTCATCGACCAGGCCGAGACACCCGAACACGACCTACGCCTGCTGATGGCCAACGAGTTTGCCAGTATCCCTGCACAGACCGTGGTGACCAGCATCTGCAATAAGAGCCGCATGGAGAAGATCTTCAGCGAGTTCAAACCCGACTACGTGTTCCATGCAGCGGCCTACAAACACGTGCCGATGATGGAGGACAACCCTTCAGAGGCCATCCTCAACAATGTCTATGGCACCAAGGTCATTGCCGACCTCTCCGTGAAATATGGCGTCAAGAAGTTCGTCATGATCTCCACCGATAAAGCCGTCAACCCCACCAACGTCATGGGTTGCTCCAAGCGCATCTGCGAGATCTACGTCCAGAGCCTCGACCAGGCCATCAAGGAGAAAAAGGTATCGTCATTCTTCTCGGCCCTGACCAACAAGGTCAGCTTCATCACCAATTCGCAGATGGGCAGCCCCTCAGCCCGCACACAGTTCGTCACCACACGTTTCGGCAACGTACTGGGCTCCAACGGCTCCGTCATACCACTTTTCCGCGAACAGATCAAGGCGGGTGGCCCTGTCACCGTCACCGATGAGCGCATCGTCCGATTCTTCATGCTCATCCCCGAGGCTTGTAAACTGGTCCTCGAAGCCGGCACAAAGGGCAATGGCGGTGAGATCTTCGTCTTCGACATGGGTAAACCGGTCAAGATTGCCGACCTCGCCAAACGTATGATCCAGCTCTCCGGCGCCAAGAATGTCGAGGTGAAGTTCACTGGCCTGCGCCCGGGTGAGAAACTCTACGAGGAGGTACTCAACGAACTCGAAGGCACCAAACCCACCTTCCACGAGAAGATCCGCATCGCCGAGGTGCGCGAGTACGATTACCAGAAGGTCGCCAAGGAGATCGACGAACTCATCGAAATCTCCAAGCAATACGACAACATGGCCACCGTCCGTAAGATGAAGGAAATCGTACCCGAATACAAATCCAACAACTCCGAAT
>JAEEGK010023527.1_pt1 | contig 12839 bp, 11 predicted proteins | sample 8958771 | NCBI WGS metagenome assembly JAEEGK01 (sample SAMN16246547, study PRJNA631951) | gut metagenome | biome: gut microbiome; feature: rumen; material: SC-attached | host: Bos | place: Iran: Karaj | collected 2018-10 | reverse complement strand
AGGGTGTCGAAATAGGTGGATTCGCGCTCTCGACGGCGGATATTCCGGCCTCGATGATTGCCTGGGGCACAAGTACCGCGGACAAGGTTGCCGGAGTTGTCGCTGCGGATACTGCCCGCAAGATAAAGTCCTACTTGCGCTACGAAGGCTACCCGGAAACGTCGACACTCCGTCCGCGCATCCGCCTGCGCAATATATCCTCCTCGCCGGTGAACGGGTTCTCCGTCCGCTACTACTTCCGTGGTGAGGACGCCTCGCTGGCCAGGGTCGACCGTTACTGGCCTACCGATGTGTCTACGTTCCCGTCCGTGCACCTGGAAAGCGGACGTACGGGTTATGTGGAATGGAAATTCCCCAATAGGCAGATTCCTGTGAACGGAACGGTGTTCAATGGTGATGGTCCTCATTTCGGACTGTACAATTCGGACAACTTCCCGTGGGATGCGTCCGACGATCCGTCATTCGTGGACCCGTATTCGGGCCTTGTCCCGAATGTGGATGGCTTCTATGAGGATGTGGGTGTTGTCGTCTTGGATAACGACTACAACTTGATAGGTGGCTCGTGCGCCGAGATGGAGGACCCGACGTCGCTTGTGACCAGTGCCCGCGCACTCGCCGCAATTGAGCGCGACAATGACCAGATGAGTGAGGTACACATCAAGGTGGAAAATACGGGCAATGTCCCGCTCGGAAATATCGACGTGCGTTACTATTTCTATGTAGAAAGTAACAGGACGCCCGCATTGGATATATACTACTTGTCGGATTGTTCGTCAGTGACGTTACAGAATCTCGGGAACGGGCGTTGGCAAGCGACTGCCCATTATAACGGGACTCTTGCGCCGGGACAAATGTGGAACGATCCTGTCAAGTTTGCCTTGCATTTACAGAATTGGGATAAAGTCTGGAATGCTTCTGATGATCCGTCTCACAATGGTCTTGGACACAATTTTGTGGAGGCTCACGGAGTTTGCATTTACGATTCGGCCGGAAACCTGCTTTACGGAAATGCTCCGGCGTGGGGTAATCCTGCGCCCGGCAGTAGCAGCAGTGGTACCGGTGGGGCCGATTCCACGTACCACCCTGGCAGTGGATCGTCTCCTGGAAATACACCCCCCATTGTGCGTACGGGTAACGGTTTGCTGGTCACGATGGATTCCTATGCCTACGTGAGCCTCAAATTGGTGAATGCACGTGGCGAACCGATACGGACGCTGTTCAGGGGCAACCTCCAGACCGGGCAGAATTTTGTATACGTGGACTGGAACGGTACAGATATGAACAACACGTATTTGGTGTTCAAGGTGAACGGAGTTGTTCGTTCTACAAATAAACTATCTTTGTTATAAAGGGATGAATATGAACAAGGTAATTTTAAGTGTTTCCAGATTTACTGCTTTTGCCCTTCTGATGGCGTTGCCTGCGCATGCAGTAAGCTTGGAATCGATATTTGACTACCAAAAAAAGTCGATGTTCCCGGATACGTGCGAAATGCAGATCCGTACCACGGTGACGCTCCCGGGTCAGCCTTCTCAAGTTGTTAACACGGCTGTATTGACTGCGGGAGAATCGAAGTCCATCACGACAATCAAGTCGAGTTTGATGCAGATGAAAATGGTGCATAATGATGGGCGCATGAAGACGATTGATCTCAAGACGGGTAAAAGTCTACCTGCGCAGAACGTTCCGAATCGGGGCCCTGCCGAGGTGAACAAACAGATGGGAACGCCTGCGGATTACAACGCTCCTGTCCGTGAGGGGGAACTTTGGAAACTTATTCCCAAGGATTCGAAAAGACCGACGCTCTACTATTCGGAAAAGGCGAAACGTGTGGTGAAAATGGTTACTCCGGTCGAGGGTGCTACAGCCGAGAGCTTGCTCGAATATTGCGATAACTCTTGCCCGCTTCCGGGGACTCTCAAGAAAATGACCATCACGACAACGCTTGCGGAAGGCGCATCTAGCACTATCGTTTTGGAAATAATTATGGCAAAACAACGCCATGCGATACCGATGAAGATATTCGATATTGAGTGAATGTAGGGTTTACTAAAAAATTGGAAAAGCGTTAATTTCCAAAAAATGAAACGAATAATATAATAGTCCAGTCAATTTCTTGACTGGATCTTTTTTTTGTTTTTCAACGATAATTGCATATACCACGGCTTGTGTTATATACGATAAAATTTTTAGCATCTCTGTAAAATCTTTTGATTTTGACTCAAAAACATTGATTTTGTGTTTTGAAAGAGATATATTGTTGTCGAGGTCAAACCTATGAAAGCAATATACGAATACCTTGATTACAGGCGGTACATGCAGGAGTTCTACGAAGAACGCAAGCGCTGTTCCGCCTTCTCGTGGAGGGAATTCTCGCATTTGGCGGGGTTCTCTTCGTCGAACTACATGAAGTTGGTGTGTGATGGGAAAACCCGCCTTTCCAAGGTGGGTGTGGAACGTGTCGCTATGGCAATGGAGCTCGAAGGGAGCGCCAAGGAATACTTTGCCCAGATGGTCGTGTTCGCCGATTCCGGTGACGAGGCAAAAAAGAATGCCGCGTTGAAGAGAATGCGCGAACTTGCGAAGGAAAACAAGGTGCGTACGCTGTCGGCGGATGCCTACGCCTACTTTAGCGAATGGTACAACCCGGTGCTGCGCGAACTTGCGCCCATGAATCCCGGTGCAAAACCGATGGAACTGTCCAAGCTTTGCTACCCGGAAATCAGCGCGACCGAAATCCGGAAGACTCTTGATTTTCTGATCCAGATGGGGTTGCTCAAGAAACACGACGAATACCATTACGAGCAGACCGAGAAGGTTGTGATGGGCGTCGCGGGAATGGTGCCCCCGGCCATGCGCCCCATGCACAGGCAGATGGCCAAGTTGGCGATGGACGCGATAGATAACGTCCCCGTCGAAGATCGCAGCTTCGCGGGCGCCACTATGGGGATTTCTCGCGATACGTACCGCCGTATTGCGTGCGAGGCGGAAAAGTTCAGACAGAAGGTCGTCGCCATCGCGAGTGAAGACAAGCACGGTGAACAGGTTTACAGGTTGAATTTACAGCTGTTTCCGCTGACAAGGCGGCAGGAGGAAAATCATGGATAAGAAGAAATATATAGGAATCGTTTTCTCGCTTGCCTTGTTTGCGGCATGTTCTTCGGAAGAGGGTGCCGGCGTGACGACGGAACCGGCTGGCGATCTTGACACTAGACTGTCCGTTTTGCCCCAGGAGCCTTCTGCAGGACAAAAAGCCATCATGGATAGCATCCTCAAGACTATGGAATCTGGTGGTGCCGGAACTGTGGAAACCGAGAATGTGGTAAGGTTAGATTCAGGTATAGTGGAAATTGATGACCCGTCCGTTCAAATTCCTGTGCCGCAAACAGCCCATGATTTCGAGACTTCGGGCGAAGTTTATTATAGCCGGCAGGGATGCAACGTTACCTATTATGAAGAAGAATCTGGCACCCAGATGCTCTTTACCGGAAGTAGCGCGGACTACATGGAAACCAGTCTTTTGTTGACAAAGGACGAGGTCTTGATAGAAAAGGTTGAAAATACCTATTGGTTTGAAGAAGACAAAATAGATTGCGAAGCGGACCTTACGGCGTTCCGGCAGCGTTGTGAATCGTTGTATGGCGTATTTAGGGATTATAATGATGGAACCGGTTGTAATGACTTTAGGAACCTCCGGGTCGCTTGCGCTGTGCCACTGTTCGGTCTGGCCATTACCCCGGAAGTGCTGACGCATGAGGCGGATTACTACTATAAGGCGCGGTGCGATTCCTTGGTGGTGGCAGAGGGCCCGCAGTGCTCCATTGTATGCACGAATCCGTTGGAGAATATTTCTTCGAAAGACACGGTCGCTAATCCGTTTGACAATATGGAGTGCAAGAGGATTTGCCTCGACATGGAAGGCGAAGAAGAGTACTTCAATGTGCAAGGCGATGATGACGACCCGTTTGACCCGCAAGGCGGCGAATCCATGTCTTCCGCATCGATGCCTTTCCCTGTGACTTCGGCCGCGATGCCTGAGGCCATGAGCTCTGCCTCTGTGGATGGGACAATGAGTGCCACGTCGATGGAATCATGCTACTCTGTATGCGAAAATAGCTTGAATGGCAAGTGCTATACGGTTTGTCCGGACATGGACGGCGAAAACGAGTACTTCAGTGTGCAAGACGATGAAGAAGACCCGTTCGACGCACAAGGCGGTGTAACCATGTCTTCCGCATCGATGCCTTTCCCTGTGACTTCAGCATCAATGCCCGAGGCCATGAGTTCTGCATCGATGCCGTAATGAAGAAAACCTCTATAAAATGAGGAAATAAGTCCGCCTGCCCGGCGGACTTTCTTGCTTTTTTGTTATAAATGAATTAATTTGTGATTGATACGCATCATGAATTTGAAGGTGATGGTGAAGAGAATTTTAGTAAACATTATATTAGTTGCCTGTATATCCTGTTTTGCACAACAGGGGTTGAACGTTTATGATGCAGAAGGACATCTGCTGACTAAAATGGGCTCTTTGTCGGAGTTAAATTCGAAGAAATGCCCAAGTAAAAGATGTTTTGTGGCACAAAACACTGGAAAGAAAACTAATGCGAGCGTTTTTATTAAAAAGGGCTATGTCAAGTCAAAAGGAAAAAAGCGCTGGTATGAGGTGGACTGGAATCAGGGTGTCAAACTTTGTCCTGAGAAGAATTTTAATACAGGGAATGGAACCTGGATTGTGAATGGCTCGGCTCATGTTGATTCCAAGAATTGCGTCTATGTTGATGGGTCGCCTTATACGAGGAGCATCTTGGTTTTGTTTTCAAGAAATTTGGACGATTTAACGGAGGCCGATTCTAGCTGGATTCTTGTCAACCAGATCATTGTGGAACTTGCGGGAAAGAGATTTACAATTTATGCGGGACTTGGACGCCTTGATGACAAGGGGGGAGTAAGAGATACTTCTTATACAGTTCAATTAAAATATGACTTGATTGTGGATAAAACGGAATTGCGTGTTCGGGATGCACTTTGGTTGCGCGAAGGAGAAAAAATAAATGAAAAATGGTCTGTTTTATTTCTTAAGGACGATTATTATCCGTCATCAGACTCCTTAAAAGTTTTAGATTATCCTGTGCAATTCTTTGATTACTATTTGGAATTTCGTTCTAAAAGAGATGGACTAGAAGATGTATTGAACTGTCGTCCTTATAGGCAAGGAACAAGAAAGTGTTCCTATAGTGTTAGGGCCAATGGATATCGTGTGCCTTTTGATTATGAATGGGCGGTCCTTCAAACTGCTGGATCGTCAAAGATTTTTACTTGGGGTAATGATTTTGTGGAGGATTCTCTAAAGAGGTATGCAAATATCCATAATGAGGATAATGGTCGAGGTCGAGGCCTTTACCCAGTAAAACAATATGCACCAAATCGGTATGGACTATATGATGTTTATGGAAATGCGGAAGAACAATATCTTGTTGATTATGATCGTGATGGGATTCCTTCGGTAAGTGAATATAGTGGATATCCTGTGATAAGTGCTCCATGTATTACCTCTAATTATGAAAATGCAGGAAAAGCTTGCCGAGATATGATAAAGTATAAAGTTTTTGAATTTGAACGGCAGATTCATAGGGGTGATTATTTAATGCCTTCCTTTCAGGGCATGCGTTTAGTTCGCAAACTTGAATAATGCCCAAAAGATTGTGCCCCGTCTTTATTCTGATTTTTTTTGTTTCGTTAGCAATAGCCACGGAACGGTATAGGGATCCTATATTTGGGGTTGAAAAAACATCAAGCCTAATTTATGCGTCCAATGTTCCACATTTGGTCAAGAAACATTTTGTGACAACTTTAGCCTCTGGCTTGAAGTCATCGTCAGATGGATTTCCTGTTCTTCATTTCTATCAAAATGCAAATGAAGTGGAGAAGGGAAATCTGCAGTTTGATTTTTACAAACCTCAAAATGATACTGCAAAAAGTAGACCCCTTGTGATAATCATTCATGGGGGTGCTTTTGTTTCCGGAAGTAGAGATGACCAAATACAGCCTATTATTGGTTATTGCGATTCGCTAGCTGCTCGCGGCTATGTGGTGGCTTCCATAGATTACCGAATTGGCCTTGTTTTGAAAACTGTTCGCAACAAAATGTTCTTGGATAGTTCGGATTTTAAAAGAGCTGTTCAATGGGGTGTTCAAGATTTACAAGCGGCCATTCAATATTTTAAAGTGAATGCAAAAGATTATGGAATCAATCCCAATCGCATTTTTGTTGTTGGTTGTAGTTCTGGTGCAATCTTGGCGTTGCAATCTTCGATTGAAAATGCAGAAGCGAAACCTGATGCGGTGATTTCGTTATGGGGTGCCGTGATAGATAAGGTTCAGATAAAAAATATCTCCGTTCCTGTCTTGTTGGTTCATGGAACGAGGGACGAGATTATTCCGTTCAAGGAGGGACGGATGTTGAATCTCGATTCCGTAAAAGAGAAAAACAGTTATATGCCCGGATATGGTTCCGCTGCCAAAGCATTTAATATTAAATTCTCTAGTCCCATTTTTTACGGAAGTTTTGTCATAGATTCTGTCTTGAATAATCGTCGTATAAATCATGAATCTTTTTTCGTAGAGGGCGAAGGACATGAATTTTATGGCAAAGAGCCCTACAAAGCGGATGTATTAAAGCGTCTTGTGGAATTTCTTTATAAAAACTTGCAATAGTCTCTAATGCGTTTTTTGAGCGGAATGGGCGGTTTTTCCCTTCGTAGTTTTGTATATTCTAGCCGTTAGAGGCTAAAAATGCGATTATTTGTTCTTTTGACGTGCTTATTTGCGGTGACGATTTGTGCGCGGCCTATCAATGACGGCAACAAGCTGTTCAAGAATGGCGATTATGCCGGTGCGCTTGAAAAGTACATGAAGGCCCGTGAGGCCGAACCCGCGAACCCGCTTTTGTTCTACAATATTGGAACATGCCAGTACAGGCTCGGCAATTACGAAGAGGCCAAGAAGGAACTCGAGAGTGCCGTGCGCATGCCCGACAAGAAGATGGCCGCAAAGGCCGCCTACAACTTGGCGAACACGCATTTCCGCATGGGTGAGAAGGCCGCCGAGGGCAGCGAACGCATTGCCGCGTGGCGTGAGTCGGTCGCCTACCTCAAAAAGGCCATTGACCTCGACAACGGTTTCGAGAACGCGAAGAAGAACGTGGAAATCGTTCAGCGCAAGCTGAAAGAAGAACTCGACAAGCAAAAGCAAAATCAGGACCAGAATCAGGATAACGACCAGAAACAGCCGCCGCTTTCCGAGAAGGCGAAGGAAGTTCTGGCGCGTGCGCTCCAGCTCTGCAAAGACGGCAAGTACGCCGAAGGCAAGGAAATGCTCGAGAACCTGATTGCCGAAGATGAGACCGCTGGCCAGCTGAACGGACACGTGCAGCGCATCGACGACGTCATCGAAATCAAGGCCGGCCGCAAGCCCAAGGCCAAGATTGACGCAAGCAACACCGACAACGACCTGGAGGTAATCTAATGGCTATGAGCTATATGCTTTCTCGTCATTGTGAGACTCAGTCTTGTCATTGCGAGGCGAAGCCGAAGCAATCTCTTTCGTCTTTCGTCTTTCGTCTTTCGTCTATAATTTTGCTATTGTCCGCAGCGGCCTTTGCGGCGCCGAAGTCGGCGAGTGCCTACTACAGCGATGCCGCATTCCAGTACATTGAGAACCGCTTGCCCTCTGCCGAAATCACCTGCAACGAGGGTCTGCAATACTATCCGAACGATCAGAAACTGCAAATGCTCCTCGACCGCATCAAGGAGGCCAAGGACGAGCAGAAGAACGAGAACAAGAAGAACGACAAGAACCAGGATAACAACCAGGACCAGAATAAAGATCAGAACCAAGATCAGAATCAGGACCAGGATAAGGACCAGCAGAACCAGGACCAAAATCAGGATAAGCAGGACCAGAATCAGGGAGAAAGTTCTTCGAGCGGTGGAGACCAAGACCAGAACCAGAATGGCGAAGGCCAGAACGGCGAATCGAGCAGCAGCCAGGGTGGAGAACAGCCCGAGCCGCAGCAGCCCGAAGAAGGTTCAAGCGATAGCCAGGGTGGCGAGGAACCCCAGGAACAGCCTGTGCAGATGGGCGAGATGAGCCCCGAAGAAGCAGCGCAGCTCCTGAAGGATTTCGACGAGCAGAACGGCGAACGCAAACCTTGGAAACCTTTGCGCGGCCAGGCAAGACCCGCTAAGGACTGGTAATATCCAGAAATCTTGACATCGGTCAAAGCAAAAGTATATATTACGGATATGAGACGTTCTCGTATCCGTTTTTTCAATATGAGGGTTGCCGCGCTGGCAGCGTTTTTGCTTGTGCTCTTTCATGTACCGGTTTTGGCGGCGGATCTCGTAAAGCAGAATATCGACACGACCGATGCGATGGCGACGCTCGGCAATTATGACCGCGGGTTCTATACGCCGCAGGTACTGCACCTCAAGCCCTCGGGCGGCAAGCCGATTGAAAAGCCGTATGCCAAGTTGCTGCACCTGCGCGCGGAAATTTCGGAATTCAGCAGCAATGCGTGGCTGGGCATCGACACGACCGGTGGCAAGAAGGATACCACCTGGGGCAAGGACCAGGACCTGACCGAAGACGCCCTGAACGTGTTGCAGGAATCGCTCAACAGCATCCGCAAATTTGGCGGGCACGTAATTGTGCGCATCTGTTACGACCCGTGGTACAATGGCCGCAGCAACGTGACGCCGGATCACGAGTGGGTGCTGAAGCATGTGAAGCAGCTCGCTCCCGTACTTTCGAAAAACACCGACGTGATCGTGGCGCTCGAGATGGGGATGCACGGCGCTTACGGCGAGATGCACTCCGATACGAACATCACCTATGACCGTATTGCCGAGGCGACAAACCTGATGCTGCGTAGCACGCCGCCCGAGCTGAAAATCCTCACGCGCACGGGTAACTATTCGGCGAAGGTGCTTGGCTTTGACGACTGGGGCAAGGATTTCCATATCGATGGTGAGAAGTTTGCCGAAATTGCAAAGGCAAAAGGCGACACGATGTACCGTGTGGGAATGTTCAACGACGGCTATCTGGGAACGCAGTACGATTACGGCACCTGGGGTGCGGACTGTGCTACATCCATCTGCCGCGAAGAAGGCTTGGCCTGGCTCGAGAAGTACGGCATCAACACGCCCTACGGTGGCGAGGCGCTCACGACGGCAGGCGGTTACGAGGTCATCAATACGCCGGAGTTTCTCTCTTACGAGGGCTTCCGCACGCATACAAGCTATTTGAATGTCCAGTGGAACAACAACCTGATTGACAGCTGGAAAAAATCGCAGTTTGAAGGGAAAGATTTTGAATATGATGGTTCGAAAATAGATTCGTTGACAGGTTTCAAGTACGTCAACGACCACCTGGGCTACCGCTTTGTGCTGCGCGAATCGTGGCTAATCGATACGGTGGGCGACGACGGTATTATCAAGGCGAAAGTGCGCATCCAGAACGTGGGCTTTGGAAACCTGACGTGGGAAGCTCCTGTGAAGCTTGCTGTTTTGGACGATCTAGAAGGTAGCGATTTGGATATGTGCCCGACGCCGACTTATTATGACTTGCCGGATATCGATTCCCGTAATATTCATAGCCGCACCATTTCTATTGCGGGCGGCGATACCGTGATGACGTTTGACGGGAATAACGAACTTGAAATTACTGCCAAGATAAAGGGACACGATAAAAGCCGTTATCAGGTGTATCTGAAAATCGGTGAAATTGAATTTGCAAACCGCGTCCCTTCGGGTATAGGCTCTTGTGGTGGAGAGCAGCCTGCCGTTTATCTGGGCAAGATTTATTTCGATGAGAGCGTGAAGACCTCGATTCGCCCGCGCGCCTTCACAGATGCTGCGCAAAAGAAAAACGCTCCCTTCGTACAGAGGGAGCGCAATAATGCGATTATTCGCGATGGCGAAAAACGCTACCGCGCAAATGGTGCGACTAGCCGTTAACGAACTTCACGAATTCGCGGCACACGGCTTCGGGATCGGGCTTGCCGAAGATGGCTGAACCGACCACAAAGATGTTCGCGCCGGCTTCCTTGCAGGCAAGGATGTTGTCGAGCTTGACGCCACCGTCGATCTGGATGTCGAGTTCCGGTTTCATCTGGCGGAGCTCACGAATCTTGTCGAGGCAGTAGGGGATGAGACTCTGGCCGCCGAAGCCCGGGTTCACCGACATGATGAGCACCATATCTACGATGTCGAGCACGTACTTGATGCTTTCCAGCGGAGTTGCCGGGTTGATGGCCACGGCGGGCTTCACGCCGAGTTCCGCAATCTGGTGCAGCAGGCGGTCGAGGTGGTTCGTGGTTTCGGCGTGCACGCTGATGATGCTTGCACCGGCCTTCGCGAATTCACCCACGTACTTTTCGGGGTTTTCAATCATCAGGTGGCAATCGAGCGGGAGCTTGGTGCCTTTGCCGACGCAGGCGGAAATGCCCGGGCCGAAGCTGATATTTGGGACAAAGTGCCCGTCCATGATGTCGAGGTGGACGAGGCCTGCGCCTCCGTTTTCGATGGCCTTGATGCCGTTACCGAGTTCGAGGAAATTTGCGTTTAGGACGCTGGGTGCGATAATTTGCTTGAGCATGTTGCAAATATACATTTTTTTGCTACCTTTACTTGTACTAAGATGAAAGGAGATAATTATGACGAAAACAACTGCTTCTAAAGCAACAACAAAGAAGGCTGCCGCAAAGCCCGCTGCTGCCCCGAAGGCTGCCGCCAAGGCCGCCCCGGCCAAGAAGCCCGCTGCCAAGCCCGCTGCAAAGGCTGCCGCTCCGAAGGCCACCAAGGCTGCTGCCGCTAAGGCCGCTCCCAAGAAGGTCACCGTGGAGTTCATCGCGGATTGCCCGCTTGCAAGCACCGTGTCCATCGCTGGCACCTTCAACAACTGGGCTGTCGATGTCGACATGCTCAAGAAGGACAAGAAGTCCGGCCTCTGGACAACCAAGATTGCCCTCGTTCCTGGCGACTACGAATACAAGTTCGTGTGCGACGGCAAGAACTGGGATGCCGGCGACAACAAGATCAAGCACGTCTAATTGCGCCAATGCAATAACGGATGCGCCGGGCCTATCGCTCGGCGTTTTTCATTTTATGTAAAGCCAGTGCGAATCCCACATCTCACATTTCGCTCTCCCCAAAGCGAAGCGACCTCAAAGCACGTCAGTGCGACCTCATACCTCATAGCCATTTGCTAAATTTGTCCCCATGGCAAACTATTCTATTCCCCAAGATGTTTTTGTGAAGGCTGCCGAACAGTACGGCACCCCCCTCTGGATTTATGACCGCGCTACGATTGAAAAGTGCGTGAAGGATGTCCAGGTTTTTGACACCGTTCGTTTTGCCCAGAAGGCATGCCCGAACCTCTCCATCGTCTCGCTCATCCGCAAGCTCGGCTGCGTTGTCGATGCTGTCTCTGCCGGCGAAATCGTTCGCGCCCTCAAGGCGGGTTTCAAGGGTGGCGTCCAGAAGGGCAAGGCTCCTGAAATCGTCTACACCGCGGACATCTTCGACAAGGACGCTCTCGAACTTGTGAAGGAACACAACATTGCGGTGAACGTCGGTTCGCCCGACATGATCCAGCAGCTTGCCGATTTCGGCGTGAAGTCGGAACTCACCATCCGCGTGAACCCGGGCTTTGGCCACGGGCATTCGAGCAAGGTGAATACCGGCGGTCCGCTCAGCAAGCATGGCGTGTGGCACGAACAGATTAAGGACTGCGTCAAGCTCGCGCAGGCAAACGGGATGTGGATTACAGGACTCCACATGCACATCGGTTCCGGCTCCGACTTCGAACACCTCGCTCAGGTTTGCGACGCGATGGTGGACTCCAGCCGCCGCCTGGGCTCTCACCTCCGCACCATCAGTGCAGGGGGCGGCCTCCCGATTCCTTACCACGAAGAAGAAAAGGGCAACCGCATCGACGTGAAGGCTTATTACGATTTGTGGGACAAGGCCCGCAAGAACATCCAGCAGAGCATCGGCCATGATGTGCACCTGGAAGTCGAACCGGGTCGCTACCTGGTGGCCGAGAGCGGCTACCTGATGGCCGAAATCCGCGCCGTCAAGAAGCAGGGAGATAATTTGTTCTACCTGCTCGACGCTGGCTTTACTGACCTCGTCCGCCCGAGTTTCTACGGCAGTTATCACGGCATTTCCATCATCGCCCGCGACGGTCGCGAGATGAACGAGATGGTCGACGCCGTCGTGGCGGGCCCGCTCTGCGAATCCGGTGACGTGTTCACTCAGGAAGAAGGTGGCTTCGTCGTGACCCGCAAGCTCCCGAAGGCCAAGGTCGGCGACTTGCTGATTCTCCATGATGCCGGCGCCTACGGTGCGGCCATGAGCAGCAACTACAACAGCCGCCGCTACGCCGCCGAGACCATGTACACCAACGGCGAACTCAAGGTCATTCGCGAGCGCCAGACGTTTGAGCAATTATTACAGAACGATAGGGTTATTGATCTATAAACTCGTTTCTAAATCAATAACAATAAGCTTAGCATTACGGCGATTGCCTTTTCTGTTTATTATTTACGGCGGGTCCTTGGCCCGTCATTTTTTTGGCCGTTGAAATTTGCCCTGCAAGTATCTATATTTGAGCCAAACCTAAAGGTTCAACCCTCAATTTCAAGGCACAAAAATGTCAGATCGTTTTATCGTGACCGGCAACTTCACCGATGACCCGTTCGCCATCGACATGGCCCAGTACATCGGCCTCCGTGAAGACATCTCCGACGTGGTCTCCCTGAAGACCTTCGCTAA
>JAEEGK010023526.1_pt1 | contig 12841 bp, 6 predicted proteins | sample 8958771 | NCBI WGS metagenome assembly JAEEGK01 (sample SAMN16246547, study PRJNA631951) | gut metagenome | biome: gut microbiome; feature: rumen; material: SC-attached | host: Bos | place: Iran: Karaj | collected 2018-10 | reverse complement strand
TGCTCTATCCAGCTGAGCTACGGACACACGTCAAAACGAGTTATAAAAAACTCGAAGCGGGTGATGGGAATCGAACCCACGTATCCAGCTTGGAAGGCTGGTGTTCTACCATTGAACTACACCCGCAAGTGTTACGTTACGACTTAGTCGGGGTGACAGGATTCGAACCTGCGACCCCCTGCTCCCAAAGCAGGTGCTCTAGCCAAACTGAGCCACACCCCGATTCGTTGTGTTGCCTTTTGCCGTAACGCAAGAAGTATTATATAACGATTTGAAAGGAAATGTCAACACTATTTTTACAAGTTTTTTTTCGTAATTATAAGTACTTTATTTCATGTTTTATTTGACCGTCATCATCAATAGAAAGCACTAAATAACTGGGTCTTCGACCTTCTTGTCTCGGATAGGATAAGCTGCCAGGATTAAACAAATATACATCATCTATTTTTTTTGCAACAGGTTTATGACTGTGTCCAAAAATTATTACATCTGCCCCTCTGGCAATTCCTTCGCTTCTGATACTCTCATAATCCATGCTCACATAATAATGATGACCATGAGTTACAAAAAAAGTATGTCCATCAAGTTCAAATTCAAGTTCTCTGTTCAGATCAGAAAAAAAGTCGTTATTACCTGCCACAAAATAAACAGGGCAATTGGCTGCAAGAGCAAATTTGCCCTCAGAGCCCTCAAAATCGCCGCAATGGATAATGCCATCCAAAGGCTCTTCTATATCCAGAACATCATAGAAATTCTGATCTCTCCCATGTGTATCACTTACCACAAGATACTTATGCATATAAATCAACAAAACCTTTCAATTATTTACGAAGCTCTGCACGCAGAACACTTTCCATCTCTCTAAGTGCCTTACCCCTGTGGCTGATGGCATTTTTCTCATCTTCTGTAAGCTCAGCGCTTGTCTTACCATATTCAGGTAAAAAGAAAATAGGATCATAGCCAAAACCGTTGCTGCCGGCTATTTCATGAGCTATATGGCCTTCCATCTTGCCAAGGAAGCTAAACTTTCTTCCGTCAGGAAAAACGGCTGAAATAGCACAAACAAACCTTGCTGTTCTCTCTTGTTCTGGAAAACCGGCTAATTTATCGATAATAGCCTGATTCTTGATGTCATAGGATGTATCTTTTCCCATATATCTAGCAGAGTAAATACCTGGTTCTCCGCCAAGATAATCCACTTCAAGTCCTGAATCATCAGCAAGAACGATACTATCATCTTCCGGGTTCATCTTCTTGAGACTCTCAGAAACTGATACAGCCTTGATCATAGAATTCTCAGCAAAAGTAGTGCCTGTCTCATCAATATCATCCTGAACACCAGCTTCTGCCATAGACAGAATATCCATCCCTAAATCGCCCAGAATTCTGTGTATTTCTTTAAGCTTACCCTTATTTCCCGTAGCAAAAACTATTCTCATTTCATCTCCTCAAAAGCATCCGTTATTCCCTGATATATTCCAGATGCCATTTTTCCTATATATGATTTATCTTTAAGTCTGTTCTGATCTTCCTCTACGTTCAATTCCCCAACTGATATCTTGGCAGATGGAGCCTTAGAAGCTGTAAGTACTGTATCATCCTCATATTCAGGATATACCCCGATGACATTAGTGCCTGATTTACCAGCGCATCCATTTACAAGCGCACCAGCAAACTGGGCATTATTCATCTTACGCAAAAAGAATTCATCGTTATAATATGCTCTGATGCCATCCTGACCATCCTGGCTTATATCAGCACCAATTCTGACAACGAGATCCGCCTGGGAATCCTCTATAAGCTGAAGTCTCTTAGCATCATCTACGTCAGTATCAGAAAGCCTCGTATAATAGAACTTGATAGTGTTGTTCTCAGCTTTTTCTACTTCCGTTCTGAGAGCAAGAGCTACATCAAGCGCTATATCTTTTTCCGAATATACATCAAAAGAAGCTCCTGCATCGCTTCCACCGCAGGCTGGATCCACTACAACAATCTGATCATACGCTTCGTATGGCTTAAAAAATCTGACTTCTATGGTGCTGGATTCAGTTAAAGAGCTCTCATTGGCATATAGGCCGTCAAGCTTAAAATCAAGGCACACACTTCCCGTATCATTTTCAGTAATGCATACTGCTTCATCAATGATATCAAGGTCAGAAATAACAGCATTATCCAGATAAAAGCCTTCTTCTCTACAGTCGATGTAGATTCGAAGCTCGTGGTCCACATATCTGTCTTCCATAACAATATCATCCGAGCTGACGCTCTTGGATAGCGGAATAGTAAGCTTACCTACCTGTCTGCCTGAAGTATTCTTATCCACAAGAAGGTTATAGGACTCACTACTGAATTCTCTATCCAGGTTCTGGCCTGCAGCGTCGGTAATGAGAATATGCTTGGTAGCAGATCTGTGCAGCATTACAGCAATACTTACGACAGTAAAAACAGATGCCCTGATCAACATCTTTTTCATTTCTGCGTTATTCATCTATTCTCATCCATTTCTCTTAGGTGGCTTAGGTCCCATGAACTGGTAAAAATATGTCTTGATCATACCGTTATAGATCTTACGGTTCTTGTCAGCTTTTTTACCGATATATTTCTCAGCCTGTTCAAAGCCTGTTATCAGATACATTGACCAGGCATCAAGCTCCTTGTACCTTGCACCAATAGTCTTATAAAGAGCAGGGAGTTCATTCTGCTCACCAATTCTTTCTCCATAAGGAGGATTTGTAATGATAAAGCCATATTTCTTTCTATGGCTAAGGTCAGCTATATCTCTTGCCTGGAAGTGGATCATATTCTCTACGCCTGCTTTCTTGGCGTTGATACGCGCAATATCCACCATCTCAGGATCAAGGTCATAGCCCTGAATATCCGTCTCAACACTTAAATCAATATCATCTCTGGCCTCATCACGCACATCCTGCCAGTTCTGCGGAGTAATGATGTGAGTCCAGCTCTCGGCTGTAAAATGCCTGTTCATTCCTGGCGCTATATTAGCAGCCATCATAGCCGCTTCAATAGGAATAGTACCACTACCGCAGAAAGGATCCACAAGAATTCTGTCCGCATGCCATGGAGTCAACATAATAAGAGCAGCAGCAAGGTTCTCTGCAATAGGAGCCTTGGATTCAAGCTTACGATAACCTCTCTTATGAAGAGAATCACCTGTAGTATCAAGGGCTACAGTAACTTCATCTTTCATAATGAACACTCTGATAGGAAAGCTCTCTGCATCCTCTTTAAACCAATCTGTATGATAGCTCTGCTTCATACGCTCAACGATAGCCTTTTTAACAATAGATTGTATATCTGATGGGCTAAAGAGCTTACTCTTAACACTAGATGCCTTTTTAACCCAGAATTTGCCTCTCTCAGGGATATATTCTTCCCAAGGAAGATTCTTGACTCCCTGGAAGAGCTCTTCAAAGGATTCTGCATGGAAGCTTCCAACCTTTATAAGAATTCTCTCAGCTGTTCGAAGGCAAATGTTAGCCCTGCATACAGCATCAGCATCTCCGGCAAAAGTAATTCTTCCGTCAACTGATTCAGTGATATCATATCCCAAATCGATAATTTCTTTTTTCAAAACCGCTTCCAGGCCAAAATGACATGGAGCTATCAATTCCATTTTTTTCATAAAATACTAATATAACCTCTTTATCTAAGCCACAATAACAGCAGATTTATTATATCAATGGTATTGGTACATTGTAAACTCGTCCGCGAACCGCTGAAAAAACAAGGGCCTGCCAGGTTAGTGGCAAGCCCTCATTCATGGAAATACTTATATGATTATTTTTTTACTTTTACCTTACCGGATGCATTTGCAGTGTATGTAACACCATCTACTGTAAATACAACGTTCTTGTACATAGCGCCATCTTCACCCATGTAGTATGTTGATCCATACTGGCTGACGAATGTGTTTGTTACCATCACTCCATCATCTCCAAAGAAGAATCTGTCATTACCAACTGTAGCAAACTTCTTACTGATAACCTGGCCCTTAGCATTGGAGTAATAATACTTACCATCAACCTCGTACTTGCACTCCTTGAGCATAGCACCATCTTCGCCAAGATAATATGTTGATCCATACTGGCTGACAAATGTATTTGTTACCATCTTGCCATCTGATCCAAAATAGTATCTGTTATCATCTACAGTAGAGAAGTTTCCGCGAAGGATCTGTCCCTTTTCATTAGCACGATACTTATCTCCATTTGCCTCGAAGATTCTATCAGTTACCTTATGGCATTCATCATCAAAGAAATAGATTGAACCATACTTTTCAAGGAATCCCTTAATAGCCTTACCTTCGCTGTCCATGTAGTATGTTTCGTCATCTACAGTTGTAAAGGCATTTACAAGCATTACACCATCTTCCTTGAAGAAGTAATAATTTCCGCCGATCTTCTGGAGCCCTTTAAGCTTTTCGCCTTCCTCTGTAACGAAGTATACTCTGTGATACTTAGTAACAAATTCACCCTTGATTTCTTCTTCCTCAGGCTCTTCTGTCTCTTCATCTTCCTTAGCTGCATCTGAAGATCCAGAGATTTCTCTCTCATCCTTAACTGCTTCATATGAACCATCAAGACCTGCTGCAACTTCTGATGCCTCAAGGCCTGCTGCTGCAAGAGCTGCAACACCTGTATCGCTGAGCTTTAAGAAGTTTCCAAGGTCAATAGAACCATCTGCTGCACGAAGAGAAGCTGCTACTGCATAAGGATCAGAAGCGTTTGCATAAGGAGCGTCAAGAGATACGAACCAGTTATCTGCAACCTTAACTCCTTCGCTGTTTGCAGAAGCTCCATCATTCCAGAAGAAGTTCTTCTTACCATAGATGTTGTTCTTGTCCTGTGTTCCCTTAGCCTTAATGTTCTCGTTTGTGCCTGTACCTGTTGTACGGTATGAGATAACACCATCTACATAGTAGTTAGTATTAGCTGTGTCATTTGTATAAAGAGCTACGTTGTTAGCACCATTATTGAATGACATTGAGTTGTAAACCTGGATATCAGGACCAGAGTTAGAATCAATACCCTTAGCCTTGTTACCCCATGCTACAGAATTGATAAGCTTGTGAGGACCAGCCATGCTGGATCCACCCATCTTAAAGCCGTTACCATTTCCTTCGTTAGTTCCATCTACTCCGTAACCGTTTGCAAATGCTACTGAGTTCTGGATTGTAACCTGACCGATAGAGCCAGTCTCAACCTTAGCAAAGAGATCCCATCCATCATCTGCATTGTTGTATGCGATACATCCGTCAAATACAACACCATCGCCAACTGTAAGCTTAGCAGCAAATCCGTCTGCATCCTCGTAACCAGCATCAGCGTTGCTGTATGATGTACAGTTAAGGATCAGATCATAGCTTGGCCACTCGCTTCTAGCATCTGAGCCAAGGTATCTGCTAACCTGAAGACCTGTGTTACCGTTCTCATATGTACGAACATCTTCGATTGTGATATGACTTCCTGATACCTGAATACCCTTGAGTGAGTTTCCAGAATGTGTACAGTCAATACCATTTACATACCAGTAGTTACCAGCAAAGATGAATCCAGCGCACTTCTTATTGAAATCAAAGATTGCTCTTCCACCATCTGTTACAAGCTTTATTGGCTTTGAAGGTGTTCCGTCGATGCCTCTTTCAATAGTTACTGTCTTATCTAAGCTGTATGTACCCGCCTTAACAACGATTGTCTGACCTGGCTGAACATACTTAACAGCTGTGTAGATATCAACAGGGTCATTTTCTGTTCCTGCCGCATCAAACTTACCGTCTACGCTTACATAAATCTTCTCATCATCGCTGATTGTGTCATATCTTACTGTATGAACAAATTCAGCTGCATCATAAGATGAAAGTCTCTGATACTGGTCTCCGCCTGGGCAGAAGTCCTCATTTGGCTTAAAACTTACATTAAATGTGTTATCACCCTTAGCAAGCTTAACAACTGAGCTTACAACCTCATTAGCGGCTACTGCCTGATTATCAACTACCGCCTTACCCTTAGCATCTGTAATTGTAAGAACACCATCAGCGTTACCTGCATACTGAAGAGTATACTTGGCAGTATTTGAATATGTTGCTGAAATTACCTTATAGCTTGGAGCTACGTATGTTACAGGTCTCTCCTCTGCAGGAGCATCCTCAGAAGGATCGATCACTGTAAGTTCGATATTACTAAATGTTGCCTTAAAAGTTCTTGATGCAAAGAATCCAACATATACATTGCCTGAATCAAGCTTATTAAGAGCCTCTGTATCATAGAACTTCTTAACTGAAAGAACATTGTCATTCTCATCAAGATAGCTTACAAAGTATCCTGTATTGTTCTTCTGGATACGAAGTCTTATCTGAGTGAGAGGATTAGCTACTGTACCAACAACTGTTCCTGAACTTTCCTTACCAAACAGGTTATATGTGCCTGTTCCGTTAGGACCACAGCTTGTCTCGAGAGAGTACATGTGAGTTGAGAACTCGCCTGTAACAGTTGCTGTATCATTAGCCTCGAGGCGAGAAAGGTTCTCTGGTGTAACACCAATCTTCTCCTGAGCGCCAAGACCAAGCTTCATTGTGATCTTGTTAGGTGTCTCGTCAAGAGTAGCAATCTGCTTATCAGCATCGTAGTAGTACTCAACCTTAGTACCTGATGCCATGTAAGAGTTGTTCCAGAATACAGCGTTGTTTCCGTTTACTCCAACTCTGTCGGCAGCCATAAGACCAAAGCCTTCCTGGCCGTTTGTAAATGCCCAGGTATCGATGGTTGCTGTTGCAGTAAATGTAAAGTTCTTTTCAGAAGGAACTGCTGTGTAATAAAATGCCAGTCCGTCTGTTGATTTCGACACTATCTTACCTTTATTGTTAAGATTCCAGACTGTTATTGATCCGTCATCATTTTCAGCATATCCGCAGTATTTTTCTTCTTTTGAAACACCACTACCGAATGCTGAGAATACCCATTCACGTTCTGACTCTGCTGTTACTTCGATATCTTTAGTTGAAGCATCGGACTCATCTGTAACAGTCTTTCCGTCTTCATCGCGATCGCGTTTAGCAACCACTTTGATCTCATAAGTATCACCAACATTAAGTCCAACAAAAGTATATGAGTACTCTGTCTTAACGTTATCAACAACTTCGCTTGGATGGTATGTAGCTTTTGAACCCCCTGAGTTTGTCTTATTTGTTGCATAAATTGTATATTCTGTTGCCTCCGCTACAGAATAGAACTTAGCCTGAACTGTACCGTTTCCTTTGTTTACAAGACTCTTGATCTGAGGAGCTGTAAGAGGATAAACAAAGTTGATTGTCTTTTCATTACTTGTCTTCTCTACTTCCGCATCATCTCTTGTAAGAGTTGCCGCAAAATGGTACTCCCCTGATTTAGTAGGAGCAAATGTAAATGTAGTCTCATCTCCCTCGGCAGAAGAACTCAATGTTTTAACCGGTCCATCAGCATTAAGGCAATTCAGTTCAAGCTTATCTCCACCATCTGCTCCAACAACTGCCCTAACAGTAATATCAACCTTGCCTCTATCGCTCTCATTAAGTGCAACATTTTCGATGACAGGGCTTTCAACCTCACTCCAGTCAGCTCTTACTACCTCTGCAGGAGTGCCTTCCGTAACACTTACCTTGAATATATAGTTATTTCCGCCATAACCACCCAGGTAATAAGTTCCCGCTTTATCAACCTTGAGTGTTGAAAGGTATATTGAATCCTTGGTTGCTGTATCTGTAGTAGCAACCGACTCTCCGGATCCGTTAAGTATTGTTATCTTACGGTCATTACCCCCGCAGACCCACCAAACCTTAACCGAAGCTGAACCAGATGTTGTAAACTTAACAGCGTTCTTCTGAGTAGAAACCGCTCCTCCAAAATTCACTCTCTGCTCTGAATAGTACCCATCCTCGAAAGTCTTCTTACTTCCATCAACCTTTGACTTAACGCTGTAGATAAGCGTGAAGTATTTATCAGTTCCTGCCTTTTCAGTATCCCCATCAGCTTTTTGTTTTTCGCCAAAGGCAGTAAGTGTAGATGCCTCAAGCACATACGTGCTGCTTGTGGTTGTTTCTCCGCCTGCTGCCTGATCATCCTGATATTCTGTATCAGGTCTTTCACCATCATAGTACGAAGGAATCCAGGAGCTGCTTAAATAGTCTTTTACAGAATATCCGTCTGCACTTTCAAGAACATAGTTCGCTGCAGTTCCCTGCCTATCTGTTCCTATATTGGCAGCAACTCTTCCACTGAGATCAACCGCTGTACCGTCAGTAAGAACTGTTCCAAACTCATGTAATCCGCTGTTGAGAGACGGAACTGTATTCATGGTGGTCCAGCCCTTTTCATTTATGAGTTCACTCTCAACCACTGTATTGATAAAAGCTACTTTTTCAGTACTGGTGCCCCAAGGTCTTCCAAGATATGTACATGTAGCAGTTTTTATAGCATCTCTTTTATCTGTCATCACTTTGCAATGGTTAAAGAGATATCCCTTGTCTGCTGTGCCCTTGCTTGCAACAATTACAAGATCACTTGCTGCTTTGTCTGAAAATCCATAGAGCACAAGGCTGCAATTATCGAATATTGCATTTCCGTCACCACAGATAAAATCTGTCGTTCCCTCTATAGTGCAATTATAAAAATATGAGTACTCGTTCGCATCACCGGTATAAAGAGTATCCTGACTGCTAATGAAATTACAGCTGTTAAACTCTATGTTTTTCGCTCCTCTGTTGTACAGAGCGCATGCCCTCTCTTTCGACTTATAGAGCGTAGGATCTGCTCCGCTTGCAGTTCTGTCAAGAAGGCTTCCGGACTTAGCAATGTCCTGCTTTTCTGTTTCAGTTATGTAGTAGTTAAAAGAGTTTTCAAAAGTTATATTCTCAGCCTTAAAGCCTGTAGCAGTGCTCTTAAGGTTTACAGTAGATCCCCAGTTTCCTGGAGTCTGGCCTATTGTAGCGCTCTCATATCTGTCAACCGCATGAGCCTCGTTATAAAACAGATGATTCTTATCTATGCTTGTATCAAGATATGCGCTGTAGTATGAATCACCGCCAAGACCGTAATACCAGCTGATAGTTGATCCTGATTCAAGACCGCTTTTCAGAGTAATGTCAGGCACATCAACAACTACCTGCTCCTGATAGTAATCATCATTGAGAATAATGGTCACGCCCTGACCTGAAGCACGGTCCATACGTTTGATCGCATCAAGTGCATCATAAATTGTAGTATAGTCGCTTCTTTTTTCACCTACTGATACAGTCTCTTTGTAGTCTACAGAAGGCTTCTCTGATGTATCCTTGAGATACATCATCTCTTTTACATTGGCGCCGTCCACCTCAAAGTGCTCATAAGGCTCAAACTCTCCGGTAGTAGTAATTTCTGTTACTTCATATACGCCATTGCGAACTTGAATGGAAAATTCGCTGTCACTTATACCATCAAAAGAATATGTGTATTCATCATCCAGATTCTTAACAGTAATAGCAGTTACTCCATCGACAGCTTTCAAATTATGTGTAACAGCTTTAAGTGTTACCTCATGAAGCTCCTTTGGTGTTACGTTGATTGCAACTTCCGCATCATCAACTTCATTTATTATCTGAGTGCACTCATAATCATTGGCACCCTTAAGTTCAATTGAGTACTCTTCACCTGGAAGAATAACTGCGTAATATGTGTAGTTATGATCATCCTCTGATTCCAGTGTGACGTCCACTTTATCAAGAGTGCTCTTTGCAGGTACAAGCTTGACACCAAAACTATCTTTTGATACCGGTTTTGCATTATCGAGCTCTTCGATAGCGAGTTTACCGCTGATCTTAACTGTGTCCTGAGAGACAACAACAAAATCTTTTTCTTTGTTCTTGTCATTGCCCGTAGTAAGATCCAGGATATTGCCATCATCAGATGTCTCAATTGCATAATCAAAGGTTCCTGATGTTGAAACGATGTACTCAAATCCATTTGGAAGACTAACAGAGTATTCGCCACCTGTCACATCACATTCAACTACCTCTTCAGTCTGTGTGTTTTTGAACTTAAGTCCAGAGACAAATTCAGCGCCATCTCCAGAGAGGCTTCCTGATACATCAACTATAGTTACTGCATCAGTCTCTACAAGTTCAATGCTTGCCACCTTAAAGTTGCCATGGGAATACAGAGGAATAAAACGTCCCTCGATGCTTCCAGCACTAGAAACCACGTAATCCTCAAGATCAGCTTTAAACGTAACAGACTGGTGCTCAGTATCACCCTTGTCATCAACCAGCTTTACATCTGAGTCATAGCTTCCTACAGTCACATATCTTGACGAATCAGAGTCCATAGGACTTACCGTGATAGTAATAACGTTTGTATCATCCAAAACAGGAAGATAGACAACACCTGTAGTATCAGCTGTAGAATTAGTTTTTACATTGAGGTCTTTTCCGGAATCAAGGACAACCCTTCCGCTTCCTCCTCCAACAACAATCCCTTTTATAGAGTCTCCGGAAGCTGTTGTCTTTCCAGTGTTTTTTGATGTTCCGAAATTCCATTTGCTATAAGTTGACTTGATCCCATCATTTTCTGAGGTCTCTTGCGTAAAGTCCACAAGCTGATCAAGTTCCGATGTAGTTTCAGAAACTGTCATAAAGGTAAGCACCTCTACAGGACTCACCTCTTTAATGCTATTCGTATTTACACCAGATAATTCGTTTGATACAACTTCTGCCTCAACTTCATCTTCAGATTCTGTCTTTTCAGTCTCAGTCTTTTCAGTCTCAGTCTTTTCAGTTCCTGTAGTCTTCGCGGTCTCTTCAGTTCCTGAAGTTCCCGAAGCTGCAGAAGCTTCATCAGTTTCCGTCTTCTTTTGCTCACCATCTTTTGCCAAAAATATCTCGTCAAGATCTTCGACATCAGAACCGTTGGCCTGAGACTTTGCATCAATCTCCGCCTCCGCCAAAGCCATACCACCTGGCAGTGTCATAGACACATTGGAGAAAGTCATTGCAACAGTAAGCACTGCAGCAAAGACCTTCGCTCCAATCCTGCCCCCTTTACCTTTTCGTACCATAGCGCTCCTCCCAATTGATCCCTTAGTACTTGGTTTATAGTTTTTTAATAATGTAAGTGCTTACATTATTATTGAACGTGGATTTATCTTAACATAAGCACTTTGGCGAAAACAAGAGAAAATCGCAAGAAATTTTCAACATTTTGCCTAATTAATAAACAAATTTTCATGGGCGAATTTGTGCATATTTTCGTGTTAGCGGTTTCACGCAGTACAAGTTATTGGTCATAATTTTAGATTGTTTTTATATTTTTCAGTTTCCATGCGGTTTAGGGGGAACAATAATCAGAGAAAAATAAAATGAAAATGAAAAAGCGATCACACCAAATGATGTAATCGCTTCTCACTTATAGATGTGCGTGACAGGATTCGAACCCACGACCTTCTGGTCCGTAGCCAGACGCTCTATCCAGCTGAGCTACACGCACATGTGCCGATATTGGCAACAAAAAACATTATAGTAAACCCATGACTCTTTGTCAAGGATTTTATTCTAGGCTTCTTTTTCTGCCTGCTCAGCAGCTTTTGTCTCAGCCACAAGCTTTTCCATGTCCTGTCTTGCAAACTCAAAGCAGGCCAGTAGCTTTTCTGAGAAGACACCACACTCGCCGTCTTTGATCATCTCATAGGCTCTGTCCAGAGGATATGCAGATTTGTAAACACGATCGCTTACAAGGGCGTCGTAAACATCTGCAAGGGCTGTGAGCTGAGCTCCTATTGAGTTCTCTTCGCCCTTAAGCCCGTCAGGATAGCCCCTTCCGTCGTATCTTTCATGGTGATGCCTGCAGATATCCAGACACATCTCATAGTACTCCTTGTCCTGGACATCCTTTATCATCTCAATGATCTCACTGCCTCGGGTGGTGTGAGATTTCATTACTTCAAATTCCTCGTTGGAAAGTCTTCCCGGCTTTAAAAGAATTGAATCAGGAACTGAGATCTTGCCTATATCATGCATGGCAGAAGCCTGGGTTATAACATCAATAAGATGAGGGTTAAGTCCAAGCTCAGGATAATTGTTCATGGCTGTTATAGCCAGTATCCTTACAAAGCCCTTGATCCTCTTTATGTGATAACTGGATTCCATGCTTCGAAACTCAACGATGGTAGCGATGGTATCAATAACCTTCTCGTTGCTGCCTCGAAGCTTCTCTTCCTGTTTCTTAAGATATACAAACTGCTTTTTAAGTACTCTTGTCTGATCCTCTACCCGATCTTCAAGGTTGTTCTTGTGATCATACAGCTCGATGTTTCTTGAAACACGTCTGTCAACAATAACAGGGTCAAAGGGCTTATGGATAACGTCTGCTGCACCCTTCTGGTAGCTCGTTCGTTCAGCCTCAGTGGATGTGTCCGCAGTGATCATAAGGACAGGGATACGCTCATTGAGATTATCTTTCTTTTCCATCTCCTCAAGTACAGCGTAGCCATCCATTTCAGGCATTACAATATCCAGAAGAATGGCAGCAAGCTTGCCGTCATTTTCTTCCATCATTTTGATAGCCTCGAGGCCGTTTCCGGCCTCAAGGATATTATACTTATCTTTGAAGATCTCAGCCAAAATACCTCTGTTGATCTCATTGTCATCAACTACAAGTATTGAGCGATCAGGCATATAAAGCCCTCCTATATTATCGTTCCACGATAGCTGCGCAGCCCATTCCGCCGCCTACGCACAGTGTTGCAAGACCTTTCTTAGCATCTCTTCTTTGCATCTCATAAAGAAGTGTAACAAGGATCCTGTTTCCAGAGCATCCAA
>JAEEGK010023525.1_pt1 | contig 12841 bp, 12 predicted proteins | sample 8958771 | NCBI WGS metagenome assembly JAEEGK01 (sample SAMN16246547, study PRJNA631951) | gut metagenome | biome: gut microbiome; feature: rumen; material: SC-attached | host: Bos | place: Iran: Karaj | collected 2018-10 | reverse complement strand
CTCTTCGCAGACCGACCCCAAGCCCGCTCCCTTAAGCGCGAGGCGTATGACCGTGCGAATGCCCGGGTCGTCTTCGATGATAGCTATCTTTTCCATGACATATATTATCTCATATTCTTGTCAGAAAAGGGTTAGGAAATCGCCACTGACGGGCGCATCTGCGAAATTCACCGCAGCACCTTCTGAGGATAGGAAACAACCTATTGAAGACAACTTGTTTTCGGCGCGCGGGCTAACTCGCCCGCGCTCAATTGCCGATCCAGGAAAGGCTTTCCGCATTATACCAAAAATCCATCGGCCGCGGCATGCGGAAATGACATAAATTACGCGGGCGAGTAGCCCGCGCACATCTATCAGTTGTTTTTACCAGTTGTATTGGTTGTTTACAATCCTAATCATGCATGGGTGAAAAACTCAGATGCGCCCCCACTGACAGCCTAACAGAATCCTGACAACGATTTTCTATAATATCGCCCATGACACGAAAGAGAAGGAATAACGACTCTGGTATGAACAAGACGACCATACATATCGCTATTCTGGCATTGACGGCTCTAATCCTGTCGCCGGTACAGGCCGCAAACAACCATGTCTGGCTCAAGCAGTCAGTAGAGTGGAACTTTCTCTCGATAGACGATTCCAACACGCTGTGCGTCAAAGTAGAGCCAGAGGAAAAGTTTGACGAGCACCGCTTCTATTTGTCCGAAACGCTCGCCATGTTCGGCTGGAAGCTGAAACCGTATTTCGGCATGTGTATCGGCAACCGCTGGGCGTATGAGAGGTCTGGTGGAAAGGGAAAGTTGCGTGCCGAGCAACGTCCGACGTTGGACCTGTGCCTCGCGTTTCCCGAGTTCTACACTCTCAAATTCGACTTCCGGTCGCGTTTCGAATACCGAGACAAGCATGGCTCGAAAGCCTACATGCGCTACCGCGAGCGCCTGCGTCTGCGGACAAGCTGGAACGTGACGGATTTCCGCATTTCTCCCTACGCTAGCGAAGAAATGTTCTTCTCCGACAAGCCTGGATACGAGACGAGGGACGTATTCGACCGCAGTCGCGCCCAGCTGGGCGTTTCATTCAGGCCCGTGCCATCCTGGGAGGGGGTGTCCTGCAACCTGTACTACATGGTCCAGCACGACCTGTCGAGTAGATCTTGGACGCCAACGAACGTCTACGGACTCGAGTTGTCCTGGAGCTTCTAAAATTGGAATTCGAAAAGTTCACATCGCCATGAAAGACTCTTTGATAGTAATCCTGACCGTATTGGGAGGCCTCGGTACGTTTCTGCTCGGCATGAAGCATCTGTCAGAAGGGCTGCAGGCCATTTCGGGCAAGGGGTTGCGGCGCTTCATGTCGCTTGCGACGACAAATCGGTTCGCCGGCATGGCGACGGGAGTCGTCTCCACCGTGATCGTGCAGTCCTCGTCGATCATCACCGTGATGGTGGTGGGGTTCGTCTCGTCGGGGATGCTCAACCTCACGCAGGCGATAAACGTCATCATCGGCTCGAACATCGGCACAACCACCACGGCCTGGATCATCGCCTACGCGCCGGACGTCCGGCTGCTCGGGCTTGGCATCGTGTCGCTCGGCGCCGCCTGCTACTTTTTCGTCAAGCGGGAGTTCTGGCACAACTTCGGTCTCGCGCTCATGGGGCTTGGATTTGTCTTCATGGGGCTATACTGGATCAAGGAAGGTGTGGACCCGGTGAAGAGCTATCCCGCCGTGGTCGATGTTTTCAAGTCCCTTGACGCAAAGAATCTTGCCGGGCTCTTGAAATGCGTACTCGTCTCTATGGTGTTTACCGCTGTCGTGCAGTCTTCCGCCGCGACGACGGCGATTGCGATGGCTCTGGCCACGCAGGGGCTAATCACCTTCGAGGCGGCTGCGGCCACCGTGTTCGGCATGAACATCGGCACGACCGTGACGGCGTGGATGGCAGCGTTCAACTCCACGACGGAGGCCCGGCGCACGGCGATGGCGCACACCATATTCAACGTGGCCGGAACGATTCTGCTGATTCCGCTCTTCATTCCGGTCATAATCCCGCTTGTAAAAGAACTTTTTCCGCGATATGCCACGGAAATCCCCGCGCCGATGGCGGCGGTCCATACCTTCTTCAACGTCGCGACGACGCTTGTGTTCATCCCGTTCGTGAGATACTTTGCCAAATTCGTCGAATGGCTTGTTCCCGCGAAGAAGAAGGAACCGCCGCGCCTCACCGTCCTGAATCCGAAAGTCAGGCAATCGCCCGTGATCGCTCTCGACCAGGCATCGCGCGAAGTGGCATTCATGGCGGAATCGGATTTGTCGCTGCTCGGCAATGTGCGCAGAGTGATAGAAGGCACGGCGAACGAGCGCGAGGAAGAACACATTTTCAAGCGCGAAAGCGTACTCGACAAGGTGCAGGGCGAAATCACGGAGTTCATTGGCGTTGTGATGATGAGCCGTCTTCCCAAAGACGTGGCCGAGCGCGCCAGGATGCTGCTCAGGCTCGCGGATGAATTCGAGTCCGTATCCGATGAAGCGCCGATGATCCTCAAGACCATACGCCGAATGCACGAAAGCGGACAGAAGATGTCCGCCGTCTCCGTAGCCGCGATCCTTGCCGTCCACGACCGCGCCGCCGCGTTTGGAGAAGCTGTTTCAACTGCGCTGAAGGCCGAAGGGTCAAAGATTCTCACGGCGAACATTCAGCCGATTCTCAATGAGTCTTCCGAACTGCGCGCCTTCATCCGCGAGACGCGCAGACAGCAGCTTTCCCGGCTCGGCGGCGACGAAGCAGCGCCAATGAGGGTGTTGATCGAACTCGACATCCTTAGTGCTTATGACCGGATGAGAAGCTGCTACGAGAATATCGTCGACGCGCTTTTTGGCGGTAAAGGGCGGGCAACGGCAAAGATTGAAAGGAGAGCAAAATGATATCGAAAATCCTAAACTACGTGTGGCTTGGAGACAGGCCCCTTCCGGAAAAGGATAGCGTCTTCGTAAAAGGATGGGAGAAGGCCTGCCCCGGTTGGGAGATTCGCCACTGGGGGCTGGACGACCTAAAGGAGATCGACAATGTATTCGTTCGCGAGACCATTGCTGCTAGAAAGTGGGTCTTTACATGCGACTGGCTTCGTCTCTATGCACTGTCCAAGGTAGGCGGGTTCTATCTCGATACCGATGTGGAGCTTCGGAGCTCGCTTGAGCCGTTTCGCGATAACGACCTGTGCATGGGGTTGAACAGATCCGGCTGGCCGCAGACCGCGCTAATAGGCGCGGTCCCCGGGCAGCCGATTGTCAAGGAGCTTCTGGATGAGTATTCAAATCGCAGGTTCATCCTTCAGGATGGGGTCTACGACGAGCTTAGCAGCAACTTTGTTTATCATCGCCTTTTCCTGCGTCACGGCGTAGACCTTAAGAAGCTCACGCAGGAGCGCGATGTCGAGGTAATGCCGCGTGTTCGTTTCTATCCGTCGTCACTGCTCTGCAGGCCGGATGGCAACAAGCCGAACGTTGCGACCCACCATGTTTTTGGCTACTGGCTTGATCCGTACAAGCGCAAGAGGGTCGTGGACCTTCCTTTCGGCTATAGGTTGGTAAGGATGAAGAGGCGCAAGGTTGCAACGGATTCGGATCCTCTGAACCTTCTCCGAGACGAGAGGCTGGTCGGCAAGGCGCTGCGCTTTGGACGGGTTGTAGTTGCCATCGTCAAGCTTGCAAACAGACACGGCAAGGGATAACCAATTGTTAGACATTATTCCTCCCCCTTGACTTGGGCATATCTGCGTTTTCCACTCATGTTTCTCACTCTTCAAGATAATTCATGGTGTTAATCTGCAGCGTATTGCACCGTGCAATAGCCGACAGCATGGCATTTCCGCTTGCTTGCGTGCAAGGGCTTGGCTTCGTTCGGGGCAACGGTCCTCGGCTGTTGATACGTCCGATTTGCGCGTCCTCGTGCGGCTTGGCAACACCCGCCCTCGGCAAGCGCCTTGTCGAGCGCGCAACTGCGCGTTGACGCAAAGAGGCAACGTCATCTCACAAATCCACTGACTGGAAAGCTTGATCGCGATTAGAGCTGCAAAGTCCGCAACGCCGTCGCCGCAGGCTTAAAATATGATATAATACGTACCGGAACATCCACCTAGCATGACGAGCACAACATCCAGATTCGCCTATCATGGCGGGACGGAAGCCGTAATCGCGCCGGAAATCCGCGAGCGGCTTCATGCACCGGATTTCGGCAAAGGCTTCTACACGACCGCCAGCGAGGAACAGGCGATCCGTTGGGCGAAGCGCGTCCGGTTTGTGCGGAAAGCGACGGAAGCCGTTGTGACCGTCTATGACGTTTCAACCCTTGAGACAAACGCGCTTTCTGTAAAGACATTCGATGGCGTTTCTGAAGAATGGTTCGACGCAGTCATCGCGTGTCGCCAGGGAACCGACGTGTTCTCGGGCTACGATGTCGTCATCGGCCCTGTGGCGAACGATAACGTCTATCAGACAATCCGCTTCTTCGAGACCGGCGTCTATTCCAAGGACGAAGCGATGCGCCGCCTTCTCGCAGAGCGGCTTTTCAACCAGATCGTGTTCAAGACTGCCGCGGCGCTCGCCTGTTGCCGCTACGTGTCGCACAAGGTCGTCGAGGGAGGTGCCGCAGCATGAGCGAACAAGCCTTCCAGCCGCTCCTCTACGCAATCTCGGCCGACGTCGTGAAGCGCCTCGTCGCTGGCGGCATGAGCCTTGGCACCGCGCTCGGCGCGTTCTATTCCTCGCAGCTCTACGCCGCGCTCAGCGACAGCGCGACTGGGCTTTGGCGCGCGCCGACGCGCAGCCTCGTTGCGTTCTTCGACGAAGAGCGCAGAACCGGCCACCTTCCCCTCGATTGGAGCGAATGACGATGAACGGCTACAACAAGATAGATTACGCCGTCAACATCGTCGAGGCTTACCGCCACGCAAAGGGACTCTCCGGCGAAGAGGTCGCCAAGCTTTTCGGCGATGCTGGCGTATTCAAGTTTCTGGAGGACTTCGGCGACACCCTCCACTGCCAGAGCGACGAAGCGACAATCGCCGAAATAGACGATTTTATAAAGGCCCAAACCCCATGACACGATACATTCAGAACGGATGCGAGACGCACTTAAAGCACGGGACAGGCGCGGCTGGAGCGTCCGTTGCAATTAGTGGGGGGCGGATCTGACTCGATAGCCACAGAGATGGAATGTCATGGGGTCCGTGAACATGCAATGTAGCAAGAAACTGGGGAATGAGTGATTGTGACCCATTCGGCTGGAGGATCATGTTGACGAGGAGCATGATCACATCGCTGGAAAGCGTGTCCACGGGTCGTGATTGTAATGACAGCAAAGGATGACCTGATATGTTCTACGGAAACAAACATTCTGACTTGAAGCCGGCGAACCGGGAATATGCATTCGTAGGGTCGCTTGGCGGTTTGTATCGGATGCTGCTCGGCTGCTGGCGGCGCGAGACGTGCGCGCCGCGCATGCAGGGGAAATGGAGCGCGTCCAACCCAACCTGCGGACAATGCTCCATCACGGCATTTCTGGTTCAGGACATCTTCGGGGGCGAGGTGTATGGCGTGCCGAACGGCGATGGCAACTACCATTGTTTCAATGCAGTGGGCGATGCCGTGTTCGACCTGACCAGCGAGCAATTCGACCATCCCCTTGCGTACACGATGGACTTCCCGCAGAGCCGCGAGACGCATTTCGCCAAGGCGGAGAAGAAAGCGCGGTACGAGACGCTGAAGGATGCGCTTAAGAGAAAAGCGAAGTCGTAATGGGCAGAACGCTTACAGATTTCTCGCAGCTCTCCAAGGGAATGTTCAAGAAGAGCGACCCCGTGGTGGAAGTCAAGCCGCTGCCGGAGTCGGGGAACGGGAAACAGGGAGCAGGGAACGGGGATGAAGTGTTGTCGTATTTTGGGCTTACGGGCTACGGAAAGCGAGGAACGGCGAGAGCGGGGGCAGCGGGCGTTTCTGGGGCTCCCAGGGACGGGGCGGACAACGGGCGCATCAAGTCGCTCGAAGCGAACGTGGCGGCTTTGCGCGCCAGATACGGGGAACAGGGAACGGGCAACGGGGAACGGCTTGCTGAAATCGGTGTGAAGAAAGAAATCGGAGGTCGCAATGACAAGAGATTACCATGATTTGGAAGTCTGGAAACTATCGATGGCGCTCTGCGAGGATGTCTATGCGCTTCTGCGCCAGTTTCCATCAGAAGAGTGTTATGCGCTTTGCGATCAGTTGCGGCGGGCGGTTGTGTCGATTCCGTCAAACAATGTGGATGTGGCTATGCGACCCTGGTTCCTTGACACGTTCAACGGCATGGGGTTCTACCGTTTTGGTGTCGACATCGATTCCGATGGCGACGGTCTAACAGATTCTTATGAGAACCTTGTGTCTCTTACAAATCCATTCAACCCTGACACGGACGCTGATGGTCTTGCCGATTTGCAGGAACTCTCCGCCAACATCGGCACAAATCCTCTATTGTACGATACGGACAGCGACGGGGTAGGAGATGGCGACGAAATCGCCGCAGGCTCAAATCCACACTCCGCCGACACAGACGGGGACGGCCTTTCTGACGCGCAAGAGATTGGGGCCATGTCCGTTATACCAGAAGAGAATTTCATGTGGATGGACATACAGGATGCTGAGCAACTTGTAACTTGGCCAACGGCAAGCGGGAACAGCTGGCGAATTCCGCTCGCGCATGATGTTTTTGTCAACGGTGTCTGTTATACAAACGCAAAAGTCCATGTTGACGGAACCGTCCATCTCCTATGCCCGACGAACACTTGGGATTGGGGATATGCTTGCAACTATGGCACATTGAGCAATACGCAATATTCAGCTTCTCACATTTCCATTGCGCTATGCGGTGCATATCTCTATGCGAAGACTAACGAATGGCAAAGTCAGATACTTCATGGTACGGCGAGCCATGATGGGCACGACTATTCGGTTGTTGAATACAGGAACATCGGTCTGTCGGAGTACACAGAAACAAATGAGCTTATCACTTGCCAGCTGATACTGCCGCATGACGAGACAAACACCATATACGTGAGCTACCTTTGTGCGTCCAACCTTTTCCGCGAGATAGTTTTTCGCGCCGGTGTGCAATGCGGGTGGATGCCATCGTTGAAGACCGGGGAACGATACTATAACATTTCGTGGCCGTTGACTTCTGGTTTCCCGGCTGATGGATTGACAATCAAATATTCGATAGGAACCGGTACGAACCCGCTGGAAGTGGATACCGACGGCGATGGATTGACCGATGCTTCCGAAGTGGCAATGCATTTCACCGACCCGCTTAATGCGGACACGGACAACGACGGCTTGCCAGATGGGGTCGAGACGACTATTGGAACCGATCCTCTAACCATTGATACGGACGCCGATGGCATGCCGGACGGCTGGGAGGTTGACAACGAACTGAATCCAACGGAAAACGATTCGATGGAAGATGCCGACTTGGACGGGGTGATTAACATTGATGAATTTCACGCTGGCACCAGTCCCGGCGAGCCGGATACCGACCATGACGGGATTAGCGACCGAGACGAACTTGGTTGGTGGGAATATTGCGAAGCATTGCCTGTTTTCGACGTGTCAGGCGGCACGAACCTTCTGCGCTCCACCCAAAGCTATGACGGAGAGACTTTCAAGGTGCAGTTGCCATTCACCGTACATTGCGGCGGGTATATCCATACCAATATCACAGTCTGTGTTGACGGAGTGGTGGGATTGATGTCTGACAGATACGCGGACGATTGGTTCTCGGTATCTTATGGCAACAGTGATCTCGCGACTTATGGAATAAGCAGCCGTCATACGGCGGTTGCCGCATATTGGGACGACCTCTACATTGCTGACAACGGAAGCGGACGTATTACTGTTGCCGACGTTGACACGAACGGTCTGCGGTATGCCGTGATTGAATATGCCAATGTACGACTTTATTCGCAGAGGAATGATACGACATGCGTTGCTACGTTCCAGGTAGTGGTTCCTGAGGCAGAGACAAACACAGTTTATGTCCATTATGTCAGCGTAGCCGATGCCTTTGACGGATCTAGTGCTACAATAGGCGCTCAGCTGCCAAATCGTGAATTGTCTTTCCCTGTCTCTTATAATACCGCTGGATCGGTGTCGAATGGCATGGTGATTGCTTATCATGTAGGCGCTGGGACAAGTGCAGTCTTATATGATACCGATGGCGATGGCCTTGGCGATGGTGCCGAGCAAGGAATAGGAACGAGTGCTCGGTTTGCCGACACGGACATGGATGGCCTTTATGACGGATGGGAATACGACAACGGCCTTGATCCGCTTTCCGCTTCTGGCGACCAGGGAGCAGACGGCGACTTGGACGAGGACGGGCTTTCAAATTTGATTGAACAAGCACTTGGCACAAGCCCCTCTAACGTTGACACGGATGGCGATGGGCTTCCAGACCGAACGGAAACCGGGTCGCTTGCCGTCACAAACGGCCTGTCGTGGCTGACGCTTTCTGCTGATGCGATTGACATCACCTCGCAATTCCCCGATCCTGATACAGCGCTTGTTAACTACTCCTTGAACACGCCGATCACCGTCGGCTGCGAGACCGTCACCAATGCCGTAATCGACTTGAACGGCATCGTCTATCTGCCGCGCAGAGGATATGGTGCTGACCTATATTCTAGGAACGGCGGAAGTATGACATCGACGATGTATTCCAATGCGCTTGTTCTCGTCCCTTACCTTGCTGATCTTTATCTGACTACGAATGCGCCGGCGTCTAAGGTCATGGTAGGAGCATCCGAGGTGGGAACGAACCCTGTTTGGGTTGTGCAGTACGAAAACGTGTGTCCATATTCAAACATATCGCGAACATCCACGACAAATGCGTTGTCGTTTCAGGTGGTAGTCCCGATTAATGGCGAAGGAGAGGTTCATTTCCTGTATCGTGATATATCTGGTGACAACATGGATGGGCGCAATGCGACAATTGGCATACAGACGCTCGGCGGACTATGGGAGCATGCCTATTCATATTGGGACTCTGACGGATTGCTGAACAACAGAACTCGCATGCAGACCTTTGTGCGGCATGGCTCGTTGTCGAATGGCGTTGACATAGCGTTTAATATTGGAACCGGAACCGATCCCTTGAACCCCGACACCGACGGCGACGGGTTAGGGGACGGGGATGAGTCTGGCGTTGGTACAGCTCCTCTCAATCCAGACACCGACGGCGACGGCATGAACGATGGATGGGAAAGCCAGCATGACGGCTTTGATCCCACCGTGGACAATTCAACGGACACCAATCCCAATAACGATCTAAACGCTGATCCTGACGGCGATGGTCTCACAAATGGGGAAGAGTCGGAGGCTGATACGAATCCCGGAAACCCAGATACTGATGGCGATGGACTAAACGATGGCGTTGAGGTCGGGCAAGGCAGCGATCCCAATGACAGGGCAGACACCATCCCGGTCAAGTGGGTTTCTGTTACGGGAGATCTCGGAATGGGTATCGCAAAACAAGTGCATGAAACTGTGACGATCCCTGCGGGAACTATGGCATTTGTTGGTGTGTTCGTTTACAGTGAGGAATACCCGGAATTTACAGGACAGGCATCACAATACAATGACAGAGTTGTTTGGGACATATTTGCAACCGACAATGCCGCGTTAAGTGGCTTTGCACTTGTGAACAACGAGGATGGAGCATGGGATAGCGCTGCGGAAAACGGGCATACAGCTAAGGGTTACTCACCGGTTGTCCTAAAGGACAAGGGCATATACAAGGCACCAGCCAGTGCCGATCTTTCGGTAACAGTCAATCTGGCGGCAATGAATGTGAGTGATGGGTACCTACCTACTACCATTTTCGTGGGCCTTTTCCCGCTTAAGGTTGTGCAATCAAATATGCCGACCGCGACAGGAGAGGCAAACACGACAGATGCGGCAACATCGTATGTCAGGGAGTCCATTCCAACAAATGGCATTGCATACATAACGGCTCATCCGGCTGCACCGGAATTAACCGCGCAATTCAAGGACCTCATGGAGTGGATCAATGTGTCGTGGAGCATGACGTTGACAACAGAGCGAAGCAACCGTAGGTTTGATGGCATCGACAATCGAACGCTTCAACAAGTGACACGTAGAGGTTCTGAGGCGTATGACATAACCACAGAATTGGGAAACGAAATTGTGGGAGGTGCTTGCGTTCTTAATATAAGAGTGGATGATGCGGTCTCTTCGACTTATTCATTTGCAATTAGGGGAAAGAATCCATTGGATGCAACAGCGCGAGCGTATATCGATGCCAATGTCAATGCAGATTTCTTGACTTACGCATGGAAGATTGCGAAGCACGAGAGCAAAGAGGGAACGGGTCGTGTTTACAATCAGTTCAACGCATCGGATAATCAATACAAGGAATTGCCGACATGGGGACCAAGTCATGGCTGGGGCATAGCTCAGATTGACAAGGGACGGAATGGTGACACAACCGCAGAAGTTTACAACTGGCATACAAATGTGCTGTCTATGGCTAAAATTCTAAGTGACAAGCGCGCGGATGCAGTTAGATTTCTTGGTTACTATTCAAGCGCATATTCCAATCAGCCGAATTGGACCGATCCGCCATCGACAAATATCAATGGGCAAGTCGTTACTCCGGAAATGTGGTCCACTATTACGCTTTATAATGGAGCGGAAGGTATCCCAGGGCAAACGACTCCTACGCACACCCGAACATTTTACAGTCCTTTGCAGTTCGATCCACAAACAGGCAGATGGATATTCCATCATAACACACGAAACGCAAATTATGTCAGTGACGTCATGACTGATGGCGCTCTGCAGGAGGGAGAGTAACTATGAAAAAGCTAATTGCAACCATTTCGGCAACTGCACTGATTGGCATTTGCCATGCAGATTCAAAGTTTGCCGCTCTTCCAGTAATGGAAGGTCAGAGAATGGTACTTAAAGATTTTGCAGACTGTGCGTTCGAGAAGGGAGCTTGGGGGAATGATATATCATGTTTGATACCATTCGTTTTTCAATCTGATACGGATAATCAATTTGTATTCTTTTCAGCTGCCGACGGCAAATACAATGATGGTATGGCGTGGGAAGTAATAGGACTTTCTCATTATTTGTTTGATCGCAGAATGTGCCAACCTGCACTGAGTTCATCTTTCTGGTTTACTCCTGATCAACTCTGGGAGGTTGAATATGCCAACGGGCGTAAGGAAGTAGTCTATCACAATGAGACGTCTAAGCGATTGTCTTGCTCTGGCGGCAAAGAAGTTGCCGGCCAGGCTATCACTTGGTGGCGTATTAGTGCGGATACCAATGGGATTCCATGCAAATGTCAGATTCATGGAGGAATTGAAGACTATTTTGCAGATCCAAATGTAAATTGTATGCGCAATGTGATTCCACACAGATTCAGAGGCGCGAATGCTGAAATTGTGAAGGAATCCAGCCGGGAGCAGCAGCGCCTAATAAAGGCTCGTGATAATGCGTGGTCGATAGGTGAGACTTTGAAAAGCAAGATAGCCAATATGCACTGCAAGTATTTAAAGCAGAAGAATCCGTTAATTGATATCACAGAGGTGTATGTTGTTGCGTGCGATTGTAATTTTGATGGAGTCACAGACGCATATGTGTCATCTGACGTGGAAAAGGTTGGCGTATCGACATTTAACTGGACTCTGTATGTCAACCAAGGTGATTGCTTTGTCAGGCCCAAGAAGTCGCTGACACATAAATTCAACGAAATTGAGGATTTGTACATTGACTCGGAATTGTGCGCTCAAAAGGAATCATTCTTCAGATTTGACAGAATAGGAATTCCATCATATGCCATGCCCGTTGTGATTGACAACGACAAGGCGGATTTGTGGAGCTATACAAAGCATAATAGCATAGTTCAATCCTTTCGTAAAAAAACGGGGATGGCGAATGCCGATTTTTCAAGCTGTCTTGACAATGGTACAACCGGGATTGCGAGTTTGAGAGACATCTTCGTGATGCATTCCATGATAGTCTCTGCTGAACGGCTGCGGTGCGAAACTGTTAGCCTTTTAGGAATGGAGATTCGGAAGTAAAAGGCGCAGTGTGATGATCCGCAAGAAAAGAACCGGATGCATCGCGATTTTGCTATATTGCATTGCGTGCAGTATCGCCGGTGAGGTTACTGGACGAGGGTTGTTTGCATTGGTTTGTGATATTGGCACATTGCATGGTGTTCGTAGAGGCCCTAAATGGGTGGGACATGCCTTGGACATAGTTTCGGCACCAGTTCAAGTCTCCGTTATCTGGCCATTTCTTGCAATCAATAATATGTGTAAGCATACAGAGGACAAGGAACATGAGACATTATGAAAGATCGCGGAATAAGAAAAACGAAAATATCGAAAGGAGAAATCAGATGAACATTCTGATTCTACAAGGCTCGCCGAGAGCGAACGGTAACACGGCGTGGATGGCCGAGGAGTACCGCAAGGCGGCGGAGTCGGCCGGGCGTTGAGGGGAAGTCGCTATGAATCATGAACGCTTAAAACCAACTCGACTTTGCATACTTTTTCGGGGAGAAAATGACATGGTTCAGCGGTCTGCGCGAAACCAACGCCCCGTCACACTCAAAACATGCTATAATACAAGGGTTTTTGAGGGATCGGCATCTCCGCTTGTCTCGAGTGAGACGGGAGTCTGAATCTTTCAAAGACCACCAATCCACGATACCGAAAGGGAGAAGTTGGCTTCTCCCCTTTGTTTTATCATCCGGCCTCACCCGAAAAATCCCCAATAT
>JAEEGK010023524.1_pt1 | contig 12841 bp, 7 predicted proteins | sample 8958771 | NCBI WGS metagenome assembly JAEEGK01 (sample SAMN16246547, study PRJNA631951) | gut metagenome | biome: gut microbiome; feature: rumen; material: SC-attached | host: Bos | place: Iran: Karaj | collected 2018-10 | reverse complement strand
TGAGACCGGCTTGTCTGCACAAGAACGAGAGGCTCTTGCCGACAAAAGATTTGAAACACTTGTTGCTGCGGCGCAAAAACTCAGAATAGAAAAAAAGATAAACAAAAACAGCGGTGGTGAAATAGGTGAAATAATGCTTTATGGCATTATGAAACATCATTTCAATGCTTTACCTGTTGTGCCTAAAATATTCTATAAGCAAAATGCAAAAGATTATGCAAAAGGTGCCGATAGCGTACATATCACATTGAATGGCTCTGGTGATTTTGAATTGTGGCTGGGTGAATCAAAATTTTATGACAGCATTAACAACACCCGATTGGATGAACCAATTGCTTCAATCGACACGATGCTTTCGAAAAAGAAATTGCGCGACGAAAATAGCATGGTAACAAACCTTCACGATCTAGATGTTCTATTGAAAGATGCTGATATGAGCAAAAAGGTAAGGGAAGCTCTCTCCACAAGCGTAAGTCTTGATGATATAAAGAAACGACTTCATGTACCGATAATGTTACTTCACGAATGTGATATTACTAAAGCTACTACAGACTATGACCAGACATATAAAGACGCAATAATAGCTCATCACAAAGAACGCGCAAACACTTATTTCAAGAAAATGTTTTCCAAATTAACTAAAACCGTAAAAAATCTTAATTCAATTCATTTTCATCTGATATTATTTCCCGTTCCTTGTAAAGCGGATATAGTCGTCGATTTTATGAACCGTGCTCAACTATTTCAAAACGATGGCAACAATTGACATTTTTGGCTCCTGTGCCATAATAAATGATTTATTAAACCAGGGCAAATTAAATGATGCCCGTTCCGAGGTAATAAAACTGTTACAAAAAAGCCAAGGTATAGTCGAACCATATGAAGAATTAGTGAACCATTTAATAAGAGATGTTGGGCTGTATCCATATATTGACATCGAAAAAGCCTCGTGGCAGGATGTTTTTGCCTATGAAGCATTTAAAGTTGAAACGGGTGATACAGAAAAGAAAACTCTTCATATGGCTCAATCAGAGGTGCTGTCAGCACTATTGAATGGCGAGAGCATTGCAGTTAGTGCACCTACTAGTTTTGGCAAGAGTTTTGTGATAGACGCATTTATTGCTATTAAAAATCCTCAAAATGTGGTTATCATTGTGCCTACAATAGCGCTTGCGGACGAAACAAGAAGAAGATTATTCAAAAAATTCTCTGACAGCTACAAAATAATCACCACTACAGATACGTCATTGGCTGAAAGGAATATTCTGATTCTACCACAAGAAAGAGCTTTTGCTTTTATTGATAGTTTGCCTGAGATAGACATCTTTATAGTGGACGAGTTTTATAAAGCTAGCACTATGTTTGAGAAAGAGAACGATAGGGCAAATTCGTTGTTGACAGTGATGGCCCGAATGGGGGCAAAAGCTAAACAACGCTATTATCTTGCGCCAAATATAAAGATGTTACAGCCAAATGTATTTACTGAAGGTATGCGATTTATGTGCATGGACTTCGAGACGGTTGTGACAATGGCAAGTAGGGAGTATCGTTTCAAGAAAGAGGATGAAAGTCAGGATGAATTTATAGAACGCAAATTACCAGAATTGATTGACAAACTTAATAGTAAAACACTTGTTTATGCAGGCTCATATAACAAAATCAATCAAGCGGGTGATATTCTTTGTAAAAAGCTTGAAATAAGTAAATCACCGCTTTTATTGAATTTTGCTGATTGGCTTAGAACGAACTATAGCAGGAAGTTCAGATTAGCTGACTTGATTGAACGAGGAGTGGGTGTTCATAATGGTAGTTTACATCGCTCGTTGGCACAAATACAAATTAAAATATTCGAAGAACCAGAAAGGGGTATTGACACGATACTTTCAACATCTTCAATCATTGAGGGAGTCAACACACAGGCTGAAAATGTAATTCTTCTGTCAAATACTAATGGCAGTAGAAAAATGTTCGACTATTTCACATATCGTAACATTATAGGTCGTGCAGGTAGAATGTTTCGTTATTTTGTGGGAAAGGTATTCTTGCTTGTGGAACCGCCCAAGCAAGCGGACACTCAATTAAATCTTGACTTTCCAGACGATGTTGCCTTATCGTTAAATCCAAACGAGCCAGGTGTAGAACTAAATCAAGACCAACGTGATTTGATACAGCAATATCGCGTTAATATGGAAAAACAGATTGGATTGGAACATTATGACAGATTAAAAAAACTACCTGTCGTGCAAGTTGCTTCTCCGTCGCTATTTAAAGATATAGTTGAGACCATCGTACAAAACCCAAACTGGCCTAAAAACCACATGGCATTGCTCCGTAATAACACTTATGATTGGCGCGAACCACTTTCCGATGTGATTCCATTTTTCGGAGGGAGTAATACAAGGAACATTCAGATCGCTATATGGCAATTATCGAATAATTGGACACAGCCCACATCCGAGGTGATCAACAATCTTGCCAAATGGAAAGTAAAGGTAGATGATTTCTTTTCGTTAGAGCGTTCTATTTCTTTCAATCTTGCAACAACTTTGGCTCTTATCAATGCTGTGCGTCTGGAACTTGTTGAAGGTTCTGTTGATTTGACCCCATTTATTAGTCGTGTATCTAGCGCATTTCTCCCAAAACTGGTGTATCAATTAGAAGAATATGGTTTGCCAAGGATGATTAGTAAAAAATTGAGCCACGTGGGGCTGTTTGACTTTGAAGATGACAGCAAGGAAATTACAGACATTGTGGCACAGTTTCAGCAAAAAGGATATGATGCTGTATTAGAAGCAATACCGAACCGCCATCCTTTTGACGAATACATTCTTAAACATTTCTTTGATGGTATTATACACATTTAAGAGTATCTCAATAATAGAGACAACAACACTATAAAAATGCACTATGGAAAAGGAATTATTAGAAAAAGCATTACGAGGATATTACAGAACAGGGTGTTTTCACATATATCTTGCCGGGTATTTTGATCCAGATCTAACCAAGATGAGTCGAGCAGATTTAGGAACATTTCTTCATGAATACGTGCATTTTTTGCAAAACATCTCAACACATTATGGAATCTTTGAGGCTTCAGCTCTTAATGAGGCTGCGGTAGAAACATTTATTGATATTGCGCCAAAGAATGAAATTGAACTTCCTTATGATGCTCCTCAAAGCAAGATGCTTAAAGAACGGCTGGAGTGGTTACAAATAATGGACGGTCAATTCATAAAGAATTCTGATGAATTTATTCAGATTGATGAGAACAAAAATATTTTGTGGGGTGTAACAAATCAATCCATTTCAGGAAGAGAAGGACATCTTGTCGCTTTGGAATTCTATGATAAGACAGGAAAGGCTCTCCATAGGCTTATTGGGGCAAGAGATATAAAAGAAGCCATGGCTGCCGCTTATCAAAGTTTGATTGATACCGATTCCAAGCATCCCGATATCCCATATAACTTGCTTAAAATATTCTGTAAACAGACATTCCCTACCGTAGGATATGATGTAAAGAAGTTTATGTGTTTATGTTACACAGCATTATTTAGCTTGGAGCCAGCGTATCACTTTATAAATCTTTGTCACAAAGCAGAGTATGAAAAAGGAAAAACAGGTTTTCAATTCTTTGATGAGTATTTGATTGACCATAAAATTATGGTTGGCGACAGGTGGATAACAGTATGTGAGCATTTCAATGGAATGCTTGAACAATATAGACAATCCATCAAGGGGCTGGTTAGATGTGAAACGCCCTATATTGATTCGCTATTAGAAAGGGTAAGGTTGGAGAATGGTAATGTTCCATTGTTGAATGTAATAAATACGGATCGTCCCTTTGCTGTTGAAAATGTGCAAGTACTAATAGAAGTGTTGGGTATTCCTTATATGCATGCACAAAATAAAGGGTGGTTTTTTCCATCAATGAATGGAGAAGGGGCATCTGATGTTGTGAAGTTGGTAGGAGATACATTGCTTTATCAGTTTTTAATCAATAGAGATGAAACAAGAAAATGCGTGTGTCCTATGGTGACAATGTGTGGACAAAAAGGGACATATTGTTATGATCAACCTTGGTTAGAGAGGAATTGCGTATTTGAATTACTGGGTAACGAAATCGGATTGAAAAATAAAGAGATTGAAATAAAAAATGGATAAATAAAGCTGTGCTTATAGCGTGGAGTACAAACGATTTTCGTTCCATTTAGGGTCGATTCAAAAATATTTCTTATCTTTGCACCGATAAACAATAATTAAACAAATATATAAACAATAGAAAAACAGAAAGATAAGATAAACAACAGAATAGAAGATAAATAACATATAATATAAAGCGTTTTCGCTATCACTCGTTCCCTGAAGTTCCACTATTTAAAGCCAGTGACAGTAATGCGGTAAACGCCTACGAGAAATCGTTGGCTTTACTTTGTTGCTGGCAGGTCGTGGAACACCTCAGGGGACATAAGCAAAGTTCCACGTTTTTTATGCCAGCAACTAACGAAAACACAAAACAAATCAAAAGCCGCCAAAGAGTGGCTGACCACGGCGAGGTGTTCACTAATCCGCGCGAGGTGAACGCCATGCTCGACTTGGTGCGCGACGAGTCGTTCCGGCTCGAAAGCCGCTTTCTTGAGCCTGCCTGCGGTGACGGCAATTTTCTCGTTGAAATCTTGCGTCGCAAATTGTCACTGATAGAAAAATTAAAGTCAATAACCGAATGGGAGTTCAATAGTCTTATAGCCGTTAGCTCTTGTTATGGAATAGAGTTGCTTCCTGATAACGCCGAGGCATGTCGTCAAAGGTTGGAAGAGATAGTGCTGACAGATTATTATATGAGCTTTATGAGCTTAAAGAGGATAGATGATTCAAATCCTGGGACCCCTTTTCGGTCAGGTTATTCATATAATTCATCTCTTCTTAACGAGTATCACAAAAGCCTCCGATACATGCTGCAAAAGAATATCGTCTGCGGCGATGCGCTGACCTATCGCACTGCCGAGGACAAGCCCATCACTTTCTGCGAGTGGACACCCATCGCGGGCAGCATGCAGTTCTCGCGGCGCGACTTCCAATTTGATTTCCTTGTCACACAAAGCCACCAATACAGCCTCTTCGACGAACAAGGCGAAGTGCAAAGTTTCGACGAACCTGTGCGTACCTATCCACCATTGCATTACACCCAACTATACCGATATGAAGAACAACTATAGCCCCGACATCCTCAATTGCTTGGCCAATCTGAGCAGCGATGAGGTCTTCACCTCGCCCGAGTTGGCTAACCGAATGCTCGACTTGCTACCACAGGAATTGTTCTGTTCCAGCAAGACGCGCTTTCTTGACCCTTGTAGCAAAAGCGGTGTTTTCCTGCGCGAGATTGCCAAACGGCTGTTGGCAGGGCTGGAAGAGCAGTTTCCAGACTTGCAACAACGCATCGACCATATTATGACCCAGCAGGTCTTCGGCATTGCCTGCACCGACCTCACCGCCGAGATGAGCCGCCGCACGCTCTATTGCACCAAGCAGGCCAATGGTGAGTATAGTGTGGCCACCTGTTTCGACGACGCACAAGGCAACCTGCACTACATGCGATGCCAACACACTTGGGAGAACGGCAAATGTAAGCATTGTGGTGCCAACCGAGCCCAATACGACCGCATAGAAACTATCGAGACCTACGCTTATCCATTCATTCACAAAGATATAAACGAAATCTTCAAAAACATGCAATTCGATGTAATTATAGGAAATCCGCCGTATCAGATGGGAGATGGAGGAAATGGTGCGAGTGCGCTCCCTGTTTATCATAAGTTTATTGAACAAACAATAGAGCTAAAGCCAAAGTATATGATTTTTATAGTTCCTGCTAGGTGGCTTAATGGTGGACGTGGATTAGATGATTTTCGAAAGAAAATGTTGGAAGATTCAAAGATTCTTGTTCTCCATGACTATCTTAATTCGACAGATTGTTTTTCTGGCGTTGAGATTAAAGGAGGAGTTTGTTATTTCCTTTGGGAAAAGGACTATAAAGGGATCTGTAGTGTATACACCCATAACCAAGATAATGTTTATCATTCTGAAAGACCGCTGCTTGAAAATGGAGCAGAAATCTTCATTAGAAGCGAAGAACAAGTGACTATATTTCACAAAGTTCTTGCTAAACAAGAAGAATCTTTATCAACATGGTTAAATGCTGGTAGATACTTTGGCTTCCATACAAAAGTAGAGTGGGTCTCTGAAACTGAAGGGAAAATACAGTCAGCTGATGGTAAAGCGTTCTATCCAATTAGAAAGGTTAGAAATGACATATTCTCTACAAAAGTGTATGTTCATGGCGGGCAATGTTGGATTTCGCCCAAAACTATACCAAGGAATGCCCATAGAATCTCTTCATATAAGGTACTTATTCCAAGATCGGGAAATCCTGGATTTGGAAATACAATTATTGGTAAACCAAAAATATCAGAACCTAACTCTTGTAGTTCTAATACATACATGGTTGCTATTCCTCCACAAGCTGATATGTCTATTGGTGAAGCAACTAATCTTTGTTCATATTTGAATACCAAGTTTGTCCGTCTATTAGTAGCAACAAAAACCTCTACACAAAGTACACCTCCAGATGCATTCGAATTTGTTCCTTTACAAAACTTCTCCCACCCCTGGACAGACGAGATGCTATACAAGAAATACGGCTTGGACAAGGACGAAATTGCCTTTATTGAGAGTATGATTCGCCCGATGGAATGATTATTATAAAACATAAACAGAACGTTCTTTGAAATTTTAGGAGAAAACTGGCATGGTTTGAGAAAGATGTGTATTTTTGCACTGTAAAAACATCCATGACATGGCAAAAGATTACTCTACAGAAGAATCTAAAACTTCGATGGCCTCAGAACCGGTAGCAGAATATGGTGTTGCTTCAAAAACAACTTATCGGGTAATCTCTGACGAAGAAATAGCGCGGTTCATGCCGCTTGAAGAGTCTCGTCGGCGGCTTACGGAGAAGATTTACAAGTTCTATCATCCTGAGGCATGAAGATTGTTGTTGAAGAACGAGTGCATCAGGCAATAGATTCTTTCTATGATGCTGCCATCTTGAAGCATTGGCACACTTTGAGTTATGAAATCGTGGAACGCAAAAAGGATCGTCTCTATGACGGATTGGAATCGCTTGCCGATTATGCGACCATATTCCCCAAGGCCAGACTAAAACAGGAATGGATTGAAAAGGAATGGCAGGAATTCATCTGCGAGGATTTCCACTTCGCGTATGAGATTACTGTTGATGTTCGCGGAGAAACGGTAATTGTCATTCACGACGCTGTCCATAGTTTTTTATACTACTAAACACCTCTCCTAACTATTTCTGCATAAGGACGTTCGCTTATAAAAACGTAAACGAACAAACAGACATATTATGCAGACGATAGACCAGATACTTCCTAACGAGCGGCGGACGATGCCGCAAATCTACATGTACGACGACATTGCTTTCCCAGGTTGGATAAAGATTGGGCAGACAGGCCGTCACGACGTGAATGAACGCATCGACGAGCAGCACCCGATTACTGAACCTTATAAAACCTACCACCTGCTGTGGCACAACAACGCTTTCTATGCCGACGGCAGCGGCGAGAGTTTCAGCGACCACGACCTGCGCAAGTGCCTGCGCCGCATGGGCAAGGAACTCATTGGCGAGTGGTGCCGATGCTCATTGCGTGAGGCACAAGCAGCCTACGTGGCTGTACGCCACCGTGATACTCAGGTGAAGACTGATCGTGACCTTGACTACCCAATGCGCGACGAGCAGGAACAGGCAGTTAAGCAGACGGCAGACTATTTCGCCAAAATGGACATGGAAGAACCCAACCGACCGAGCCACTACCTATGGAATGCCAAGATGCGCTTCGGGAAAACTTTCGCCACCTATCAACTTGCCAAACGGATGGGTGCCAAACGTGTCTTGGTGCTCACATTCAAACCCGCCGTGGAAGACTCGTGGCGCGACGACCTGCTACGCCATCGCGATTTCGAAGGCTGGAGGTACTACAGCAGTCGCATGGATGAAGTTTTTCCGTCATTGTCCTCGCCCAAACCATTGGTGGTGTTTGGTTCGTTTCAAGACTATCTCGGCAGAGACCGTTATGGCAACATCAAGCCCAAAAACGAATGGGTGCATGCTATCAATTGGGATTTGATTGTGCTGGATGAATACCACTTTGGGGCTTGGAACGACAACGCTAAGAGTCTGCTGGACCTTGGGGATGCCGACGCCAAAAAGCGACAGACGGAGGAGGACGAAGTGATGACAGAAAGCGGCATTGATGTGGAAAGCGGTCGCGCTTGGGACGACGAGGATGTGCCCATCACTGGCAACCATTACCTTTACCTCAGCGGTACGCCGTTCCGAGCATTGGCCACAGGTGAGTTTATGGAAAGTCAAATCTTCAATTGGACTTATCAAGACGAGCAGGCACGGAAAGAAGCCGTTGGCGGTCCTTATTTGGAAATGCCCACCATGGTGATGATGACCTACCAGATGCCGCAAGACCTTGGGGCCATGATTGAGCAATGGGATATGGACGGCTTTGACCTCAATGAGTTTTTTCGCGCAGAAGGAAAGAAATTTGTCCATGAAAAAGCCGTGCAGAAATGGCTCGACATCATCCGTGGCAAAGCCTCTATCTTTGGCGATGGCAGCTCACCGCTCAATGTGCGACCTGCTCTGCCCTTCGAGGACACCCGTCTGCTTGACCTCTGCGCCCACACGATGTGGTTCCTGCCCAATGTGGCATCGTGTGATGCCATGGAGGCAATGCTTCACCGTCCGGCTAACGGATTCTATCAGAACTACACCATCATCAACTGTAGCGGCACCAAAGCTGGCATTGGAATCGATGCTCTAGGACCAGTGCGTGAGGCTATGGGCGACAACCCTTTGAAAACACGAACCATCACGCTGACCTGCGGCAAACTGACCACAGGCGTAACGCTGCGTCCGTTGGGAGGATTGTTGATGTTGCGCAACTGCTCAAGTCCTGAAACCTACTTCCAGACGGCCTTCCGTGTGCAAAGTCCATGGACGGCCACCGACAAGGACGACCCCACCAAGCATACCATTCTAAAGCCCACATGCTATGTGTTCGACTTCGCCCCCAACCGTGCCCTGCGCGAGGTGGTGACCTACGCCAACCAATTGGATGTGGACAGCAATCGTCGCATCACTGACAAAGTAGATGAGTTCATCAACTTCCTGCCCATCTTGCAATTCGATGGCAGCTCCATGAAACGGGTGGATGCCACCGAGATACTTGATTTCGTCGACAATGGCACCAGTGGAACATTGCTTGCCCGCCGTTGGAACAGCGCCCAATTAGTCAATGTGGATAATGCCACACTCCAACGGGTGCTTGACAATCCCCAGGCTTTAGCTACCATTATGAAGATTGAAGGTTTCCGCGCCTTGGGCAGCGACATCATCGAAAACATTGTCAACCGCGCAGAAAAAATCAAAAAACTGAAACGCGAGGCTGGCGACAACAACGACCCCAAGAAGAAGAAAGAACTCACCGCCGAGGAGAAGGAATACCGTTCCAAGCGGCGCGAGGTGCAAGAAAAACTAATGAAATTCGCCACCAGAATCCCCATCTTCATGTATCTCACCGATTATCGTGAAGAAAGTTTAGAAGATGTCATCCGCAAACTAGAGCCCAAACTATTCGAGCGTGTCACAGGCCTGACCATCGATGATTTTGACTTGCTTTTGCGTGTCGGTGTCTTTAACCGTGCCCAAATGAACGACGCCATCCTGAAATTCCGCCGCTATGAGGATGCCTCCTTAGAATATACTGGCGTTAACAGACATTCCGAGGATAAACGCATCGGCCTGATGGACAGCACGGTGCCTATTGAGGCGATGCTAGAGCATTGATTAGTTCCGAAAACATACAACATCGGTTCACTTTTATACACCTTACACACGGTCATTCAACCTATTTTTGTCTTTTCTTAAAGACAAGATGTTATGACCGTCAAAACATTTATAGACAGACCCTTACTCTCTATCGTCATTAGTGTGTTCATAGTGGCGTTGGGCGTGATTGCGCTCACTTCGCTGCCTGTGGAGAAATATCCCGACATCGCGCCGCCAGCCATCAATGTGTGGGCTTCCTATCCAGGTGCAAGTGCGGAGACTGTCCAGAAGAGCGTAGTAACGCCTTTGGAGGAAGCCATCAACGGCGTAGAGGGCATGACTTACATGAAGTCGTCGGCGAGCAATGGCTCGGCGAGCGTCACGGTGTTTTTCGAGCAAGGTGCCAATGCCGACATGGCGGCGGTGAATGTGCAAAACCGCGTCATCCAAGCACAAGGGCAATTGCCTACCGAGGTGCTGCAAATCGGTGTTTCCACCGAGAAACAGCAACCCGGACAGCTCCGTATCATCGCATTGGAAAGTCCCGACGGTACTTACGACGAGAACTTCCTGAGCAACTACTTCTACAACAACCTGCGACCCGCCATCCTGCGCATCAACGGTGTGGGCAAGGTGGAGGTATGGGGCGCACAATACGCCCTGCGCATCTGGCTCAAACCCGATGTGATGGCACGTCATGGCCTCATGCCGAGCGACATCAGCATGGTGCTGGCCGAGCAAAACATCGAGGCCTCAGTGGGTGCCTTGGGCGAGAACTCCGACAATGTGTTCCAATATGCGCTAAGGTACACGGGACGCAAAACCGAGATTTCCGAGTTTGAGGATCTGGTCATCACCTCACTCCCCACTGGCGAGGAACTACGACTGAAAGATGTGGCCGACATTGAGTTAGGGCAGTCAGACTATGCCTTCACCAACCGTATCAACGGGCATCCGGGCGTGATGGGCGCGGTGCATCAGGTAGCGGGTTCCAATGCCACCAAGATCAACCTCGAAATCGACAAACTCATCAGCGGGGTGGAACAGTCGCTGCCCAAGGACATCAAAATCGTCACCTTCGACAATACTAACGACTTCCTCTTTGCCTCCATTCGCGAAGTTGTGGTGACACTCATCATCGCCATTTTGTTGGTATTGGTGGTGGTTTTCTTCTTCCTTCAAGACTTCCGCGCCACGCTGATTCCCGCCATTGGCATTGTGGTGTCTCTCATCGGTACCTTTGCCTTTATGAAGGTAGCAGGTTTTTCCGTCAATCTACTGACGCTCTTTGCGTTGGTGTTAGTCATTGGCACAGTGGTGGACGACTCTATTGTGGTGGTGGAGGCCGTGAAAGCAAAGTTTGATTCAGGCTATAAATCGGCCTACCAAGCCTCCGTTGATGCCATGAAAGGGTTGGCTGTCACGCTGTTCACCACAACCTTGGTGTTTATGGTCATCTTTATTCCCGTGTCATTCATGGGTGGTACCACAGGCATCTTCTTCAAGCAATTTGGCCTGACGATGGCGGTGGCTGTGGGCATATCGTTCATCAATGCGCTGACGTTGGCACCGGCATTGTGTGCGTTGATTTTGAAACCGTCTTCTGTAGAGACGTTGCGCGCAACGTCTTTACAATCCCTGGTTAGTACCTCTTATACGACAACCTTCAATGCCCTACTGAAACATTATGCCAATATGGTGCGTTGGCTGCTCAATCGCAAATGGATGGTGGCTGCCAGCGTGGCCGTTGCTATCGTGCTAATGATAGTGTTGCTCAAGGTGGTTCCTACGGGTTTTGTCCCTTCGGAAGATATGGGCAACCTGTTTGTGGAAATCAACACGCCGTCGGGCTATACGATGGAGAAGACCCGCGAAGTGATGAACCGCGTGAGCGACCAGATACAGGAATTGCCTGCCGTCGAAGCTGTGGGCGGCGTGGTCGGTGTCGGCGCAGGCAGCAACGGTGCTTTCATTTATGTGCAGCTGAAGCCTTGGAAGCAGCGCAAGGGCTACGAGAACTCATCAACGGGTGTGATGGAGCAAATCAACGAGATATTAGCCGAGGAGCATGAAGCGCAATCGTTTGCGATGGAGCCTGGCATGATTGAAGGTTATGGCGGTGGCGGCGGTTTCGAGTTTTCGGTGCAGGACCGCAACGGCATGGATGTCCGCACCTTGAAAGGGATCACTGACCGTTTCTTGGAGAAGTTGCAGGAACGCCCTGAAATCGGCGAAATCTATTCCAACTACGATGTCAATTACCCGCAATACCGCGTGGATGTGGACGTGTCGCGCTGCAAAAAGGTAGGCGTTTCGCCTTCAACGGTGCTCAACGAACTGGGTGCCTATCTTGGTGGCGACTACATCTCCAATTTCAACAAATACGGCAAGGTGTATCAGGTCACCACGCAACTGCGACCTTCCGACCGCATCCGTCCCGAGTCGCTTGACCAGCTCTTTGTCCGTTCAGAATCGGGCGCGATGCTGCCCATCAGCCAGTTTGTGACACTCACCAAGGAATATATGCCACAGACTTTGAGCAGCCATAATATGTTCAGTTGCATCGATGTGTCGGGCAATGTGGCGCAAGGCGGCAGTACGGGCAGTGCCATCAAGGCCATCCAAGAGGTGGCGGCGAAGAAGTTGCCTGTAGGCTACAGTGTGGAGTTAAGCGGCATTACCCGCGAGGAGAGCCGCACTTCGGGCCGCGTGGTTTTTATCTTCATCATCAGCGCATTGTTCGTCTATCTGGTGATGGTCGCGTTATACGAGAGTCTCTTCATCCCGATGGCTGTGATGCTGTCGGTGCCCTTCGGATTGGCGGGCAGTCTTCTGTTCGCGGAACTTTTCGGCGTGGAGAACAACATTTATATGCAGATTGGCCTTATCATGTTGGTCGGCCTGCTGGCGAAGACCGCCATT
>JAEEGK010023523.1_pt1 | contig 12841 bp, 8 predicted proteins | sample 8958771 | NCBI WGS metagenome assembly JAEEGK01 (sample SAMN16246547, study PRJNA631951) | gut metagenome | biome: gut microbiome; feature: rumen; material: SC-attached | host: Bos | place: Iran: Karaj | collected 2018-10 | reverse complement strand
ATCCCCAATCCCCAATCCCCAATCCCCATAATAAGTTATTTTATATTAATAAAATAAAAAATAAAAACATAAAATATAAAAAAATTATTATTTTTACCTGATGATAAAAGTATTCAATTGATTTTATTCTATATTTTGGAGAAAGGAGAAAAAGAAGAAAATACAAGTATTCATTGTTTGCAAGAATATTTGATTCCAACAAGCCAATATAAATAGGAAATTAAAAATAAATAGTAAATAAAACAATCATATACTTATAAACTTAATCAAACACTTTCTCTTTATTTAAATTAATTCAATTTAATGTTAACTTTAAGAATTGATTCTATATTCTTAAAAAGAAATATAAATTAGATTTTTAAATCAAAAAAATATAATATTGATGATAAGAATTAACAAAATTAAATTAAAAATTTAAATTAAATTTAATTTTTATATTAAATATTTAGAGAAAAATTTATTAATCCCAAAAAAATAAATGAAAGATGAGAATAAATGTAATGTAATATTCAAAAGAATAATTAAAAAAGAATTTACAGTTCATCCTATTTCATGTGATATGACAGATTATCAAAATTATAAACTTCAAGTGGATAAATTATTTAATGATCCAAAATATTATTTTTCGAATTCTTTAAATGGGAAAGAAAAAGTAATAATAGGAAAAAAAATATCAAATATAAAATTTCATAATAGAATACCCTTAATACCAACAAGAAGTCCTAGAAAAACTTTTTCATCTAAAAAATCAAACAAAAATTCACCAAAAAGAATCTCATCCAAAATTATTTCTCCAAAAAAAACAAATTATTCTTTTTTTAGTAATCATTCTAATTTACAACCTAATCAAAAATATGTTGATAATATAACATTAAATCAAATTTATGATAATTTTAGAAAAAAACAACCGATTTTAGTTAAAAAAAAGAATTTTTCTTTATTAAATTCAATAACAAAAAGTGATTTTGAACAAAAAATAGAAACACAAGAAAGAACTCTTAAAAAATTTTATAATCAAACTAAAAGTAGAAATAAAATGATAAAAAGAATTTTAGATTTAACAAATAAAGATGAAAAACATTTATTAATTAATACAAGTGATAATTATAGAATTAAAAAAGAATTTATTACTGAAATAGAAGAAGAAGTTGAAAAAAATAAACAAAAACCTTTATATAGTTGGCAAACTTCTTTAAGATATTCAAATGATTTTAAAGATAATTATTATATTAATGTTGGAATCAGAAGTCCAAATTGGCAATTATTTATAAATAAAGATATAAAAGGAAATAAAGAATGTATTAGAAATCCTTCTTTTGATTTTTGTATAAATAATAATGATAATAATAATGTTTTTAAAAAAATATTAAACAGTGGTTATGTAATTAAAACAATTCCTAGTAAAAATATACCTATAAAAAATTTATATAAATTATGTATAAAAGGGGAAAAATTACTTTCCTTTGAATCAAATAATTCAAAGTTACTAAAAGGAAGAAAAATTTTACATTTTAATGAAAATGAGCCTATAGAAAAAAAAGAGTATTTAATAACTCACTTAAATAATGAATGAATATATTTATTTATACCTTAAATATTATATTATTTATCTTTGTTTATATATGATAAATAAGCATTAAGAACATTTTTTGTTTTTTTTTTTAATTTTTCTAAACTATTTAAAACATTTGAATTTTTATGTTTGTGATTCTTTGAATAAATTTTAATAATTTTATGTACTTTTTCTTCATTTTTTTTAAATACTAATTTATTATTCGTATTTAGATTATAATCTTGAGAAAAAGTGGCATTAGATATACTTTTATCATAAGAATTTGTGATATTATTAATATTACTTTTATTATTTCTTCCTCTCAAAGAAAAATTTTTTTGAGTAAAATTTAATTTTTGAGGAGAAGGAAAAATTAATGCACTTGAATTACTTTGTTCATTTTTATAATTTGAATTAGATTTTATCGTCATATAACAATTTTCTTTGTTTTCAATTTTTGATTTTAATAATTTTTTACTATCACTTCTTAATGATTTTAATTTAAAAAAGTGGTTATCATTCATTAAAAAATATAATTTTATTTTAGAGTCTTTTAATTGTTTAGAAATTAAATCAAGGTTTTTATTTTTTTCAAATGTATATATTTGGTCAGAACTAAAATGCTTTTTATTCTTTGGTTTTGTATTTTTGTTTTTCCCTTTTTCAAAATTTATGCTTAATCTAATTTTATTCTTTTCTTGTGTTATCGGGAGATTTAAAGTACTTCTACAAAAATTTTTATAATTTCTACTTACCAATAAATTTTTATTTGACAAATCACAAGATAATAGATTTTTATTCTTTTTTTTATATTTATATTTGAATTTTTTAGATTCTTTATCAAGTAATTGAAGAATAGATGAATTTGTTTTAGTACAGTTTTTTTTGTAAAACTGGTCCTGGTACAATGAATTTTGATTACAACCTAAATTAATTGTCTTTATATTTATAAATGACCTTGCTTGTTTCATTTAATTATTAATTACAATTAAATTTAATAAATATCAAAAGAAAAATATGGTGTTAATTCTTTTTTGGTAAAATTATTATTATTATATGAATTATGCACTATAAAAAATATTTTTTATTTCAATAAAAATAATAAAAAGGGTAGATTAACATTAATTTTTATTATGTTTTTTTCTGATTAGTTGTAAAGACTTAAAAACCATATTACAAATTTTATTTTAGATAAAGGAAATAATTTGAATAATTTAATTATACTCTTACATTTTCACATTTTATTATTTAAATTATAAATCTATCTACATCATATACTTTTTTTCTTTTTGGCCTAATTTTTTTAAATGAATTTCAAATTTTCAATGAAAATTTGAACATAATTAATTTTTAAATTATTTTTAAATATCAAATGAATTCAGAGAAATTTTATTTTTTACAATGATTTTTGAATTTATCTTTTTAACATCCATTAATATAAATTATAAATATTTTTAATGATGATTCTTTATATTTAAACGTATAATAATCAAAATATTTATTTTATTCATATGGAAATAATGTATATTGACAAAAAAGTAACCAAATTTATGTCCTATTCATAAATAAATCTTGATGTCTTTATGTTAGTTTGTTTAATTACTTAGTCTGAGCAAAATAAAATTTAGTAATAAAAATGAGGGATTTTCATTTATAATTTTATCATTCAAATTTATTTTTACTAACATCACAATTGTCAATGTTTTTAATATTTAGTATATCCTTTTTCTATTAAATTATCGCTATTAATCGATCACATACATTCATACAATGAATTGAAAATATATTTCTAATATTGAAAGCTCTTCTTTTTTTTCATTTCAATTATTTTTTTTAATGAATTATATACAGATTTCTCTATTAAAACTAAATCATTTTAAGGAATTTTTTCATTTAAAATTAATTGATAAAGAATTTTAATAAAACAACAATTTTTTTTGATAATACAAAAAAAATAAATTTCTTTTTAGAAAGGTTATAAAGAAATAATTTATATTTTTGTCCATTAGAATACTAAAGAAAAATTAGAAAAATAGAGATTTTATTTATTAAATTATAATAAAGCAAAAATTATAAATTTTACTAATCTTTATTTCTATATTGAAAAGAATAAAATATGTATTATAATTAATAAATATATTTAATTTTTAATTTAAAACAATTTAAAAATATTCAAAACAAAATATTTAATACGGACTTAATAATAATTGCAAACAAAAAATATAAATTTAAATTCACATAAATAAAAAGAAATTTAGAAAAATCATTTTTTAAAGTTAAATAATAAATATTTAATAAAATTAAAATAAAAAAAATAAATATGTACAGTGAAACTGATTATATAGATGAAAGAAGTATATTAAAAGAACTAGTAAAATACGATAATTTAGTTGAAAGATTTTATGAAATAATAAGAAAATATCAATCAGTAACAAGTGAAATATCATCATATGTAGATTCAATCGATGATTTAATAGTAGGAGAATTTAATGAAATAGAAGATGAAATGAATACTAGATTAAAAGGAATTTGTTCAATGATGTGTAATTTAAAAGATCAAGTTCTCACTAATACAATTAAATATAAAAATGAAATTTTTTTATTAACTAGAGGTAATGATGATTTATTAGAAGAAATCAGAAAATTAAAAGAACAAATTAAAACAATGGAAAAAAGAATTGGAAAAGAAAATTCACAAAGATTAATGAATTATACAAAATAAAAATTAAATCAGATTTACATTTCTTTTATCCTTAATTAAAATAAATTCTTTTTAATATATTTTATTCTTTTTCATATAAAATTAAAAAAAAAATTAAAAATTAAAACTATAAAGTTCTTAATTTTTAAATTTAACTCGAAAAATGATAATAAAATATTTAAGTAAAATAAATCTCAATTTAAATATTTCATTTATTTAAAGAACTTTTCCATAATATTTTTAAATTCATCAAATTCGATTTCTCCATCTCCATTAGCATCAGCTTCCTTAATCATTTTTTCAAAAACACTTTTATCAACATCATTAACACTTTTTTTAAAAATAAACATAATTTCATCGATAGAAATAGCTCCCGAACCATCTTTGTCAAAAACTTTAAAAGCATATTCTAAATTTTTTTTAGAAATAATTTTATCTCTGTTCATAGTACAATTTAAAAATTCATTATAATCAATAACACCATTTCCATCTAAATCAACACTTTTAATCATATTATCAACTTCATCAGGATCAACAGTACCATAAGCATTTCTATAACCTTCTAATATTTCTTCTTTACTTAAAACACCATCTCCATTTTTATCCCATTCAGTAAATTGTTTTCTTAATTCATTTCTTTCTTCTCTTGTTGTCAATTGATTAACAATAAAAGATATAGTTGCTTGTTCAAATTGTTTATCTCTTTTAAATTTTTTCATATTATCAAAAGCACTTTTTGCAAGTTGATTATTATTTTTTTCTTTAGATTCATTTTTCTTAAAAAATTCATGACTTAAACAATCTAAAGCGGAATAACGTTTTTTAGGATCATAAGTAAGCATTTTTTTAATTAAATCTTTTGCAATATTAGAAACAACATCCCATTCTTCTTTAGGAAAATCAAATTCACCTTTTTTAACAGCTTTCATAATATCTTTATCAGTTTCTCCATTAAAAGGTGGATATCCACATAATAAAATATATAATATAACACCAGCAGACCATATATCACATTTTTCATCATAAACTTCATTTAAAACTTCAGGAGCAATATAATAAGGAGTACCATTAATTTTAGTCATTTTTTTATTTTTTGAAAAATATCTAGCACCACCCCAATCAATTAATTTAATAGTAGGATTAGAATCTTTCTTAGCTTCTAATAATATATTTTCAGGTTTTAAATCTCTATGAACAATATTATTTTGATGACAATAACAAATAGCAGATAATAATTGTTTCATAATAGGAGAAGCTTCTGCTTCTGAAAAACAACCTTTTTCAGTTATCATATCAAAAAGTTCTCCTCCTTGACATAATTCAGAAACAATATAAAAGTTTGTATTATCATCATAGAATTCATATATTCTCATTATATTTGGATGAGATAATTTACTTAGTATATTTACTTCTAAGAAAAGTTTTTCTTCATCTTGATCATGCTTCTTTAATATTTTTACTGCTCTCGGTTGTTTTGTTGGCTTATGTACTGCTGAACGTACTGTTCCAAATGCTCCTGTTCCTAAGGTTTTTCCTAATATATAATCTTTAATTAAAGATCCTGTTTTATAGGATATAAAAGATGATTTATCAAATGTTAGTTTGTCTGTTTTTTTCTTCTCTGTCATTTTTTTTTTATTTGTTATTTTTTTATTTGATTTTTTCGAGAAATATTATTTTTTTATATGGTATTTTTTTACTTATTTTTTTATTTTTGGGTTTTTTATTTATTTGTATATATTATTTTTTTCCATTAAATTCGTCATAAAAGTATTTGAAATTATTTTTTTTCGGTTATTTAAATAAATTTTAATTAAAAATTAAAGTATCAAAAATTGGAATGAAACTCAAAAAAAAAAATCACAAACAAAATATTCCTTTCCTTTTAAGATAATTAATGAATTATTAATATTTATTTATCCAAAAAGCTTTTTTTTTTAATTTTTTAAATAAAAATAAAAATTTAATTTTTAACAGTATTTAAAAATAATTTCCACTTTCAAGAAAAGAATTGTAGAAAAAGTTTGGGTATTAATATATTTTTTTTTCTTTATTTAGACTTTTATTAACTTATAATTGAAATGACTAGATAATTTATATTCAATTTTTCAATAACCTAAAAAATAAATTTATTATCAATTGTTCTATTTTATTTCTTTTAAAAAGATGAAGAAAAAAAATATAATCAAAAAAGTATTAAAATTCTTTTTCATCAAAGATAATTTGAACAAAAATAAATATTTTGAAAAATAAATCTTAAAATAATTTAAAATTTAATTAACATTTAATTATTATTATCTAAAACAATAACTCTAAGAACACATCCATCAACAGTTGCATCATTTAAAATGTCAAAAGCTTCTTGAGCATGAATAGTTTGTTCAAATTCAATAAAAGCAAAATTTTTACTCGGCAAAGTACATTTTTTAACAGGACCTACTTTAGAAACAATTTGAGCTAATTTTTCAGCATTATAATTAGGATTAAAACCTGTAACTTTAATAGTTCCTTCTCTATTTCTTTTTTTATTATTAGTTTTTTGTGATTTTTTATTAGAAGATAAAGCTTCAATTTTTTCTCTTTGTTCTCTTTCTTTATTTTCTTTCATTTCTTTTAAAACCATCATTTTTTTATTATTTATAGAATCTTTTAATTTATCACCTAAATCTTGTTCTATTGTATTTAATCTATCTATTATATGAATTTCTTCAGTTGATGTTACTATTATTCCTGGTTCTAAAGTTCCTCTTGGTTGATTTGCTACTGAACCAAATTTTTTCCAATTCATTCTCTCTATTACTGATGGTAACATTTCCTTTTTAATTTTCTTTTTTCTTATTTCTGATGTTATTAAATATAAGTTTCCATCTCTATTTGTTTTTGTTACTCTTTTTAATAATTCCTCATCTCCTTTTGATGATATTTTTATTTCTTTTTGAGATATTACTTTTGAATTTGTATCTACCATAAATAAAAATTAAATAATTAATTAAAGTAAAAAATGAATAAAAAAATTCAAAAAAAAATAAAATTAAATAAATTCATATTTATATGAAATAATCATGTCAATGGCAGATCTTGTTTTCTTAAACACGGAGATGGATATGCCGAGGCTCTTCTCCATGGTTTTTTAAAAGGAATTTTAGGATAATAAACATATTGAACATTTAGAAACATTGTAAATTAAAAAGATAAATATACTAATTATAAAATAAATCCCTTAAAAAATTTATGTTTTAATCGATACAGATTATGTAGATTATATTAAAGATTATAATGAATCTGATACTTCTTCTTTAAAAATGCTTTAAAAAAAAAACAACTGATGAAATTGCACAAATATAATCTATTGCAGGTCTTGATTTGGCAAAATTTTTAGAGATGACTCTTCAGAAAATATATGATTAATAATGTAATTAAAATAAATTGAAGGTCCTAAAAATAAAACTGCAACAGCAGTAATAAAATCAATATCATATCCTTTAAGTTTTTTACCAGAAATTGAAGGTTTACTGAATTTAGATGTTAAAAAAATTGATGAATTATATGAAGATGTTTTAATTGATACTGAAGTAGGGTATTATTTCTCTCAATTTTTAGAAGAAATTTTAAAGACTTCAAATCTTAAAGATGTTTCAACAATTAATAATAACTTCAAGATCTGACAAAATAAAAAATTATCTAACTAAAATTTGATTTGAATCCTTTTATCATTTTATTTGAAAGTTTAAATCCAACAACAAGAGAAATAATGGAAGTTTATTTAAAATTTGAAGCTGATTGTAAGCAATTCAAATAGTATATAATTCATTATCATATGATTTTAATCAATTTCAAGAAGCAGAAAGAAAAAAATTAATTCCATTTTTTAGTTATTTATATCCAGATATTTCTTCACAAATTATTAAAACAAGTATTTTTGAACAATTAAAAGAAGCTGTACAAATTTTTCCAGAATATTCAGATTTATTTAAAGATATTCCTGATGATCCTAAAAAAATTGATGAATTCGCTCTTCAAAGTGGTTTAAAACTCTTGATGATTCTATGTTTGAAGCTAATATAAAAAGATTTTCTACTACTTCTTTGAACAACAATTTCATTATGCTTGTTTTTATGCTTATATTAAAATTAAAGAACAGAAATTAAAAATATAATTTGTTTAGCTGAAATGATTTCTCTTGATAAAGATTCTAGGAGTAAATTGAAGAAAAATTATATTTTACTTTTTAGATATTCGGAAATATTTTTAAACATTTATTAGTTTTTTATTTTTAACAAAAAAAAATTTTAAATAGTTTAAAAATTTTGATATAAATGAAGAATATTTTTAAAAAGAAATATTTATTTTTAACAATATTATGCCCAAACTTTGATTGAATTATCATCTGAACAAGTAATGATTAATCCTTCTTGATTCCTTCTAATCATTCTAATTTGCCCATTATGTGCTTTTTCTTTAGTATTTTCAAAAATTAAATTATCATCATCAATAATCTATTGATTAATTTTCCCTCCACAATCAACTGATAATAAAGTAGTTTCATCTATTTTTAAAAATGAAGTAATACAATTGGAAATATTATTTTGAATTTCTCTTATTTGTCTATGTTGATTAACATCAAAAATTATTATTGAACTGTTAGTTCCAACCAATAAATATTTTTGACACATCATATATAAAAAGTCAGATAATCCTTTATAAAAATTTGTCACTTTTGTTGAATCAATTTTTTTACGAGATTTTAAATCATAAAAACTTATAAAAAAAGAATTATTAAAACCTGAATAAACAATTTCTTTTTCTTTTGTTCTTAATATATCATTAATTTTTATATCTTCTTGTAAAGTATAATCTTCTTTGTATTCTTTTATCTTTAAAAAAAAATTTTATTGTATTATCATCTGAACATGTCATAAATTTATTATTGTCGAATTCTCTTAATTTATGAATTCTTGAGGTGTGATTTTTTATTTTTTGTAAAACAATATATTTATAATTATCTAATAAATTATATATATTTATATAAGCATCATAGCCTAAAGAAACTAAATTACCATTTTTTAGTTGAGTCAAATACATAATATAACTTGAATGTTCTTTTATTGTCATTTCTGATTTAAAAGTTTGATTATTATATATTATAATTGAAGTTGAATTTCCTCCTGATGCAAGTCTTCCATCTTGTAAAATATAAATAGTATAATAAGCAGCTTGTAAGTCTTCCATTTTAAATATTATTTCTTTTTCTGAAATATTTAAACTTCCACTTGGTGTTATTCTTTTTGAAGTTTTATAATTTCATCTTTTAATTCAATTAAGATAATAAACTTCATTAACAATTTGAGCTGGTTCCATTCTCAAATTCTGTTTGTATGTAATAATTAATTTTTAAAAATAATTAAAAGATTTTCATGTTATTCAAAAAATTATTAATTTTAAAAAAACTTTATTATTAATAACAGTAAATTTCTTAGTTTTAATTGAAAATTAAGTTAAATAACAAATATAATAAATATTCATTTAACTCAATCAATCAATTATTTTCTTAAAAAGAAACTTTTCTTAAAATTGAAAAAATATAAGATTGTAAAGTATAATGATTAATATAAATAAATATGAAGAAAATAAAAACAACAATTAAAAAGTCAAAAAAAATTTTTATTATATCAAGAATATTTTTCAATAATATAAAAATTGTTTTTTAAATTTTATTTCTATTAAACAATTAAAATTATTTTCCCATTCTATTCCCACTTCCTTTAGGATGAGCATCTTTCCAATCATCCCATTCCCTAGCTTTTTTCTTTTTTTTATCATCAACTTCTTCTTTATCAGAATCAGAATCACTTTTATTTAATTCATGTTGTTTAGCTTTTTCAGCTTCTTCTTTCATTCTATTTTCTTGAATTTGAGCAAATTCTTCCATTGTCATTTCAGTTGGATTTGGATTTCTAAAAACATTTTCTCTTATATTTATTGGTAATTGAGCTAAAATTTGACTATCTAATGTTTGTAAATTATTTATATTAAAAAATTGAAAATTATCTCCTATATTATTCACAAAATTCAATTGTTGAACTAATTTATTATTTGGATCTAAATTTAATAAATCTTCTGGAGATTTAATTTGTAATATTTCCATTTTTTGATTTTTATTTTCTTCTCTTTTTTTATTTAATTCATTTGGGTTTTCTTTTTTCATTTTTTCTAAATAATCTATTGACTCTATTTCCATATTTATCATTTTTAAATTTTCATACATTTTAACTATACATAAATTTAAATAATCTTGCCAATATTCTCTATTATCATCAAATTTTTTTTCTTTTTCAATTTTTTTTATTTTTTCTGATAATTCTTTTTTATATTTATACATTGCTATTTTATCTTGTCTTTCAAATGACATTTGTTCAAAAGATTTTTTATCTGGTAATTTCCCTTCTTCATCTTTTTCTGTTAAATTTTTATATTTTGAAATTTGTTCTTTTGTTAAGTAATTATAAGTTTTTAATAATTTAAAAAATTCATCATAAAATTTTAAAGCAAATGTTAAAATATTTTTCCTGTTAGTTTGAAATTTTTGAATTATTTCACTTTGGAAAAAAGCAATTAACATAAATTTTATTTCTTCTGTTTTTACATCTTGAAATTCTTCATTGTCACTAAACATTTTTTCTTTGTAAACTTTAACTTTTAAATTATTTAAATCATTTAAAATTTGTTTCCAATCATCTTCAAATGATTTATCATATCCTTTTTCTTCATAATCTTCATATTTTCTACGAATAGATTCTAATTGTTCACTCATATCAGATTCCATTTGAATTTTCTAATATAAATATAAAATTATTAAATTCCTTAAATAATAAAATCAAAATAATTATTAGTTTAAGAAATAAGAAAAACAACCTTTCTTTTTTAAACATATTATTATTAAAAATAAAAATAAATGAATAAAAGGATTAATCAATAATACAAAATAATTTATAAAAACAAAAATAAAATTTCAACAATCCAAAAAAACATTAATTCATAACTTAAAAATATTATCAATTCTCATAATATTAAATAATAAAAAGAACTATTTAAAATTATTTTGTTCTTTTTCTATAGATTAACCAATGCATTAGTGTCATAATTTAAATGTTAAAAAACTTCGAATCCTATATTACGTAAAAAAGAAGTAAATTTTTTTCTCCGCTAAATTTATGGTATATGATAATATTATTAAAATTTAAAATATACATAATTAAAAATCAATTAATTTAATAAAAGTCGCAATCAAAAAAAGAAGAGTAATATAAAGATTTCCCCAAAATATAATAGTATCAATAGAAGTTTTTTTTATATAATCACTTTCAATTATCCAAACTTCTATTTCATCTTCTTTTCTTTCATTCCAACATCTTAAACCATCAAAAATTCATCCTTAACTATTTTTAACAAACCAAAAAGATTAAATTAATAATATAAATTCTAATGCATCTGTATTTAATAATCTTCCTATTAAACAAAATAATATTGTTGACATAAGAACAAACAACGTCATTCATGCATTATTTGCTTTTTGTATATAATTGTTTATATATTTTTGTTCTGATTCTTTTATTTCAGGATATTAGGATTTATTAACTTTTTTGTAGAAGATACTGGATGATATTTTGGTTTAAGGTTTTTTTTGATATATTTTTGTTCATTGTTTTTTAAAATTTAAATTTTTAAAAATAATAAATAATGAACTTGTTTTATTATATATAAATGAAAATAATGAAAAAGATAGGATAAAAGAAAATAATTTAAGTAATTCTATTGATCAAGGTGCTTTTGGAAAAGAAAAATATGGGTAAAACTATAATATTTAAATCTCAACTTGTATAATTAGTTAAAATAGAATAGAAATTGAATAACCTTTAAATCATCCGAATATAATTATATAATCTTTTATAATATCAATAATATATTTCCAGTCTCAGAATTAGCTGATATGGTAGTTTATTTAATAGATTTCAATAAAAATATATATTTATTTTCAAGGAAGTTACTTAAATATAATTGTTCAATTTAATAATTTTATTAATATATTTAAAATAAAATCATATATATTAATTGGAAAGATAATTACATATAAAGAAGGAGAAGATTATTATTAAATTATTGACACTTTAAAAAATAAGGGAATTATGTGGAACAATACAATTAACTCATGAAAATAATTGGATTATTGAATAAATCTGAACTAATTAGTAGTTAATCCTTTTTTTTGAAAATGGGATGGGATATAATACTAAAAAAAATATTCAAAGAAAAGCATATTTAGTTACTATTGATGATCAATACATTTATAGTTCCGCAATAACTCTAGTAGAATTGGAAAAGATTTGGATAATATTAATAATTTTGACAAAATTAATAATAGATTAAATATTTATAATATTTAATAAAAATCTCTAATTTAAAGAAAATTTGTTTATTAGTATTAAATTTGATTTTATATTAAAAAACATTAAAATTATTTTTTCATTGAAAAAATTTAGGAAATAAATGGAATTATTGTTTATTTAAATTAAATATATATATCAAATAAA
>JAEEGK010023521.1_pt1 | contig 12842 bp, 13 predicted proteins | sample 8958771 | NCBI WGS metagenome assembly JAEEGK01 (sample SAMN16246547, study PRJNA631951) | gut metagenome | biome: gut microbiome; feature: rumen; material: SC-attached | host: Bos | place: Iran: Karaj | collected 2018-10 | reverse complement strand
TCACCAAGAAATCCGCATTTTTTCCGCACATCGCCATAGCAAGCATAAAACCACTATACCGCAAAATCGTCTTGTTGTCTAATTGTTTAGCATACAGGCGACCAGCCAGCTACGCAATGTCGCCGAGTTATAGCCAGGCATTGCGCACATAGCACATAAAAAACAAATAATTATAGTGCCAAAAATGGTCTATTAAACACCTTTTGCAATTTATACAAAGTTTCCAATGTGGGATTTGTTTTATGCGGATTTTCCAGACGCTGATACTGCTGGTAGCTCATCCCAGCCTTTTCAGCAACTTCTTTTTGTGTATGATTTGCACGTGCTTTACGAAGCTCAATTGCGAATGCTACCTTCGGAGAAACTTCCACAGGATAGCCATCGGTATATTTCGGTTCTGAGATAGGATAGCCGTTATCAAGATGAGAAGCCAGGATTCCGTTTAATACATCCCCAGCCATAAAAAGAGCATCTTCCTGTGTGCTTCCTAGAGTAATTGCATTTGGGATATCAGGGAATTGAACAAAATATTGTCCTTCTCTTGGTGTTATATCGCAGTTATATGTCATTTCTTCATTACCTGTTTTGCTGTCATTCCCATATTTCAAGTATACAACATTTATGTTGTGCTGTCAATTTTTTTAGTTTTTCTTGTTTCGGGGGTTTTTAAGGGGGATGGAACGGAAATCAATTTATACCCCCTTAGGCGTGAGGGTAGCCGATTCTTTAGATGAGGCGTAGGGAGCGACTGCTCCCACACCTGCTACCGCCTTTCTTTGTTATCCGGGATGATGATTGCGTCTACAGTGACGGCTTTTTCCTTCGCCAGCGAATCGATAAGTTCCTTGGTACACTTTATCGTGCTGCCGCGCGGCTTTGGATGCGGCTCCGCATCGCCAATCAAAATGACTTTGCGCTGCGCATCATCACGCCAGTCGTAGAAACTCAACGCCGCATACAGCGCTTCGTACACAGCCTCGGGCACGTCGCCACCCTCTTTTCCAGTTATTGTGAAAGAATCAAGCTGCTTTTTGAACGTAGCAGTATCATCTGTAAACGCGAAATACTTTACAGGAAGCCCCTTGTAACGGAACGAATCGGTGTAATCGCGGTAAAGGATAAGGCCAAGCCGAACGTCGCCACAATCTTCCAAAGACTTTACAAGACGAGGAATAAAATCCTTGCGAAGAACCTGAATATCGTCTTTCATGCTGCCTGTCGCATCGACGGCAAAAACAACGTCTATTTTCTTTTTGGGCGAGATTTTGTTGAACGAATCCATAATATCGTCAACGATAGATTCAGTACCTTTTGAAATAATGAAAGTTCCGCTTCCAGAGCCAGCGATATCTTCGAAAGCCGCCGCCGCAACAGGGTTATACGCATCCGTCAGCACGACTTCTGGTTCCGGCTTTTCTTTTGGTTTCTGAACAAAATCGAACATGAACGGATTGTCCAAAAATCCGCCGGTGTAGTCGCCATAAGACATTTCGAACGTGCGGATATTTATGAAAGTTCCCTTGGAAATCTCAACTGTTCCGTTACGCGACCACGGATATCCGTAAACAAGAACTGTCGGGATATAAATGCAGAAAGCCTTACCCAGCTTTGCGTCCGCTTGCGCGGTCGAGTCTATAAGGCTGTTTTTTGAGTAGTCGGAAACAAGGAATTCGCCGTTGAGCATCCGCTTTTCGTCGCCGTTTATGCTGTTGTATGAAGCCGCCCTGTACGCGTAGTTCGATTCTACGCCGGAGGGGTCTTTTGTCGTTTCCGTGAGCATTACGGAATTAACGCCTTCTTTTTGCCGGATAAAAAGCAGATAGCCACCGTCAGGGTATTCTTCTATGCGAAGGTCGGCGGCTTCAACCGTAAGATCTGCTGCCGCAGCAGAAGCGAACATAAAAACTAATATTGCACATGCAGCCATTTTGTAAAAGGACTTTTTTAACGAATCTCTCATATTGTCACTATCGGAAGAAAAAAAAGCATGATATATCTTTTTTTTTTAAGTTATGGTACAATACTTAAGTAGCACTTAAAATGCAGCTCTGAAGTCTTTTCATGGGAGGTGGAAAGCGTTATGGACAACGATAACTTTGAATCCGTCGATATCGAAGAGTTCTACGACAAAGACGAACTGAACGATGAGTTTTCCACAAACCTCGTCGTACTCACAGACAAAGAACGAGTCCTTGTGAATCTTATGTTCGACAAGCTCAAGTCAATTTCGCCAGAAACGCTCGAAGTTTTTGCGAATCGTATGGCAGACTTGGAGCGGCTTACCCGAAATATCGCGCACTTCCCTTCACTTTTCCAGCAGCAGCAGTTTTCCGCAGAACTCAGGACAGAAAATACTCTCGTCGAATCGCTTCTTGCACAGCGTGGCGGAGACAGAATCCTTCACTTGCCTACAAAGGCAATTCTTGGAAAAGGATTCCTTGTCGCTAAATTCCAGGCATTCACATCGATGATGAAAATCGCCGTCGAGTGCCGCTTTTCAAAAGACGAAATTCTTGCTTTCCAGATGGCGAGCATTAACCTTATGTTCACTCTTATGGCGGAGGACGTTTACCTTTCGCTTTTGGACAACACCGATATTCCAGTTGATATACGCCAGCAGGTCGCCTACTCGCTCATAGTGCTGTGGGAGCACCGAAGTGACCAGAACGTCGCCGACATGGCTCCGGTTCTTGAGTCTGTCTGGGCGGCACGCAGGAAACTCGCGCCTGTTTTCGGCACAATGGTCGGCACAAGCGAGCTTCTTTTGCTTTCCATAGAGATGGACGACCAGTGGTGCAAATTCATTTCATCAAAACTCGGAGACCCGGAAGTCGCCATGTCAATGGAAGAGTTTCTTTTCGGGCTTTCCTACGAAGATATTCAAAGATTAAAACAAATTCTAAGAGACAAAGGAATAAGCGCAATCGGACGTGACGAGGTCTCAAAATTCCTTAACAAAGAGACAGAATACGACCAGCAGACTAACAAAGATCCCCGGCAGTTCTATCTTCATTATTCCGTTAGACGCGACAATGCAAAAGCACGCCTGCGGATGAATTTGCCCGGACCGCATTACACGCTGGAAGACCATTACATGCGCTTTATTCTGGAAAAAAATAAGGAGAAACAGTACAACGATGTCTACGCAAAGCAAACAGGTTCCGTATCGGTTCGGTGAAAAACTTCGCACCGTGCGCGAAAAGAAGGGATATACTCTAAAAGTCGTCGCGCAGCAGGCGGGCGTAAGCGAAAGCCTTGTCTCGCAGATAGAGCGCAACAGAGTTTCCCCGGCGATTGACACTCTCCTTACGTTGGCAGATGTCCTCGACATAAACCTGGAGTTTCTTTTTGAAGAATACCGCAGAGATCGACCGGTTCACATAATACGCGCGGACGAGCGCCGCAAAATAGAAGAAGATGCCGCTTGCTACGAGGAGCTTGCGAAACCTTCAGAAAGCGACGGCGAGCACGCGATGGAGTCTTACCTGCTGACAATCCCGGCAGGAGAGCACACGCACAGAGGCTCATACGGTCACTTGGGACGCGAGTTCGGCTACATTATTGAAGGCAAGGCTCATTTCCAGTACGAGTCACTTTCGTACGACCTTGAAGCCGGCGACAGCATATCGTTCTCTGCATCATCACCGCATACGCTCATCAACAGCGGAGACATAACGCTGAAAGCACTTTGGGTCGTAACACCGCCACAGCGCTTCGGTTAATCTTGAAAACACAGCAATTTTCGCTTATAATAAAACATTATCGTGCATGCGCACTACGCCTCCTTGCGAGACCGTCGGGAGGTCTTAACTTTTTTTAGGAGAAAGAAATGGTTATCCTTACATTGAACTGCGGTAGCTCATCCGCTAAATATCAGGTATATGACTGGGACAACAAGGATGTTCTTGCATCAGGCGTTGTAGAGCGCGTCACCCAGCCCGGTTCAGTAATCACACACGAGGCAAAAGGCAAAGACAAGTTTGTAAAAGAAAGTCCATGCCCAACACACAAAGAAGCTATTGAGCTTATCATCGCGACAATCACAGATCCTTCAGTCGGTGTTATCACGGACATGAGCGTTATCAAAGCTGTTGGACACCGTGTTCTTCATGGCGGCGACAAGTTCACAAAGTCAGTTATCGTTACACCGGAAGTTATCGAGACATTCCGCTCCGTACAGGACCTTGGCCCGCTCCACAACCCAGCAAACATCATGGGTATTGAGGCAGCTCAGAAAGTTCTTCCGAACGTACCACACTGCGCCGTTATGGATACAGCTTGGCACCAGACAATGCCAGACACATCATTCATGTATGCCGTTCCAAAAGAATGGTACCAGAAATATCAGGCACGCCGCTACGGTTTCCACGGAACATCATTCCTTTATACAGCAAAACGCGCTTCTGTCCTGCTCCACAAAGAGCCTAAAGACACGAACATCATCATTGCACATATCGGAAACGGTGCTTCTATGTGCGCCGTAAAGAACGGACAGTGCTTCGACACTTCAATGGGTATCACACCACTTGAAGGACTCGTTATGGGTACACGCTCCGGTGACTGCGACCCAGCGCTCGCTCTCTACATCATGCGCAAGACAGGCATGAGCGTTGCAGAGATGGACACAGCACTCAACAAAAAGTCAGGTCTTCTTGGTATTACAGGCAAGTATGTTGACCGCCGTGACGTTATCAAGGCTATGGAAGAAGGCGACAAAGACGCAAAACTCGCTTTCGAGATGGAATGCTACCGCCTGCGCAAGTATTTCGGTGCTTACCTTGCCGCTCTTGGCCCGATTGACGCTATCGTTTTCACAGCTGGTGTCGGCGAGTTCAGCGTACCAGTACGCGAGCGCTGTATGGAAGGACTTGAGCATCTTGGCATCAAGCTCGACAAGCACAAGAACTCACTTGCTCACACACGCAATGCAGAGACATGCATCAGCGCGGACGACAGCAAAGTAAAGATTTTCGTAATCCCAACGGACGAAGAGCTTGTTATGACAGAAGACGCATACGCCCTTATGAAGGGAACATACGACGTTCATACAAAGTTCACATATTCTTTCCAGAGCCCGGACTACGTAAACAAAGCAAGGGCAGAAGGCCTTAAGAAAGACCTCGCTAAGCTCCCTGAGCTTGCTACAATCTTGGCAAAATAAGGCGACACGCGGGAAAACCCGCGTATTCCACGCGACAATAGTTGCGGAGCTTGTCAGATCGATTTTGCGATCGTCAAGTTCCGCACAACTTCACTGAAAAGGCAGCCCGGCACACACTTCACGAAGAAGTCTCGATGGGCTGTTTTTTTATGCACAAACCGCGCTGCAAACCAAAAGCCCTATTCCCCACAGCACACTCACAAAAAATCCTCAAAAAACAACTGATATGACATCTCCTTACATACCACCTGCTTTATATTTAATTCAGAAACTTAAAGGAGGCGTATCTATGGGATTCGCAAAAGGATTTATCGCTGGGGCATTAAGTCTAGCCGGAGTTGTAATCGGAGCCGCAATCGTCAGTGCAATCAAGGATGAAAGAGCCAATAAAGCCGATGTGGAAAAAGAGACGGAAGCAAATGAGGACGAAACGGACAAAGATGTGAAAGAAATGAGTTCTCAGAATACACAAGAGGAAAAGGAAAGAAAAACGATTAATATAATAGAGGAAGCCGAAATAGCATTCTATAAGATGTATCTAAAAATATTTAATCGTATATTTAGAAATGCACTTATGAGAAATGGGCATCCTATATTCACTGTGCGATAATTGGAAAAAGGGGCTGTCTAAAAAGAGCCGTCATGCTGAATCTATTTCAGCATCTATACAGCATTTCGGACAGTCCCTTGATTTATCACTGAGGTATGGTACACTCACTATTATGAAACACAGAGACGAACCCGCCAGAATGTATAGGATTCATCAAATTGATGAAAAGATTCGCGATGGACAATACCCGAATGCAAAATCTCTTGCAAAAGAACTCGAAGTAACTGAACGTACAATTAACCGCGATTTTGATGTACTGCGCGATTATTACCACGCTCCAATGGAATACGATGCAAAAAGACGTGGCTGGTATTACACAGAACCGAATTTCTTCATTAAATTTCTACAGATTGATGAAGGAGAGTTCTTTAGTCTGGCTCTATTCGACACCCTTCTTCTACAATACAAAAATACACCTTTAGAAGAAAAACTCCGCTCTGTATTTGAGAAAATCCGCAAAAGTCTGCCATCAAAAGTTACTATCGATTCCAGATTTCTGGACAGCTCCGTTACATACATTCCAGACGCTTTGGCTCCCATAAATGAAAACGTATTTGACACTGCATTCACAGCCGTAAACAAACAGGTGACACTCTCTTTTGAATACAAACCTTTGCAGAAAACATCATATATGGAGCGACAAATAGATCCGTATCATATCATCTGCCAAAGGGGAAACTGGTATGTAATAGGATTCTGCCACCTGAAAAACGAAGTTCGTATATTCAGTTTTTCGAGAATGAAAAATGTCCGGTTAGAAAAGGTGCATTTTAAGATTCCAGAGACTTTCAATGCAAAAGACTACATTGACAAGACAATGGGTGTATGGCTCAGCGCGAAAACAAAATATAATGTAAAACTGCTATTTAGTTCTGAGATAGGAACCTTCGCTGCAGAACATATCTGGCACGAAGGTCAGACAGTCGAACAAAACAAAGATGGTTCTGTCATCGTCTCTTTTGAGACTACCCAGTTACCAGAAGTAAAACGCCTTGTTCTTGGACAGGGAAAAACGGTAAAAGTTCTGGAGCCTGAAGAATTGATTGAACAAATAAAGGTAGAACTTAACGGTGCACTGGAACAATATAGGTAAATATACAAAGATTTCAGAAAGATACTCTTAAGAATTGCCTCTTTAAAAAATAATCACGAAAGAAAATTTTAAGATATTTTACATATAAAGGAGCATCATCACTGTATATACGTTGTCCGACTCGATACCTGTAAAAGAAAACTCCAGAGGCTTTTGAATCGTAATGTATCCTTTTATTACTTCTAGTTCCTAACAGAAGCTTTTTAACAAGCGGCATATCATTTCTGGAGAAAATTGCCGAGATTCTTAGTCCTCCATTCGTCCTTATCCCGCTGGAAATTCCTATCATTCTGTGGATGCATTTATCATCGCAAATAAAGAAATCGGTTTCCTCAATTTTCTGCCGGATGTAGCTATCACTTTTCGGACTAAAATCTGGACCAACTCCGTATTTACGGCAAAGCTCTAAGTAAGAAATACGCTCCATAGTAATAATCTCCTTATTCTAAAGCAAATTATTGCACGACTGGTATGACATGAGAGTTCAGACCAAAAAAAAACGACAGGAACAAGAAGCTGCCCAAAACGCAGAAAAGGATTCAGATTCAAATGACACTCCTGATTAGATTTAGATTTTTTTTCAGATATTGTGATATAATCAAAACAGGAGCTTGCCATGTCCAAAAACGATGCAAACGTTAACGAAAAATCGCCAAAGCTTACTGTTTCAGAGATTATAGATTACTGCAAAAATACGCTTGGAATTACCTTCAACCTGATGGATGAAGCAAAAGCCAAAGAGTTTCTTGAAAAGAACAATTTCTTTTTCAGGATTAAGCAATATTGTTCCACTTGCACCGAGCAGACAAAAAACGGCAAATACATCGGACTCGATTTTGGACATCTTGTTGAACTTTCTACCATCGATATGTTCCTGCGGAAAATTCTTCTTAAAATGACGATTGATCTTGAGCACTACCTTAAAGTTAAGCTTGTTAATGATTGCCAGAATAATCAAGTTGATGATGGTTATGAGGTCGTAGAAAAGTTTTTGGAAAGTTATCCTAAAGTCAAAGACAGTCTAACACAGTTCAACAGAGCAACCGGATACGGAGAAAATTCGTTCAGGAAATATGTAGCAGCCCCTGCCGTCTGGAACTTTGTAGAGATGATCAGTTTTGCAGATTTTATCAACTTTTATGCTTTTTACTATGATTTTATGCGAAAAGAATGCGAATATACAAAGCATTTTGAATCTGTCCGCCGCATTCGCAATGCCTGTGCACATAATGTTTGTATGCTTTCTTCCTTTAAGTCTGTTCAGGGGTTTAAGCCAGATTTGGAAACTAACTTTGAACTTCTGAGTGGAAACATAGGCATTGGGAACGGGATAATTTCCAATTGTATGAAAGTTCCTTTGCTGAATGATTTTGCAGTTATGCTTTCCGTATATACAAAATTGATTTCATCGCCCAAAATCAAAGAAATCACGATTCAAGAAATCAAAGATTTCTTTGACGGACGCATGATTTATAGGAAGCAGTACTTCGAAGGCCATAATGATATAAAGAACGCCTACCTTTTTGCTAGAAAAGTCTTGGATTATTATTCAGAGAAATAATTCCTGTTCAATTGCCCAATTGACGGCATCATGCGTTCGCGGTAACCTGCTGCTGCAGTTCACGGATATGTTCTATCGGCAATTCAGTGACGTACGCAATTTGTTCAACGGACATCGTGTTCAGCTCAATAAGTTTCTGCGCCGCTTCCTCGGCTTTTTTCTGCTCACCATCAGTGTATCCGTCTTCGTAACCTTCCCTGCGAAAAGCCCTCATTGTCGCTTCTTCATCATATTCGGTAAGACACATTGCTCTAACCTCCGCCTTATTCACCCTGAAAAAGCCGTCAAGGAATTCCTGTTCAATCGCCCAGTTGACAGCATCATCTACAGCTTCCTTTATAGGAAACCCCTTCTTCTTGTTGTCCGCTATTCTTCCAACATACCTTACGTAATCATACAATGCTTTGCAGTTTTTTTGAAGCGTTTTGTTGCGTTCCGGATTGATATTGATAACTGTTGCAGTCCACTCAAAATCCCTCGTGATATCTGCCGGGATACTGCCATTGCCACATCTTTCAAAAGCATCTGAAAGTCGCATTTTGAACGTGTCTGGCTTTTTCGTGCTGCCGTTATAGAACACGATGAAACGAGGCTCGGGAATCTTTACGAGCCTCGAAGTAAGGATATTCATCTCTTTTTTCTCGATGTACATCTGGTAGAGCTGCGAAAAGTAGAAGAAACCACGTAACGGCATATTTGGGTTATGCGTTGACTGCTGCTCATACAAAGTCATTTGCGAATCAACCAAGAACGAAATATCGTTCTTCATCGTCATATAGATTACGTTCTCTATCGTGTTGACTTCCAGTGCGTCCGGGTCTGTGTAACTCGTATCGTTAAGTGCGTTGTAAAGGTCGAGTCGCCAGCGTTTACTCTGCTCATTGTCACGCCCGAAAATTGCTTTGAAAAGCCTGTCGCGGTATTCCCTGGTGGGAGTCGTCTGAATCGTGCCTGTTGGAGAACTTGTTGAAGTTTGTGTCATTAAGTTGACCTCATGAAAATGTTTATGCATGGCTTTCTAAATGCCCTGCATAAATAATTATTTGCCAGCATGTGTCACTTTTTTCATTTTTCAATGCAGGTTAGAGAATAAATGCGTAAATTTATACTGAAAATCATAAGAAAATCCATATTCGTAAAATATATATGACATTCTTTGTCATATATACAGACGTAGAATTGAATCATAAAGATTCGTGGAGGATATGCTTTATGGAGCTGCTTATTTTTCTAAACGCTTGTCAAAGAGTTCCACAACTTGTTCTTTCAGTGTCCGAAGCTCGTTTTCGTATTCTGCCAAATGTATATCTTGTACGGAAATATCTTTTGGCAGAAGTAACTGATAAGGCTCAATGCTGAACTCGTTAGCCAGCCTTTCAAGCATTTTAAGAGAAGCGTACTGGCGACCGTTTTCTATGTCATTCAGGTAACTGGGAGATATGTTCAATTGTATGGCAAACTTAAGCTGACTAAGCCCTGTTTTAGCGCGGTAATATTTGACATTTTCCGCGAGGATTTCTAACAGCGGTTTTGGCATACCTCTATATTTAAGGAAAAACACGAAAATAAACAAAAGGCTATTTTCGTAAAATAGTTTTGCTAATACGAATATAGTGTGGTAGAATAAAGATATTGATAAATGAGGAGATAATATGGCTGATAAAAATGAAAAAATAAAAACCTTGGAGAATGTCGCTCTTGAAGGTGCAGCTACTGAAGTTGTGCAACGCTATGGCTCTGCCGTAAAAGAACATTTTGTTGCCTATACAGGTAAAGATAACGAAACAGGCGAAGAATTAAAAAGGGGCTTAAAACAAATAGCAAAGGCAAAGGTTAATCCGGATTATAAAGATGCAAATTTAAAGCAACAAGCAGGTTTTGCTGCTGAAAACAAATATACTGCACGTCAAAATGCAGAAAACATTATAAACAAGAAAAAAACTAGAGTTTACAATACTGATGTAAAAGAAAGTGGGAATTATAATGAGTTATTTGATCATATAGTCAAAGATGAAAATGGAATTGTTATATCACAAGAACAGATGAAATTTGTCGGTTCTAATCCAAAATCGTGTTTAGATAAACTTGCATCAAAGAAATTCCAAAAATATTTCGATGCCGACGCAAAGATTACCGTTCCAAGTGATTATTATAATGGAATCATTGAAGAAGCAAATAAGTCAATTAAGTCTTTTGAAGAGCAGTTAAAACATGCTAAAGAGACAGGAAATAACGATTTAGTAAAAGCGTTAGAAGAGAAAATTAAAAAATACAAGAAAATAAAGGACAGTATAAAAGATAGCGGTGTATCTAATAATGAGGCCATGGAAGCTCGGTTACATCCAAAACTTTCCACCGCTAAAGATGTTGTAAAAGTCGCTCATAGGGCTGGAGCTGAACAAGCTGTCTATGGAGCAGCTATCGGTGGTGGAATTTCATTCATCAAAAATACTGTCGCTGTAATAAAAGGTGATAAAACTCCAGAGGAAGCAGGTGTGTCGCTTTTGAAAGATACAGGTATTGCTGCCGGAACTTCGTATGCAACTGCATTTTCTGGGGCAGTGTTAAAAGGCGCGATGCAAAACTCAGAATCTCAGATTATGCAGGCAATTTCAAAAACAAACTTTGCAGCAACAGTCGTAACTTCAGTCATAGAAGTAAGCAAAACTATGACTAGTTTTATAAAAGGTGATATTGATGGAACACAATGTTTGGAGGAATTAGGCGAAAAGGGAACATCACAACTTGGTGCAGCTATGTTTGCAGTTGCCGGACAAGCATTAATTCCAATACCTGTTGTTGGTGGCATGGTAGGCTCTGTTATCGGATATGCTTTAACTTCTGCCTGCTATGGTGAATTATTATCAGCTTTAAAAGATGCGAAATTGGCTCACGAAGAACGATTGAAAATTGAAAAAGAGTGTGAAGAAGCAATAAAAATGATAGTCGAATATCGTGATCAGATAAATGAAACTGTTAACAAGTATCTGACAGATATAAGAGAAACTTTTGATGCAGCACTTTTTAAAGCAGATAAAAGTATTTGGTTAAATGATATTGATGCATTTATTGATGCCGCAAACAGAATGAGCATGAAAATGGGACGAAAACCACAGTTTATTAATTTTAATGAATTTGATTCGCTTATGCTAAGCGAAGAGATAATAAAGCTATAAAGGGGTTATTATGGAAGAAAAACTCACTAGAGAGGATTTTGTATTAATATATCTTCTCATGTCGGTCGATGGAGAGATTTCCGAAATGGAATCTACTAGATTTGATGAGCTTTTAGAGGCTTACGAACTAAAGGCAGAAAAGAATTCTTTAATTGGTATGGCACAGGATATCCTGGAACAATTACCACCTGATGAAAAAAATAATATGGAATCTCTATATGCTTTATATAAAAAAGCCATCATAAAAAAACATTCAGGCGGTTCTGCTAGTCAAACTTCAACTCTGACAACCGCAGCGTTTTTATCATTAGGAACAGCAGTAAAAGCAGAAGCTAGCATATTCTCTGGTATAATCAGGAAAAAACGTAAAATGTTGCTTTTATGGACTATGGTAAATATGTCGTTTGCAGACCAAATAATTGCTGCAAATGAAAGACAATTTCTTGTAGCTGTTGCACATGATATCGACTGTGAGTGGAGTATAGTTGAACAAATGCTGGATGCCGCTAAGGCATTGTATGCTTTAGATGTACAAAGAAATTGGCTTAAAACTGAAGTTTCTAAACCATATGAAGAAATTGAAATTTTAGTTAAGGAATTTGATAAAAACCAAGAAATCATAAAAAATAATATAGCAGTATTATTCTAAGTTTAGGAGGAAAAGAATGCCATTACCATTGTTGTTTATTATTCCTGCCGCCGCTCTCGGTGCAGTTGGAGTAGGAAAAGGTGTTAAAGCAGGTATTGATATTAAGGATGCTAAAGATACAAATGCTGCCGCTAATCAATGTGTCAACGAAGCAAAAGCGGAACTGGAAAAATCAAGAAAAATAAGCGGAAAAGCACTTGAAAATCTTGGAGAAAAAAAAGTATTCATACTTGATAAAAGTATAAATGCTTTTATCAAAACATTTGAGCAAATTCATAATATTGATTTAGAGGAATCAGAAGGATTAGAAGAACTTAATAAGTTCAAAATTGATAAACAGGCTTTCTCTGAATTAAAAGAATTAGGTGGATATGCATCTTCTATTTTAGGTGGTGCGGCATCAGGGGCTATTGGGGGAGCGTTGACGGCATTTGGTGCTTGGAGTGCTGCAGGAACTTTAGCTACCGCTTCTACAGGAACGGCAATTGCAAGCTTAAGCGGAGCTGCCGCTACAAATGCGACTTTAGCTTTCTTTGGAGGCGGTTCTTTGTCTGCTGGAGGGCTTGGTATGGCTGGCTGGGCAGCTGTTTTA
>JAEEGK010023517.1_pt1 | contig 12842 bp, 8 predicted proteins | sample 8958771 | NCBI WGS metagenome assembly JAEEGK01 (sample SAMN16246547, study PRJNA631951) | gut metagenome | biome: gut microbiome; feature: rumen; material: SC-attached | host: Bos | place: Iran: Karaj | collected 2018-10 | reverse complement strand
TCATTTTTTTACTTTTCAAATTTCATTATTTCATAAATAAATATAATAAATTTAAAATACTAATTAAAAATCCATATATTCAAGACAACAAAACAAAAAAAAGACTAAACCTTATTTCTTCGAACTAAAAAAAAGTAATCTAATCCTATTTTGTAAAAGAGGAATAATTTTCCCTTTAATTTCAACAGCAAATTTAATTTTTTCTTCTAAATCTTCTTCTAAATTTTTAAAAATCTCATCATTAATACTTTCAGCATTTTGTAAAATTTCTTTAATTTTTTCCAAATCAAACTCTTCTAATAATTTAGGTTGATTTAAATATTTTTCTAATTCCAAAGCTAAATTATAAAATTTCATAACTTGACTATTATTTTGTAAAACAATACTTTTTTCAAATTTAATTTCTTCTTTTGGATTTAATGGAATTAAATGACAAATTGGAAGTCTTCTTTTAATATAATCTTTCATTTCTTTAATTTCATTTCCAGGATAAAACATAATTTCAACAGAGACAAATCCAGGTAATTCATCTAAATGTCTATCTCCACAATGACCTTCTTTTTTTTCTTCAAAACTTTTCATTTTTTTTAATTGAGTTTCTTCATTATCTTTTCTTGCCAACATTCCAATTGGAAATTCTTTTATTTTTCCATAATAATTTTTAAACTCTCCTTTAATTATTTTAATAAAACCATTTTTAGAAAATTTTATTTCTTGAAATAATGGTTCGTCTATAAAATCTATACTCATACAATAAAAAATTTTTATTAATTTATAATTTTGAAATATAAATTTATAATTTAATCTTCTTCCAGTCACATCAGTAGTAAAATTTTTATAATTTAATATATTATCATTTTTTTCTAAAAAAATAGAATCAATTGTAATTTCTTCACTAATATCATTTATATGAATATGTAAAATATTTAAAATATCTTTACTTTCTAAAGTTGTATAAACTTTTATTGGATCATTTGAAACTAAACCTGATTTTTGATTATCTCCTATCATTTTTGTATCAAAAAAAACGAAACATTGACTTTGTTTATGAGTTACACTTCTTATTAAATTATCTTTTATCTCTAAATTATATTGATTTATATCAACATATGATGGTTCTATTCTATAAGGTATTAAATCTTTTTCAAGTTCATTTTTTGTATCTTGTTGAAGTTGATAAAATATTTTTATATAATTTGTTTTATCATCTTCATAATCTTTTCTTATTATATCACTTTCTAATTTTGATAATATATAAGATGACTTAAATAAAGTATTTAAACTAATTTTTTTATAAAAACGAAATTTCATTTGTTGTTTTAAATCGATTTTTATTCCATTTGGATCATATAATCTTAATACTCTTAATTGTCTATCAAACATATTTAAATCGATTATTATATAATTTACATTTTCATATACTATTATTCTATTTTTAAAGTTAGTAATAAAGTTATTATATAAATTATTTATTTCTTCTTTTGATTCTTGTTGTCTTGAATTATATTTTGATTTTATTTGTGTAGAAAATTGATTTTTTTTATTCATTAATTCTATTTTTTTTTGATATATTAAATCATTTAATTGAAAAACATTATTAGTAAAATCATCTTCATTTCCTTTAATATTAATTAAACTTTCTATATTTTTTTTTGCATCATTTCCTTTTTTAACATTTATTTTTTCAAATTGAATAAATTTACCTTTTTCATCTTCAATATCAATATAATTATATTCTCCATTATCTTTATAAGAAATATTTTTGAAAGGTTGATTAAAATCAATAAATCTTTCTCCATTTAAAAAATAACAATATGCATATTCAAATCCTTTTTTTAAAGTAAATTTTGAAATATATTTATTTTCTTTACTTGAATAATCTTTTTTCATTTCTGTCATATCCCAATTATTAAAATCTCCACTTATAAATACATTAGTATATGATAAATCTAAAGGAATATATTGAAATGTATGTTCAATTGATTTAATTTCTATTTGGTCGTTTATTTTTTGTTTTAATTCTTTTATTGTATTAAAAAAATTTTCATTATTTGAGTTTTTTCCTTCTGACCAATATTCATTTAGTTTTTCTAATTTTTTATTATCAATATCTTTTTTTAATTTTGATAATTTTTCTTGTAATTCTTTTTCTTCATTTTTTAATGTTTGGATTTGGGAAAAAAGTGTATCTACTGAATCCATTATGCCTAATTTATAAAATGAATTTAAATTATAAAAATTATTATTATTTAATAAATAAATATTATTTAAGATTAGTAAAAATAAAATTATTTCTCAAAATTATTATTAATTTGATTATTTTTTATTATTTTATTAAAATTTACATTAAAATATGAAACCAAAATCTTCTTGTTATAAAATACAAAAAGGAAATTTGAATATCTCAAAATTAAATAATCAAAAATTAGTGAATATTCTTAGTAATAAAATATTTAAAGGTTATAAAGAAATAAAAAATTCAAAATATTTTTATCATAAAATTCCAAAAAGTGTTAAAATAGTTGATTATGAAAATGATATTTTAGAACCTTTTGATGATAATTATAATCTTTTATATAAAAAGAAATATTTATCAAAAATAAATAATAATAATAAAATTAATAATCCATTTTTAATTAATAATTTATCTTTGAATCAACAAAATCACAAAGTTGAAAAAACTTTTGATTTAAATTCAAGTGATTATTTTTCAAATATAAAAAATCAAAAAAAAAACATTGAAAATATGAAATTATTATCTAATAGAAGAAGATTAATTTTTAATCAAATGTTTCCAGATTTAAATGAAGCTAAAATTTATTCAAATATTCCTTTTTTATTCATAGAAAGAAATATTCAAAAACCAATTTCATCAAAAGATAAATTAATTATGAGTACTGATAAATATTATAATAAATATGATGGATTAACTGAAAGTGAATTTTTATATAAAATTTCTCATAAAAATAATGATGAGTTTAATTCTTTTAAAATGAATAATCAATTTAAAAAATCATTTTCAAGTAGACAAATTAAATTTCAAATTAATAGAATCAATTTTATGAAAAATTTAAGTGCAAAAAATATGAGTTTAAAAAGAAAAAGAAAAAACAATACACAAGAAACTGGAACTCAATTTTCAATTAATAATAGTTTTAATGGAAATAAAAAAATAGGAAATAGGAATATTTATTATAAAAATTTAGTATTTAATTATAGTAAAATAAATAATTCAACAAAAAATTCAGAAATACATGATAATATATCAACTGGAACAAATAGTAAAAAAAATTTAAATATAAATAATCATAAAAAAATATTTTTAAATAATTATAATAAGATTCATAATAATATAAAAATTATTACAAATCAAAAAAGAATTGATGATAGATATTTTAAAAAATATAAATTTAATATTTTAAAAGAATTAATGAAAGGAAAAATTGAATAAATAAAAAAAATATAAAAAAAAATTTAATTTAATAATTTATTTTTAATATTAATTAATAACATAATGAAATTTAAATAGTATATAAATTAAAAGATGTTATCACCAAGTGAGTTGACAACACTTTATACTATAATATCAGATGAAACAAAATCATTTGAAATAATATCAAATATATTTCAAAAAACTTATTCAAAATCCGAACAATTTAAAGTCGGAGTAACATTATGGTTTTTAATAAAAGATAATCTATTAAATTTATCACAGAGATTATCTTCATTTTACATATTATATGACATGTATAGAAATGAAAAATTACAATCAATTCCATTTATTCCAATTGTCCTTCAAACTTTAAATGAATCAAAAAATAAAATAGAACAACAATTTTTAATTGATTTCATACAAAATAAAATAGATTATTCAAAAACTCCAATAAAAATTTATATAGAAGATAATGAAAAAAATCAAAATATAATAATTCCAAATTTAGAAGAATATTGGAATAATTATAAGAAACAAACAGAAAAAATTAGTAAAAGTATAAATGATTGGATGAGACCAATTATTTATGATAATAAAGATAATAAATCAAATAAAATTTTTAATTTAAATCAACTCACACCAGTTGAAGTTTCTATGAAATATTTCGAACCTAATTATATGTCTTATTATCCTAATACAAATTATACTTTTTATGACGATGAACCTTTATGGATTATTCCTACTTTAAAACATAATTTTATTTATGATTTTAATTTAACGAAAGAAAAAGATTCTATTTCTTCTATTTTATTTAAACCTTTTATTAATAAACAAATTAATAAAGAAGAAGAAGATTTTGTTATGGAAATTTTAAATAAAAATCCTAATATTTTATCTGAAATTAATTTTAATTCTAGTAAATTTATGAATTTAATTGAAAAAAATGTTTCTTTTGCAACGAATATTTTTTTAAAAATTACACAAAGTAATTTATTTCAAAATTATCTTAACGCATTTTTAAAACATAAATTTACTCAAAATTCAATGAAGGTTATTAGTAATATAATTATGAGTATTACATTACCAAAAATTTTTATTAATTCATATATTAAACATATTATTGATAATTTTAAAGAAGAAAATAAAAATGATGAAAAAATTAAACTTGGAAGATATATTGCTTATTTTATTAATAAATTATTAGATAATAACTTTATTAAAGTTGATGATATTCCTAAAGAAATTGATATTTTGTTTTCTATTAATACAGAAGAAATAGCATCATTGAATAAAAAAATTATCGAATTAAATCAAAGTAATAAGTAGGATTAAATAAATTTTTCTATTTTATAAAAACTGAAATGTTAGTAACTTTTATTGTTTAACTTTAGGAATTAATTGTATCAATATATTCTATTATTTTCTTAAGTAAGTAAAATTAAAAGGAATTAAAAATATTTTTAAATTAAACTGATTATTTTTTATTTTTTTAATATATAAAAATTGTTATTTAATTAGTTTTAAAAGTTAATAAATATTTTTTTATTATTGAATTTTGAAAAATTTCAAAATAAAAGAAAATTTCAATTTTTATCGAGTTTTTTTTCAAAATAAATAAATAATAAAAATATTATTTCTCATTTATAAAAAATAACAAAAAAAATTTTTATTTATGAACATATTAAATTACAAAATATTTTAAATCAATAAAAATAAAACTTTCTTAATAATAAAACATATCCATCTTTGAAAAAAAATTTTGAGTAATTTTACCTGTACTTTTCGAAATTTTATGTTTTTCATTTCTTCTAATAGTATAAAATAATTTTGGAATATATTTTGACTTTTTTTTATATCTAGTCGTTCCAGAAAAAGTATTAATTATTTGTTTTTTATTAAAATCTTTTAAAGAACTAAAAGAACCACAAGATTTTAAAGAAGGAAAATGTAAATTATTATTATTTTTAACTTTCATTTCAGATTTTGATATTTTATCATTAACTTTTTTTTCTTCAATTAAAAGAGTTTTTTTTTTATTAGAATTTATTTTTTTTTCTTTTAAATAATTCAAAGCATTTTCTCTTAATTTAGAACTAATTAATAATTTTCTATGTTTATTTATAATACTTTTTTCATCAGTTGGTCCAATAAATTTATTTGTAATGTGACCAATTGGCAAAGTATTTCTTGTTAAATAATTTAATTCAAATTTATTTGTGTATTCATCTTCATTTTCTTTTTCTTCTTCTTCATTTACATTTTTAATTGCATTATATTTTTCCATTATACTTGCTCTTTTATATTTTAATTTTAAACTATCTCTTTTATAAAATATTGATGTAAATTTTTCTGTTATAAATAATGATGATCTATTTTTATATTTATTTTCATTATCATTATCATTTTCTATATTTATTTCATTTTGATTTATTGTTTTATTATTTCCTTGTGATAAAGGTTGAGTTTCGATTTTTGATTTGTTATTTCTTGAAAGTAAATTTTTATTTTTATTATTATACTTTTTTATACATAAATTCATATATATTTTTTTTAACGTTTTTATATTGATTTTATTTGTCTTTGATAATTGTTTTAATTTGCTATTTACTTCATGACAAAATTTTTTAATATATTTATAAGATAGAGAACTAATTATATATTCAGCATCAATTTTTGTTTTTTGTATATTACATGAAATATCTAAATATATTTCATTTTCTATTTCGTTTAATATTTTTTTCCATTTACTTTCTTTTTCTTCTATTTGACTTGTTGTCTCTGAAAATGTTGGTAAACTTTCATTAATTTTTTCCTTATTTGGTACTTGAAATAATGTTTTAATTGTTATATCATTTTCAATATTATTAAATATTTTTTTGAATATATTAAAATATTTTTTTGATGTAAAATATTTCACTCCTTTTAATTTTACATTTTTAACATCTTGCATTTGTTTATTAATTTAAAAATAATATTTTGTTAATTTAGTAAAATACAAAAAATAAATTGAAAAAATTTATTTAAAAATTTAAAAATATAAAAATTTATAATACATATAATCAAATGACTAAAAAATAAAATAAGATAAATAATTCTCCTAAACCAAAAAAAATAAAAAAATATAATCCTTTTATAAATTAATATTAACTACAAAAAATTAAAAATATTAAAAATAAATAAAATGATAAATCGAAAAAAATATTCAGCTTCATCAATAAATTCTTTAATAGAATCACCAGAAAATCTTTCAACAAAAGAATCTCATTCTCCAAGTGAATCATCCTCATCACTTCATGACGAAAAATTTTCATTTAGTGAAATATTTTATAATTCAAATTTAAATAAAAACAAAAATACTATTTTAAACAATAATTCAATTCAAGATTTATCCCAAAAAATAACATATTTTACAACAAATACAAATTCAAAATCAAATTATAATAATTTAAATAATGTACCTTGTTTCGTTTTAGATATTTTAGAAAATGAAGGGCCAATTAAAATAATAGAAAAAGAGAATAAATTATTTTTAATAAAAATTCAAAAAGTTAAAATTGAAGATAATTTCAAAGAATTATATGAAAAAGGAAAGGAAAAAAATAATAATTTAAACTATTATAATCAAAAGAAAGAAGCCGGAAATCTTCCAGAAATATCATTTTTTTATAAGAGATACTATTATTATTCAAAATATGATAAAGGAATAAAAATGGATTATGAAAGTTGGTATTCAGTAACTCCGGAATCAATAGCAAAATATATTGCATTATTAACAAGAGGAAAAGTAATAATTGACGGTTTTTGTGGAAGTGGTGGAAATGTTATTCAATTTAGTAAATATGGAAAAAAAGTTTTTGCTATTGATATAGATAAAAATAAAATTGATATTTGTAAAAATAATTGTAATGTTTATGAATGTGAAAATAATATTGAATTTATACTTGATGATTATCTTAATATGAAAGGAAAAATTAAAGCAGATTTTGTTTTTTTATCTCCTCCTTGGGGTGGTTTAAAATATAAAAATTCTAATGTTTATTCTATTAAAAAATTTATGCATCCTAATATTATTGATATTATTAGAGTTTCTTTAAATGTTGCTAAATTTATTTTGTTTTATGTTCCAAGAAATTTAGATTTAAATGAATTAATTGATTTAGTTTCTTTTGTTAAAAATGAAATTGAAAGTAATAGTGGAAATAAATTAAATTTTGATGTTAGAATTTTGTATTCTAATCAAAAAATTAAAACACTTTTAATTATTTTTGGTTATGCTGTCTATGATATTATTTCTGATGATGATATTAAACAATTTTTAAGTTTTCATTATCATAAAGTTAATGATGATAATGCTAAATATGTTATTAATTTTATAAAAATAATAGGGTATTATAAATTTTTTAAATATGAACTTGATTATAGATTAAATATTTCTCAAAGTTTAAATTTAAATTATATGATAAAATATTTTATGATGAATATTTTGAATCAACAAGAAAAATTACAAATTAAAGCTCAATATATGCTAAAACAATTAAGAAGTAAAAAAAATGGCAAAAATAATCAAAATAAAAAAAAGAAACCTATAAATTGAAATTGTTTTTAGAATATATTTTAATTCATTTTTTTTTTCATATTTTTTTTGTAAATGAACTTGATTATGGAAAATCTTAATTTTTAAAATATATATATATTTATAAATATATTAAACTATTATATAAAATTTAATATTCCATTGAAATAATAGAAAGATTTTTTCTTAGAAAAAAATTATTTTTTAACTGTTTTATTGTTAAATAATTATTTTTATTAAAATGAATAAATAAATTTTTAATGTTTATTAATAGAAATAATATAATATTATAATGACTAATAATATAAAAATAATTATATAAATAATTATATGTATATTTAATTAAATAATGTGTTATTTAAAAAATTTTAAATACTTTGAATTAACAGAATTAGGAGGTAATAATTGTTTTTTTAATTTATAATCTGCGAATTTATAAAAAAGTTTTTCTTTTTTAATTTTATTATCATTTACATCATTTTCATTATTAAATTGATTTGAATTATTTTTTTTAAATTTATTTTTTACATTTAAATTATATTTATCTTTAGATATATTATTTTTTGATGGAAATAATATTGAAGAAGACATTGAATTTGTAATAATTTTTTGATCTTTATTCTTATAATCAGTTAAAATTTCTTTTTCTTTTATATTATTTAAATCATTTGAATTTGGAGATAAACTGATTTTATTTGTTAAATCTAAATTAGTCCTAAAACCATTATTTTTATAATAACTTAATTGATAAATATTATTTCTTTTTTGATTTCTACTATTATATAATATAGAAGAAGAATATTTATTTGAATTATTATTTTTTAAATTTGAATTTTTTTTTTTTATTCCTTTATTTTTATTATTAAATAATCTATATTTATTTGAATTATAATTTATTCTTTGAGTATTACATTTTTCTCCTCCTTTAAATACAGAATTTTCATTATTTATTTCATTTTCAATACTTTCAAAATTATTATTAGAAAATTTTTTATTTATAGTTTTTAAAGAATCTTTTAATGAAGGAATTGAATTTTGAAGATATTTTTTTCTTGAATCATTAATTATTTTTCTTAAATATGAAGTATCTTCAGAAACAAATATAGTACTTCCATAATTAGAATTTTCTAAATTAGAAGGCATTATAATATAATTTTTATTAGAAAGATTATCTTTCTTATTTTTTTTTTTAAATAAATCTTTTTCATTACTAATAGTATTAAATTTTTTATTTTTATTATTAAATTCATCATTTTTTTCATTATAAAAATCTTCTCTTATTTTCTCAGGTGAAAGTGAATTATATTCAATACTATTAAAAGGAGAATTACCATATTTTTCTATAAAAATATTATTTTCACTTGGAGATTTAGAAATTTCTTGTAAATATTTAAAATTATTTCTTCCAATATACTTTTTATTTTTTTGAGATTCTTTATTATTTAATTCATTATTTTCATCATTATTTTCTTCATTATTTTCTTTTATTATTTCATTATTAATATATTTATTATTATAAATTCTTTCAGTTAAATAATTTTTATTTCTCATTAAAGCACTATTTAATGAAAAAGGATTAATTGACTTATTTCCTGGATTATATGATAATAATTCTAATTCAGGATTATTGTTATTTATCATTGGTTCAATTATTATTTTTTTTTCATTGTTTAAATCTATATTTTTTTTTGACTCTTCATTTTCTTCTTCATTTTTATCATTTTTAAATGTAAATAAATTAGGAACTTTTAAATATGATTGACGTAACATTTGAAATTTATCTTCTGTTGATAATATTATATGCTCAAATTCTTCTTTTTTTTCCTCTGAATTTTTTTTATCTTTTAAATTATTTTTAATATTTAAATCTTCTATAATTTCTTCGGATATATCTTCCTTTATTTCAGAAGGATAATTATTTTTAATTATTTCATCATTTTTATTATTAATAGTATTATTTTCTAAATTATTATCATTATTTTTATTATCATTTGAATTATTATTAATATTTATATCATTTTCTATTTCATTTTGATTATTTAAATTATTTTCATTATTAATATCTAAATTTTGAGAATCATTTTTTAATTCTTCATCTTTAATATTTTCATTTTTATCTTTATTTTCTATCAAATTATTATCATTTTGATTATTAATATTATTTTGATTATTTACTTTTTCATTTTCTTCTTTTATATTATTATCATTATTTTCACTAAAATTAATATCTTCTTCTTCAATTTTCTTTTGATTATCATTTTGAATTTCATTTTCTTCTTCATTAATATTTGAACTTTCACTTAAACTATCACTACTTTCATATAATTTTTGATTTTTTATTTTATCAGAATTTAAACTTTGATTTGATTCAACAGTATTTTCAGTAATTAATAAATTTTTAATATTCCCTCTATTAATTATCATAGAATTTCTATTTTTTATACTTCCTTCAATATTATTAAAACTACTATTAAGTTTATTTAATAAACTATGTTTTCTTAATATTTGACTTAATTCTTCTGAACTTATTTGTTGAGATTTACGAGAACTTACTTGTTTCATCCAAGTATTTTCATCTATAGGAGTATTTTTTTTTTTATTTAATTCTCTTTGACTTTGAAGTAATGAATTATCTAAATTATGATTATTCATTTTTTTATTAGTAAAAATAAATAAAAGTGTTAATGTTATTTAATAATAAAGTTATATTAATTAAAAAAATGAATATTTGTTAAAAAATTATATAAGTTCATTTTTAATTTTAATTCATTTAGTAATTTTATATTATCCATTATCATTATATTCAAGGACATAATTTTTATTATTTAAATCATTATATAAATCTCTTAAATGATTATTAGAACTTATAAAATCTATATTTCCTAATATAAATTTTAAATAATTTGATAATGTAAGTAAAGTTCTAATTTTCCAAAAATTATTAATTGAGGGAATTTCTTCATAACTAGTTCTTACAAGTGAAATAAATATTATATCATATTTTTCATATTTGTTTATATAATTAATATTTCTTACTTTTATTTTAAAGATTTTAATATCTTCAAATTTCTTTTTTAATATTTTTAATTGAGATTCATAAAGTGAAAAAATTCCTATTGTCATTATTTTTTCATTTAAAGAAAAATAATTATATAATTTATTTTTGAGGAATTTTTCTATAATATTTATTTCATCAATATTATAATAACTCTTTCCTTCTTTTATTTCTATTCCATCAATAACATATAAATAACAATTTCTATAAATTCTCTCATTCATTAAATCTTTATTATAATCATATTCATTTTTACTTTTAGAATAATTTGATTTTTTTTTTTTGTAATATTTATTTTCTCTTGAATTTTCCTTTTTATAATCAATATATTCACTCAAATAATATATTTTTTGTTTTTGCATGAATTATTAAAAATATAGAAAACATATTATTTATATACTATAAGATAATTTTTGAAAATCAAATATTATAAAATAATTAATAAGGATAAATAATAAAAACGATTCTTAAGTTAATTTTAATAATATAAAAAAAATAAAAAAATAAAAAAAAAGAAAAAAAAAAAATAAATTAACAAAAATATTTTTCTTATATAGTAAAAAAAAAATTTTAAATATTTATAAAAATGAAAAATGATAATCAACAAATTTTAGTAAATTCATCATTTCCAAATAAAATATCAATTCAAATAATAGAATCTCAAATAAATGAAACAAATGATTCAGAAAATAAACAAAAAGATTCAAATTATAATACAGGACGTTGGACTGAAGAAGAACATAAAAAATTTGTAGAAGGAATATTAAAATATGGAAATGAATGGAAAAAAGTACAAAATGTTATTAAAACACGTTCTTCTACACAAGCTCGTTCTCACGCTCAAAAATTTTTTCTTCGAATTAAAAAAGATTTAAATACATATTCTCAAATTAATAAAAATATTTCTATCAATTCTGATGAAAATGAAAATGATGATAATTTCTCAATTAAATATTTTTTTGAAATATTAAATGAAAATGAACAAAATGAAGTAAATTTTAAAAATAATAAATTAAGTGAAAAACAAAAGGAAAAATTATTAAAATTTGTTTCTAAATTTTCTAATAATAATAATAAAGAAAATGAAAAAATTCATGTTTATTTAAATAATAATAATATATTAAAAAAAGGAATTAATAGAAAAAAATTATTAAAACAAGTTTTATTTGATATTAAAAAAGATTATTCAATTAGAAATGATATAAATTCAAAGAAAAAAATTGATAATATTGAATTAATAAATAATAATAATAATAATAATCAATTAAAAAAAAATGATTCTTTTTCAACTAAAAGTGAAGGTGATTCTGTTTTTAATGGAAAAAAAAGAGATTTTGAATTTCCTGAATATAATGAATCTTTTAATATTAATTTATTTAAAACTAATTTTAATATTGAATTAAATAATTGTAATAATAGTAATACTAGTTTATTTGATGATGATAATGAACATAATTTAATACTAGATAATTATCCTTTATATGGAAATAATAATGATTTAAAAAATTATTTGCTTTAAATTATATATAATTTCTTTTCTTTTTATAATTATTTTAACATAAATATATCAAATGAGAATAATAATATTAATCAAAAAAAATTTATTATGATAGAGTTACAAATAAAAATTTTTTCATATAAAATCTTAACTTGTAAATCATTATAAATAATTATTTTAATATATATAAACAAATATATAAAACAAATTAAAAAAAAACTTTTTTTTAAAAAAATAAAAACCTAAAAAAAAAACAATTTCCAAAAAAAAAAGTAATTTAATA
>JAEEGK010023516.1_pt1 | contig 12843 bp, 11 predicted proteins | sample 8958771 | NCBI WGS metagenome assembly JAEEGK01 (sample SAMN16246547, study PRJNA631951) | gut metagenome | biome: gut microbiome; feature: rumen; material: SC-attached | host: Bos | place: Iran: Karaj | collected 2018-10 | reverse complement strand
GAATGCCGTAAGCTTCGCTCTTACCGAAGAATATATGTTCGATAAGAATGGCAGAATGCAGAATCCAACTTTTGCTAACTACAAGATCTGGACAGCAAGAGACATTAAGAAACTTGATTGTTTCTTAGCAGGAAGCTATGAAGAAACTGGTCCTTATGGTGCAAAGAGCGTCAGTGAAATCAATATTAATGGTGGTTTACCAGCAATTGGTAATGCAATCTATAATGCTATTGGCGTAAGATTGACCAGACCTCCTTATACTCCAGAAAAGATTCTTGCTGCTATCAAAGCCAAAAAAGCTGAAGATGAAAAAGCAGCTAAGAAAGCTCCTGCCAAAAAGGGTAAAAAATAAATCTTTATTAAAAAGATTATGATAGAATAGGGGAGTAGCTCCAAAAGGAGCTGCTCCTTTCTTTATTCCTAAAACCAATTTAAAGGGAACTAAAATATATGTTTAACAGAAAGAAATTAACGGCGATAACACTGGCGGCATTAGCTTTTTTATCGCAACCCCCTGCAATAGAAGCAAGAATAATGGCGGGAAGCGTTAGCGAAAAAAAACAAACAAATAAAGTTACCAAACTCTTAAATACAGCCCGCAAACATGTTTCAAAAGGCAAAAACCAAGATGCTATAGACACATATTGGAAAGTTTTAGAAATGGATTCACATGAGCCTTATGCCTACCTTGAAATGGGAGAATTATATAAAAATCTGCAAATTTATGACCGTTCTATAGAAATGCTCACATCGGGCTTAGAAATTGGCGAAAAAGAATTAGATGCAGATACAATCTGTCATTACTACTGTATATTGACAGAAGTTTATTCAATTACAAGTCAGCAGGGCCTTGCAAACAAAGCTCTCATAAAAGCAGCTGAAATAGCACCTCGTAATCCCATGCCACGCAAAATTCTTGGCGACATATATCTAAAAAATAATAGAATTGCTAATGCGTTCAAAGCTTATAAAAAAGCCTTAGAATTAGATCCATATTATCATCCAGCTACTCAAGCCTTAAGCGAACTGACAATGGAATATGGCAATCAACTACCCCAGGAAGATAAAGACAAAGACTACATAAAAAAAGTCGCAGTAAAGCTTGAACCAGCTTCAGAAAAAAATAAAAATCAGAATTCACCCGCTAAGGAAGATAAACAAAGTCAGCCTAAGATTGCTAAGACAACAGCAGATAATGAAGTTAAACCCAATATTCCAAAAGAAGAAACCATTAAAATAGCTAACCAAGAAGTTGTTTTATCCACTAATATCCAACAAACAGATAATGAAGAAGAATTAATAGCTACAAAAGCTAACAAAAAAGAGATAAAAGACGAACGCCCTTTGCCGCTTGAAGCTAAAGAATTAGCAAAAATGGAATCAGCAAAAAAGAATAAGAATAAGAAAAAGAATAAGAAAACAAATAAACCTCAAACAGCAGAAGAAATAGAAAAAGCTATTTCTGAAAGAGAACAAGCCGCTTCTGTTCCTTCCGACCAAAGTAAAAAAATGACTTCAAAAGAAAGAGACCAGCACAATATAGAATTATTCTTAGCTGGAAACCCAACCCAAAAAGAAGAAGCTTTAAATTACTTCATTAGCCAAGGTGAAACAGGATTATACCAAATAGAAGAACTTTTATATGATTCAAATCCAGATGTTAGACTATTGGCTGTTAGAGCCCTTCCACTATTTGAAGATTATAAAGAAGAAGTAAAAACGATTCTTCAAGATGCACTAGAAGAAAATGACCCAAGTATCGCTGAAGAAATTCAAAAAGCATTGAGTTTATTATAAGATCTTCTCTTTTTTAATATTCTAGAATTGTAAAAAAGACAAAAAAAAGCTCAACCTTTACGGTTGAGCTTTTTTAACATTAATTATTAGAATAATGTTGTAGTAGCTCCCTGGGGTGCTGGCATAATATCATCAAGTTTGAGTTCTGCTTCAGGATCAATAGTTTCGATTTCATCATTAGTTGGATAACCAACAAAAGTACCATCCTTCATTGGATAAACACCTTCATCAGTATCTGAAATAGTCAAACCATCTTTTGAAAGTTCTGGAGCAATGACCTGAAAATCTTCAGAAACTTTTCTGTATTTGTCAAGCATCATATTAATTTCACCAAGGACTGTATTTGGATTATATCTTTCATCTTCAACTCTCCAAAGGAATCCAAGTAATTTCTTGTGACCTTTACTAGAGTCTTCAGCAGCCTTAGAGAATTTATCTATTTCTTTCTTGTAAAGATTATTGTATTTTTCTAATTCTTCAACAGGAGGATAGATACCACTTAACCAATCTAATACACCGCCGCCCTTAACAGTAAGGAATGAACCCTTCTTAATGAATTCATTGAATTCCAAGTTAGTAAATTCCTGATCTACATTATTAATTGCTTCAAGCTTTTCTTCGTAGAGTTCCTGCATAAGAATTGATAAGTTAATATTACGTTTAATAGTTTCAAGAAGAAGAGTAACTTCTGCACCCTTTTGAGAAATAGCTGAAACATCCATTGAAAGAGCACGGTCTATGTCGTTCCAATAAAGAGCAACGATTTCTTTTGGAGTATACTTATCACTAGTATTCCATTTAAATACTTTCTTAACGTATTTATTCTTTAATAATTCTTTACCCTTTTTCTGGCTGTCCTTATCATATCTATAAGCATCACGAATAACTACTAATGCTTCAGCTTGGTTATCGAAGTATTCAAGTTGGTTCTTTAGTTCCTTCATTTCATCGCTAACATTTTTAGTGAATTCTTTTACACTATTAGTAGCAGCGCCTATCATGTTTCTGAAATACATCATTTCTTTCAGACCAACCAAGAATGAATCTGCGTTGAAAGCTTGAACAAGAACATCATTGCTCCAAGAAGCCATATCAATACCAACTAATGGGATATAATTAAATGGTGCCTGTTCAATTCTAAGACCAATCATTCTATAAAAACCATTATTATTGTTTGGTTCGTTTTCGTTAGTAATCAGTCTATTAGCAGTAACCCAAGCCTGATATTTCTTCATTAAAACGAAATCTGGATTATAACAAACCTGATCAATATCTTGCTTAGAAAGTTTGTTATATTTTATAGAATTAATCTTGTCGCCAACCCAACTTACATAAGTCATTGGATTGATAGCGTGACCAATTTTACCCCAGAAACCACGATTCTGAGCTCTTACAGATTCTTCTTCTGTTGGTTTCCAAGCCATATAATCAGCTTTTGCTTCCCAAAGTTCTAACAAACGAGCCATACCGAAATCTGGCAGTTTGAAAGTTGCACGATTGTAATAACTAGTAAGAACACCCTGCTTTTCTAATTCAATAAATACTCTTGAATTTACTGCAGTTTCAGACATATCGTCATAATAAGAATTTTCATTTTTATTATTTCTTTCGAATTCTCTTGCAGCTTTTCTGTAATCACCATAATTTCTTTCAGTGATTATATAAGCGGCTGACTTTTCATCATCTGCAAGTTCGTCTCTAAGTTCATAGAAAGATTTAAAGTTAGGATCATTCTGATACAAGAACCAGAAAGAATTCTTATAAGCTTCTTTCCATTTTTTGTTGTATTTACCAATTTGATCAGCAATTGCAGTTAAAGCAGTCCAAACTAATGTAATAACAGCTAAAACCTGACCAACAACTGGGATACAGAACATTGCAATAAGAGAACCAACACCAAGAGCTAAGCCAACATAGTTCTTTACCAAAGCATAAGAACCATATCTGCCACCCTGTCTGTCTTCGGAAGAAAAGATACCATATGCATCACAAGCAATACCAATTATTGTTAAACCAATACCAATAGTGTGAGCAACACCTGCTACATTACTCATACCAGCTTCAGCAGCTTCAGCAGCTTCAGTAGTAGCAGCAGTACCTTCTTTATAAGCTTTCCAAGCCTGGCTTATTTCAGCTTTTGTCAGACCTTTTCCAGCATTAGCATGCTGGAACTGATTCCAGGTCATTTTAGTAGAACTTTCAGCCAAAGCATTTACAACGTCGTCGCCACTAGTACCTTTCTTGGTAATCCAACGCCAATAAGATGCAAAACCTTCACCAGAACCACAACCTTTTCTGAAACCAGCTGGAGGACTCAAGTGGCTTATGAAAGTATCGGCACCCTGTAAACCTTTGCCAAAGAATTTACCCATTGCATTGAAACCTTTCATAAGGTTTCCTTTGCTCTTCAGCCATACGATAAATTTACTATTAGCTATTTTAGTAGCAATATCAGCAATATGAGTAACTTTTGCAATAAAAGCACCAGCCAACAATGCTTTATTTGTGGCATATTTCATTGCTTTTAGATATTCTGGAGCATTAGTTGCATGAGTACTAATCATACCCAAAGTATTGTAGTAAGAGAAAACATCAGTACAACCATCATCCATCAATGAATAAGCACCAGTAATAGTGTTCATCCATTCGCCCCATGACAAAGCATTTTCAATCTTTGCTATGGTTTCATCACTATCACCTTTGCTGCGGCCTCTAAGTGAATACATATAATACAGATAGTCTACTGGTTTCATAAGACTATCTTCTTGGTTTTCACCCTTGTTAGCCATTTCCTTCCATGATTCAAAGACACTGTTATCATCAGCATCTACATCCATGGTTTCAATTACTGCTTCAGGTGTTTCAACCTTTTCAGTAACTTCAGCATCTAGCCCTCTACCATCATTTGCTCGAGCCATGTTAATAGCAAATGGTTCGAAAGCCATCAAGAACGACAGTAATAAAACTATACACTGTTTCACACTGCGACGAAGCTTCATACAAACCTCCATTTTGAATAAACACTTGAGTAAGTGTACCAATTTTTCGATAAGTTATCATGATAAGTATAACAAATAGAACAAATTTTCGGAATAATTATTTTAAATTTTTTTATTTAAAATTTAAATATAAAAATTTTGTTATACTTAAGCGGCCAACTTACCACGAACCTACTAACAGAGCTGTTTTAGCCAGCTAATAGAAAAATCAGTCTCCTTTTCCCTCCAAATGTATAAAAATTCATCATAGCAATGAAGAAATCCAGTTAAATAACAATAATTGCTGTTATTAACTTATGCCACCTTATACAATCATTGACTATGTATTAACTACTATACTTAAGTTTTTTAAAATAGTTTTTTATTTTTAATAATTTTTTTAGATTTTTTCATAGTTACTAAAGAAATTTTATGTACCAAAATTTATTTTAGACAAAAAAAAGCAACAGTATAAACACACTGTTGCTTTTTCTCTAAAAGGAATTAATACCTGATTCTGCCGTTGGCAACAGACACCAGATGCAGTCCATATGGACTTTTTCCGTAACGTTCTGCAGATTCCAAAAGCTTTGTTTTGCTTATCCAATGATTAACATATGCAATTTCTTCTGGAGCGGAGATTTTTATACCCTGACGTTTTTCGATCATTCTTACGTAATCTGCAGCTTCTACCAAGCTTTCCATTGTACCAGTATCAAGCCAGGCATAACCACGACCTAAGAGTTGAACATCCAACTTTTCTTCTTTCAGATACATTTCATTTAACGTAGTTATTTCAAGTTCACCACGCGCGCTTGGTTTAACATTTTTAGCCATATCGCTGACACCAGCAGGATAAAAATACAAGCCAGTTACCGCATAATTACTTTTTGGTTCTTTAGGTTTTTCTTCTATAGAAAGAACTTTGCCCTTTTCGTCAAATTCTACCACTCCAAAACGTTCTGGGTCGGTAACATAATAACCAAAAACAGTAGCGCGTCCGTTCTTTTCTGCATTTCTAGCAGCATCTACAAGGAGTTTCTTAAATCCGTTTCCGTAGAAAATGTTATCACCAAGAATCATAGCCCCAGGTTCTCCGGCCAGAAACTCTTCTCCAATAATAAAAGCTTGAGCTAATCCGTCAGGAGATGGCTGAACTTTATAGCTCAGCTTAATTCCAAACTGACTTCCGTCGCCTAAAAGATTTTCGAATCTTGGAGTATCTTCAGGAGTAGAAATAATAAGAATATTCTTGATTCCTGCCAACATTAAAGTAGAGAGAGGATAATAAATCATGGGTTTGTCATAAACAGGCAAAAGCTGTTTAGATGTAACCATGGTTAAAGGATAAAGACGTGTTCCAGCACCACCAGCTAAAATAATACCCTTCATAGCTCAAACCTCTACTTTCCTAAGCCCAGTCTTTTTCTCTGGTATTTAGCATAAAGAGGTTCCCACCACCATTTATTATCAAGATACCACATAACAGTCTTTTTCATTCCTGTTTCAAAAGTTTCCTGAGGTTTCCAGCCAAGTTCACGCTGAATTTTGCTAGCATCTATAGCATAACGCAAATCATGACCCGGTCTGTCTGCCACAAAAGTTATCTGTTCTGCATAACTTTTGCCATCGACTCTAGGTCTAACTTCATCAAGAATTGAGCAAATTGTCTTAACTACTTCAATGTTCTGCTTTTCGTTATGGCCGCCAATATTATAAGTTTCACCCGGAACGCCTTCTGTGCAGACTTTTACCAAAGCTCTCGCGTGATCTTCAACAAAGAGCCAGTCACGAACCTGTTCGCCTTTTCCGTAAACAGGAAGAGGTTTGCCTTCTAAAGCATTGAGAATAACTAAAGGAATAAGCTTTTCCGGGAAATGATAAGGACCGTAGTTATTAGAACAATTTGTTACCATTGTTTTTAACCCAAAAGTTCTGTGCCATGCCCTTACTAGATGGTCTGAACCTGCTTTACTTGCAGAATATGGAGAACTTGGATTATATGGAGTTTCTTCGGTAAACAAAGAATTATCAAGAGGCAAATCACCATAAACTTCATCTGTGCTTATATGATGAAAACGAAAATCAGGTTTGTCTTTTGCATAATTTCTTGAGACATCTAGCAATGTAAAAGTACCAACAAGATTTGTCTGAATAAATTCGGCTGGGCCGTCAATACTTCTGTCTACATGTGATTCTGCAGCCAAATGCATTATTGCATCAGGCTGATGTTTCTTAAATATAGCTTCAACAGCATTTCTATCGCAGATATCTGCCTGTTCAAATGCGTATCTGTCGCTATCAGAAACTTCTTTCAAGGTTTCAAGATTGCCGGCATAAGTAAGTTTATCTAAGCAAACAACGGAATGTTCAGTGTTTTTAATCAGATGCCTGATGACAGCAGAACCAATAAAACCGGCTCCGCCAGTAACAATAATCTTCATACTTTCTCCTTAAGCTCATTAGATTAAATTAATCGAATACGTCTGCTTTTTCAAAAGGCAAACCATTAACGTCCTTAGGAGAAAGAAGCGGAGTAGTACCGGGTTCGATAGGCCATTTCACACCAATAGTCTTATCGTTCCAAACAATGCTTCTTTCCGCTTTTGGATTATATAAATCTGTGCATTTATATTGAAATTCAGCAGTTTCACTTAAAACATAGAAACCATGCCCAAATTTCGGAGGAATCCACATCATCTGCTTATTTTCATCAGAAAGAATTCTACCTATCCATTTACCAAAATATGGAGAACTCTTTCTTAAGTCAACGGCAATATCAAATACCTTGCCCTGAGTAACTCTAACAAGCTTGCCTTGACTATTCTCTTTCTGATAATGAATTCCGCGCAAAGTGCCTTTTACAGATTTACTATGATTATCCTGAACAAATTTTAGGTCTAACCCATTTTTAAAAAACTCCGCTTGATTCCAAACTTCCATAAAGAAGCCTCTAGCATCATTAAAAACCTTTGGAGTAATTAACAACACATCTGGAATCTCGGTTTTTTCAATAAGCATATTGCACCTTCAAAGCGTATTTTTTTAATTATGATTGAATATTTTATCATGTAAAAGAAAATAACTCTACTTTTTAAATTATCATCTATTATCAAAACTTCTTGATAATAGACCTATTTATCAATTCATAAAAACATTTAATCATTTCATTTTTAAACTTTTTTGAATCCCATTTTATAAACAGATTTTGTGAAAAAATATTTATTCTTTTTTGTTGACTTTGTGAAATTTTTCTTTTATATACTTCGTTGTTAATTGTACTAGTCATAGCAAAGGTCACAGAAATGAATATTAGTTTTTTAGATATTATAGATTATGTAGGAACGTTTGCTTTCGCAATAAGCGGAATAAGATTTGCTTCCAAAAAGAATTACGATTTATTCGGCGCATTGATAGTCGGTTTTGTTACAGCTGTTGGCGGCGGAACACTTCGAGATATTATGCTTGGGAAAACTCCGTTCTGGTTTACTCAAAATTCTTACATAATTATTACTATTCTTGCTTTAATCTTTTTTGTTATATTTCAAAAACACATATCAAAACTAGGGAAAGCGCTCTTTTTGTTTGACACAATAGGCATTGCTTTATTTACTGTTGTTGGTTTTCATAAAACAATAGAATGTGGCTTTTCTTTGTGGGTGGCAACACTTATGGGTATGTTTACTGGTGCTGCCGGTGGAGTAATAAGAGATATTCTCTTAAATGAAGTTCCACTCATATTCAGAAGAGATATTTATGCCTTAGCCTGTTGGTTCGGTGGTCTTGTCTATTTAATAGGAATAAAACTAAACATACCCGAACTAGTCACTCAAATCGCTTGCGCGGCAACTGTTGTTACCATTAGAATCTGTGCTGTAACTTACCACTGGCGAATGTTTATCTTAAGAGGTCACAGAAGACCAGCAATTGCAAAATAAAGATTTTATCATAGCTTGAACAACAATTATATATATATAATATATATTAAATATTTCTATATATAATTGTTGAGAGGCTTAAACAATATGCAAAAATCTGTTCCTATTATTCTTATCATTTGTCTAACTGTTCTTTCAGTTGGTTGTTCCTTTCATAGTCACCATAATCACAATGAAAATTCCAGTTTAATTACAATTGATGGAAACGGTAACCTTAGGTGCTATTTATCCCAAAATGTAACTATTGAAATGAAAAAATGTAAAGCTGGAACTTTTCTAATGGGAAGCCCGGAAACCGAATTAAATCATGGTGAAGATGAGGTGCAGCACAGCGTAACTATTAGTAATGATTTTTACATAGGAGTTTATGAAATTACCAATGAGCAATATAAGGCAGTAATGGGAACAACAACCTCGCTTCTTAACCTTGAAGAAAAATTTCCTGTAGAAAATATAAGTTGGGATTCTATAAATGATAACAATGGCTTTATTGCAAAGCTTAATGAAAAGTTTTCTGCTTATCTGCCAACAGGCTATAAATTCTCTTTGCCTACAGAAGCTCAATGGGAATATGCTTGCCGAGCCGGAACTCAAGGTCCGCTAAATTACGTTGCAGACAATACAAAAAATTATAATGATCCAGTAAACATTGGAACTGTTGCCTGGTACAGTGAAAATTCTAATGAAACAACTCATGAAGTAGGAAAAAAGACCGCTAATTCCTGGGGATTATATGATATGCATGGCAATGTGTTGGAATGGTGTCTAGATTCAACCAGTGGTGAACCATTTAGCAGTGAAGCGGTTACAGATCCTATCGGAACAACAGGGCCATACAAAATTATGCGTGGGAGCGCTTGGAAATTTGATTCAACAATGTGCCGTTCAGCCCATCGTTTTGGAGCCGACTCAAACAAATCAAGCAATTTAGCTGGTTTTCGCTTAGCTATTGTAAAAACAACAAACTAGTTTTTGTATAGCCTCACGAAGAGGTTGTGCTAAAAACCAAAATTAGACTACATTAATAGTCTACACATTTGTCATAAAAAGTATAGCGTATGGGCTTTAGCCCTGAAAGCTATACGTTTATGACAATGTGTAGGCTACAAACAAATAAATATTATTTTTTTCAGCAAATTTCGAATTTTAGCACACCCTCTCGAAAAGATGGTAATTATAAAAACTTTATAATCTTCTAAATTATTTTTTTTCAGGAATCTGCTTCAAATCTTTGGGGGCAATACTTCTAGCAATATATACAACAGGTGTATCTAAGATAGAAGTTACAATGGCAATAGCAAAGGTAGATACTATTATTGTTACAAGAGTTTCGTTGGGATAAGTTCCATAAAAAGCAAAGAGATTATATAAAATAGCGTTTACTAACTGACTTGTTAAGGTAGCAAGATTGTTTCTTAGCCATAAAAACTTTTTACGACTCCCTGTTTTCTTTTCGGTATAATCCCATATTTTATGATAAAGCCAGACATCAAGTCTTTGAACTATTGCATAAACAGTTAATGACGCAATAATGACTCTTGGAGTTGATGAAAAAATCTTCATTATAGAAGGCATAGCCCAGTCATTTGAGCTTGGAGTGTATAAAAGCCAAGAACTAGTTAAAAGCATAAAGCTAATACTTGTTAAAATGCCTATGTTAACAGATTTTTTTGCTGCTTCTTTATTTTCTGTTTCGGAAAGAATATCTGTAGCGATAAAGGTTGTAGCAAACAACACGTTTCCAAGAGTCATTTCTATACCAAATGCGTTAACTAAAATTAAAACTTCTATGTTAGCTAATAAAGTTGCGAAAACAGTAAAACAATAAACACCTATTTTCCCAAATAACTTGAACCAAAGAAGCAATAAGCCATATAAAAATACCACAGACAATATTAACAAAAGCTCGTTCATGTAAACACCTTAGAAAGCTGTAAAATATTATTTATCTATTTCCCAAAATTAAATTGAGGTATTCTATAATCAATATTAAATTAAGAGCAAATTAATTTTAGGGTTCTACAATTGTACCTAAAATAAAAAATGCCAGCCAAGCTGACATTTTTTGTTATCTTTTAACGCCCAAAACCGGCTCTTCTTACGACATGATGTCTTGGAGCATGACGTGGTGGAGGAGGCGGCAAATGTCGAACTGGAGCATAGTGTCTGTAGTGATGATGGCGATGGTTATGATGAATAATACCCCAAATAGCTAATCCAAACAATGGGTCACAGACAGGTTCTCTGACAACAACAGTTCGAGTTACAGGAGTAGGATAATAATATTCATTTTTATAAATTATCTGGGTTTCTGTGTTTGGAACATATGTGGAAACTGTTCTTACAGTAGAAGTAGATGAGATTCCATTATTATAGACAACATTAGTTCTTGTTGTTATATTGCCATTATTACAACTATTATTGCTGCATGAATTCACATTATTTTCTTTATAAACAGCATGACCGCAATTAGAACAGAAATTTGCTGCTTCTTGCAGATTCTTGCCGCAATGAATGCAGTAAGAAGCATACAAAGGAACAACAGAAGATAAAATTAAAGCAGAAAGCAAAACAAATAGTTTTTTCATAGGACATAACCTTTCTGTTTTTAAGATACTAATTATATTTTATCACAAAATATGTACATTCATAAGACCTTGCAAGTAAAGAAAAGGTTAAGAAATTATAAGTAATGTTTAAAAAGTAATGTTTAATCTGCTTTCGTTTTTTGTTTGCCGATTTGTTCATAGAGAGCAAGTACATACTGTTCTGGATTATCCTTAAATGCGACACAGCTTTTTGAGTCATGCAATCTTTTGTTAGGGCATCCTCCAGAACACATAGGCAGCCAAACACATTCCTTGCATTCTTCATCAGGAACAGGCCCACATGTATTGAGATATCTCGTTAGATTATCTATATGATTAGCAGTTTCGAGAGGATTTTTCGGATCCCAGTCATGAGCTAATCCAAATGAAAACTGGGGTTTGTCAACACTTTCCCAACATTTATAAAGTCGGCCCTGATCATCTATTCCAACATGCCATAAAGATTGGGCACCACAGAAGTGACCGCGTCCAGAATGAAAACGATGCGCTTCCTGAAGGATACCAACTTCGCCTGCAACAGAGCCACAAAGAAGTCTTACTTGCTTTCCTCGCGCATCAGCTACGGTACTACACAAAACAGGAGCCAGATAATAAGCCAGGTTATTTCCAGATTCTGCTGCTATCTGTCTAACGAATGCTTTCAGCTCATCTATTTCTGATTGATTGCCAGTATGCACGTTATGACGTATATTGACCTGAAAGGGAATCCTGTGATTCTTCAGATTGTCCACTATTCGGTCAAAAGTAGGGCCACCTCCCGCCAAATGCCTTGTCGCGTTATGGGTATCTCCCAAACCATCAATTGTCACCTGACAATCCTTCACCTGTACACGATCAAGCATTTCGATATTTTCTTTTGTTAGTAGGTATCCGTTTGTGATAACTGAAGCTGAGTATTGACCGCCCCTTTTCTGAACAAGCTCAATCAGACGAAGAGACAAACTTTCTAAAATATCTGATGCCAGCAATGGTTCTCCACCAAACCAGGTAACGCCGAGGTTATTAGTGCCTGCAGCGTCTAACATCCGTTCTGCCAAAGCAATAACATGGTCTTGAACTTCCAAGCTCATCCTGCTTGGTCTGTGATTTTCAAAACAGTATGGACAGTCAAAGTTGCATCCCATAGTAGGACAGATAGTCAGATTGATACCATTCGAAAAAGAGCAGGCCATCTTTCCCATAGATTCTAGTGCGGCCCGTTCATCGAATTTGCAGATGATTCCGCGCTTCGCAAACCTGGGAATGATTGGATGATGCTCATCTAGTTCTTCCAAAACGGACATCAAATAGATTTCAATCGGAGTGTATTCTCCGCAATTGCCCTTATAAAGATTGGCAATAGCCGTCATTTTTGTTCCTGGTATAGATGCTGCAAGATTATATCGAGAGACGTGCCATCCTGCTTCTTTTGCTGTTGCCATCAGTTCAGTTTTACCTTTTATGGTTTTATTAATCCTTTTATCTCACACTTCATCAAAAAGTATTGATTTTAGCATTATAATGACTCGTAGAGGCTGCGCT
>JAEEGK010023514.1_pt1 | contig 12843 bp, 9 predicted proteins | sample 8958771 | NCBI WGS metagenome assembly JAEEGK01 (sample SAMN16246547, study PRJNA631951) | gut metagenome | biome: gut microbiome; feature: rumen; material: SC-attached | host: Bos | place: Iran: Karaj | collected 2018-10 | reverse complement strand
AAGCAGAAATAATTAAAAAAAAAAGACCATCAACTGGACAATATATTATATATAATTATAATATAAATAATAATAGAGAAGAAAAAAAGGAAAATATAAATGATGAAGTTAATAATCAAAATACAAATTTAACAGAAAATGAACAATTTATAAATTTTGAAGATATACATTCTGAATTTTCAATTGGTTCAAATAATTGTGTAATTTGCGGAAGAAAATGTATATTCTCTTTTTCTGTTTGTGGATGTGCTATTTGTAGAGAACATTCAGTTCCTCAAAAAGGTCAAACTTTAATTTGTCCAAATCATAATATTCCTTTAAATAGAAAATTATACATAAAAAAATCATATACAAATTTACATATTATTCCTACTGATAAAAGTAAATATATACAATTATGTCCTATTTGTAACGTTGAACCTTCAATTAAAAGCTTTAATTGTGGATGCTCTTTAAAAGTTTGTACAAAATGCTTTAATGAAAATTTATATGTATTTAAAATTAAAAAATGTCCAAGATGCAATAATCCATATAAAGAATTATAAATCTGTGATTAATATATATTTAATATTAATTAATAATATAAATAATAAACATATAAATAAAAAAAGTTGAAAAAATGAAATTAAATACAACTTAAAAGAATTTATTTTTGATGTCTTCTATAAGTACTTCTAATAATTAAATTAATTTTTCTTTAAAGAGGAATATAAAAAAACATAAAACTCCTATAAAATCATATATTAATCCTCTTTTTAAGAACATAATATATAAAAACCATAATTAACATAAATAAAAACTCCAAAAATTTATCTAAAAAAATAAATAAAAAAACCCAAAAAATACTATTTATTGTCTCTTCTTTCCCAAACTTTTTTTAAATACTCTTTTTTTTCTATTTTGCAATTTATTCTTTCTTCTATTAACACTATTTAAATTTCTATTCCTAAATCTCAGTCTATTTCTAACAATATTAATTCTTTTCAAATTAGAAAATCTAATATTAATGACTCTTCCATTAATATTAGTATTATTTAAATGTTTAATTGCATAAACAGCATCTCTATGTCTTTCATATTCGACATCAGCATTTCCTTTACTTTCACCTAATAGAGTAAAGTTAATTCCACATCTTCTTAATTTTCCATATTTTACAAAAAGAGTTTTTAATTCATTATTAGTTAATTTTTTATTTAAATTTGTAATAAAGAGACGACGACGATTGTCTCTTTGAGAAGAGTGATTAAATTTATTTAGTCTACCTATTCTTCTTTTATTTTTTAATTTTTTGTTCAAGGTATTTCTACCTAATCCTAATCTAATATTACCATTATGTAATCCTCTAATGAAATGAAGATGAGATTTTAGAAATTTACGTGATGAAGATATTTCATCTAAAGATTTGTTTAGCTTATTCATTTTTATTTTATTTTTTTTTACAGTGTTTATATTATTTTTAGATTTTTTGTTTTTTTTTGGATAATATTTTTTTAAAGAGGATATTTTTAAATAATATATATAATAATTCATGATACTTTATTTAAGGTACAACTAAACTTTTTTCATAATTTTTAGATATACCAAAATACTAATTTCTTTAATCCTTTTTCATTTTGGTATGATAATTTCTATTTACATATTCATTATATTTATAAATTATTTTTTTTTACAAATTCAAAAGAATTTAAATAATTAATCTTCATTAACATCAATTTCCTTTTCTTTAACAACAACACTTTCTAATTTTTTATACCAATTAATAATTTTTATAGGAAGAGTTATATTCATAAGATTATTAGGAACATTCATTTTATAATCAATTTGATTAAGTGATTTAAAATAAAAATAATTTTCATCTTCCTCAATTTTATAAACAGATATGTAATTAAATATTCTAACAACATTTTTATTTTCCTTATATTTTTCATTAAGTTCATGAGAGACACTTGAACAATAAGAGTAGTAATTATTATTAAAATAAAATTCTACTTTTTTTTCCAATATGTCTCTTTCACTAATGAAAAATATAGGTTTATTATATGAAGTATGAATTAAATAAGAATTTTCATATTCTTCAATTATTTTTATTTCTTTTATATTTTCATCCCATTTTTTCCTATTTTTTATATCTTTTAATGTATTTATTATATCTTCTTTATTTATATTCTTTTTAAATTCGCTTTTTGATATTTTATATTCCATTTTTATTAAAGGAAATTTATTTGTTAATAAAGATGATTCTTTAGATGATAAAATTAAACCATCTTTTTTATAAAAGATTTTATAATCATTACATACTAAAAATTCTTTGTTTGTTATTTCAACTATTTTTTCCTTAGATAAATTTAATGATATTTCTTTTTCATCTTTTCGATATACTTTTGAAGGGAATACCATTGCAGTATTTAATATTTCTCCTGAAGAAGTTGAACTTTCACTTAAATCATCTGAAAATTCTGTATCTGATAGTTCTTCTCCTTCTAATAATTTTTCTTTCTTTTTATTTTTTTTTGAATATAAACAACAACATAGTAATTTACACAATCTTTTCATTCCCTTCTTTTTATTTAATTAGTAAAATATATTTTAAATATTTATATCTAAACAATATTTTTTTAATTTAATCATTTAAAAAATAAATTGTAATTGTTATTTTTTATTAAATTGATGTTTATTTAATAAAATATTTTATTTTACGGAAAAGATAATAAAAGTTTTCATGAAAAAACAAAATTTTTTTTAAAATCATTTGATTAATATCAAGAAAAAATATAAATGTAAATTATGAAGCTTAATTTTTCAATTTAATTCTTTTAATAAATATTTTATTTTTTTATTCCCCCAGATTTTTATAATAAATAAGAAGAATAAATATTAGATTTTAATAAAAATTAGAATCATTAATGTCAAAAGAAATAAATCCTTTTTTTTTAAAAAAACAACACAATGAAAAAGTTAACTCATCATTTGATAGTGAAATTTCAAATTCTAGTATTGAAATATCAGAGTTTGAATTAGAGGCTCAACAAAAAAAAAATTATAATAAAATTATAAACATATATTCATATATTTTAAACAAATGTATTGAAATAACTCCTTTAAATTATAAAGATGATTCTATTTTTCATAATTCAAAAATTCCAAATATTATAATTACTGAATATTTAAATCGAATAATTGAATATTCAAATGTTGAAGAAAATACTTTAATATGTTCTTTAATATATATTGAATAAAATCGTAAAAAAATAAAATTAACTAATTTTAATATTCATAAAATTTTATTTACGGCTATTATAACTGCAATTAAATTCAATGAAGATAAAATATTTAATAATAATTTTTATTCATTAATAGGAGGAATTTCAAAAGAAAAATTATTAGAGTTAGAATATCATTTCTTAATATTAATGGATTTTAAATTATATATTAATGAAAATATATTTAAAACATATAAACAAGTGTTCGAAGATGTGAATCTAAATTTTAATATATTATGATTTAATTGTCAAACTAATATGGTATTATTTCTTTTAATTTAAGAAAATTATTGATAATTATTTGTAAATATGTGTATGTATTTATGTAACTTTTACTTAAAAATTGTTTAATCTAAAAATAATATTTTTTGGATATAATATAAAAAAATTTCAATGAAATTTTTTTTAATATATATTTATCCAAAAAATTATAATAAGAAACCTATAATTTTATTTACAAATAAACATTAAAATAAAAAATAAATTTATTACAATTTTAATATAAATCTAGAAATAAAAGATTCTAAAAAATTAATTTAATTCTAATAAATTAATATATAAATATAAAAATTAAGTTAAATATATATAAAAAATATTAAATAATTTTTTTCTTGTTAGAAAATTGATAAAAATAAAATAAATATAAAAATTGTTAGTCTAAGATAGAGTATGATATTGAATAAGTAAAATGATAATTTTCAAGAAATAAAAATGAAGTTTTATTGATTAGACATGAAAATATGATAACTTTAGATGATTATTTAAAAATTAGAAACAAAAGAGAAAAAAGAAGAAGAAGAAAAAGAAATTATAATAGATCCAAATTTAATTTAAAAGCTGATATTAAACAACAAGAGAATTATCAATTTTTTTAATGAAAACAGAAAAGAAAAAAAAGATAAAAAAGAAAAAGAAGGTCTTACAAATAAAGTTTCATTTAAACATGATGTAAGTTAAAGATGAAATTGCTGCAAAAGAAAAAGAATAAAAAAGAATTAAAAAATAAATTAAAAATTAGTAATAATAAAATAATAATAACTTAATGATAATAATAATAATAATAGAGATTATAAAAATAGAGGATATAAAAGAGGAAGTATTAGAAAAAAATTTTTAAATAAAAAATTCCTTATTATTGGATAATGTTTTTTATTTACATAAATATTTTCTTTATGTTTATTATTAATAATTAATATATTCTCTTAATATTTTTTTATATTGTTTTAAATTAAATTATTATATATATATATTAATCATTTAATACATTAATAGTATTTAAGATTAATTTTGAGTTATTCAAAAAGAACTTTTACAAAGGTTCTATATGATAAAAAAGAATCTTTTTTGCAATTTATTTTATAATAAAATAAATTTTCATAATTTTTTTTTATACAATTATCAATTTGATATATTTCAATTTCACAATTATTTCCATTTTTTGAACATCTAAATTTATTAAATTTCATTTTAATATAATTAATATTATTTTTCTTGAATTTTTCAATTAAAAATAAAATACAATTATGAATATTATTTTCATTTGAAATACACATAAAATCAATAGGTCCATTATAAAAAAGAACAGTATAATTAATTAAATTATTATTTGTATGTTTATTAGATTCTTTTGATAAAGAAGTAGAAAAATTTATTTTATTTTTATTTCTAATTTGAATCATTCTTAAATTATTTTTTTCTAAATGCTTTTTAATATTTTCATCAATTGAATTTTGTGGATAATAAAAAGAAGATTCAATACTTGATTTAATTCTTATATTAGATAAATTTTTTGGTTTTTTTTTAATTTTATTATCTAATTTTTTAATATAATTAGAAAATATTCTTTTATTATCTAAATTTTTATCTATTCCATCTTTTTTTATTTTCCAAGGAATTCTCATTAATCTTGTTTTGGCATTTAAAATTTTTTGTTTTGGAGAATCTGATATTTCTCTATATATTAATGGAGATTTTTTTCTATATGTTATACAAGATATATTCAATTTATTTGGATTAGTATTGTTTTTAATTTTATTTTCTTTCTTCTTATTTATTATTGAAGGAAGATATTCTGTTTCAATCATTATTTTATTTTTACTATTAGATTGATGAAAATGTAATTTTTTCTCTATTTTATTTTGAGTTTTATTTATTTTTTCTTTATATTTTTTTTCCAAAAGAATTTCTTTATTATCAATTAAACTATCATTTAATTTTTTCTTATATTTTGGATTTGTATTTGTATAATTTAAATTACTTATACTTAATTTTTTTTTTCTTTTATTTATTGAAGGAGAAATAATATTTGAATTTAATAATAATGATGTATTTTTATGAATTGATAAATTACTTTTATTTAAATAATCTTTCCTTTTTGAATTTAAATAATTAAAAGTTTTAAATTCTTTATATTTATAAACTTTATTTTTCATGATTAAAGAATTTTGTTCATAATTTTGTAAAATATTTATTTTTTTCTTTTCATTTTTTTTATTTGAATTTAAAGCGTTTGAAAATGGTTTAATTATTCTTTTATTTTTTTCTTTATTATCCGAAGATTTACATTTTTTACCTTTTTTTAATATTGTTTCACTTCTTTTTTCAGAAAATAAAATTAGACTATTATTTCTTTTTGAAGTTAATATAACTGAATTATTTCTATTATTATTTAAAATATTATGTTTTAACATTATTTTTTTTTCTCTTGAATTATTTTTATTTGATTTATTTGTTTTTGAAAATAAAGTATTGTTAAACTCAGAAATAATATTTCTATTTCTTTTATAATTTTTTTTATCAATTAATTTACAATCTAAAAAATTATTTTGTAATTGAATTTTTTTAATATTTTTATTTATAATATTTTTAACATCTTTAGAAAAAGTGTTATTACTTTTCTCAATAGAAGTACATAAAGTTAATTCATTTTTTTTTAACATTTCATCAAAATTTCTAGATAGAACATTTTTGTTTTTATAAACTATATTTTTTTTATTATCTAAATCAATAATATTATTATCATTTAAAACATTATTATTTCCAACACTATTACATTTAATTTCTTCATATTTTCTTTGGTTAACTATGATTTTCTTTATATCATCTTTTCCTTTAGTATCACTTTTCAAACTAATTTGATTTGGAGAATTTTTAGTAAATTCCTTAGATTGTCTTCTAATATTACTATCTAAAGTTTCACTAAAATCACTTGAATTTTTATTAGACAAACTTTTTTTATAATTTTGTAAATTTCTTATAGCTCCAATAACTCCAGAAACTTTTCTACTATTTTTTTTATTATCATTAATGTTGTTATTATTAATAATATTTTCTCCACTATTTTTCTCCTCTTCACTTTTTTCTTGATTAAAATATTTTCCTTTATTAAAATCTAAAACAATATTTTTTTCATCTAAAATAAAATTTACGAATTTTTCAGAAAATAAATCAGAAACACTATGAAAACCTTCAATGACTTTTTTTCTAACAATTAAATAATAAATAGCAGAAAATTCATTAAATAAATTATTTACAACACTTTTTTTAATATCATTAAAATGATAACCAAATTCCAAGCATAAATCAGCAATATTATCATCAAAAGGTATTTTATTATATCCAACAATAATTCCAGGAATTAATCTACAATTAAATAAATTAAACCATTGGTGTTCCATAACATCTTTTAAAGTATATCTTTTAAAAGGATTAACTTCAAGCATATTTTGAATTAAATTTTTAGCTAAAGGAGAAAAAAAATTAGGATAATCAATAACTCCCTTTAAAACATTTTTTTTATTAATTTCTTCATCAGTATCACTGAAAGGTAAATAACCACTTAACATTCCAAATAAAACAATTCCACTTGACCAAATATCACAAAGCATACCATGATATTCTTTTCCTTGAAGAACTTCAGGTGCAGCATAAACTACTGTTCCACATGGTTGATTAAGTAATTCATTATCTTTATATTTTGTACTTAAACCAAAATCTACTAATTTTAAATTATTATTTCTATCTAATAACATATTATCTATTTTTATATCTCTATGTGTTATATTTTGACTATGTAAATATAATAATGTATTTATTAATTGCTGAAATATTTTTAATGATTCATATTCTGATAAATGACCTTTTGTTATTATTAAATCCATTAAATCTTTTCCTTCACAATATTCCATTATTATATATATTGAATGCGCATCTTCTAATATTTCATATAATTGAGCAATATATTTATGTTTTACTATTTTTAATATTGATATTTCTTTTTGTACTAAATTTAAATCTTCTGGTGTTTGACTTAATATTATTTTATCTAATATTTTTATTGCTACTGGATCATTTGTTAATAAACTATGACCTAATACTACTTTTCCAAATGCACCACTTCCTATTTCAGAACCTAATATATAATTTCCTATTTGTTTTTGAGATGATGATGATATATTTTGATTATTTGAAAATTTTAATAATGATGCTGATTGAGAATGAATTATTGTTGATTCTGGAAAAGATGTTAATGACATTTTGATTTTAATTTTTTTTTTAAATTATTTGTTAGTTAATTTATTTTTTTCATTTTTTGAAAATATATTTATTGTTTTTATAATTTTGTTTTAAATATTTATTTTTTATTTTTTATATACAAAGTAATTTTAATAAAATTAATTGGGTAGTTTCTAAAAAATAAGATAAATCCTATTTTCTTAAATATTGATGTGATTTAATGCAAATGATTTCTATTCTTCTTTTTTCTTTTTATGGAATAATTCACTTAAATCAATCTCTTCTTTATCATATTTTTTTCATCTTAATTTTAGAAAATTTATTTTATTTTGAATTTTTCACAAACATTTATTTTTAATTTTTTTTTTTAATTTGTTAATTTTTTTATGATAATAACATTTAGAGATTGATTTGAAAAAAATAAATATTCTTATCTTTTTTAATTATTCCACTTTTTCAATATCATTCAAAACTTAATTCCATATCTGCATTAATATTTTTTTCTTTTCTTAGGTATATTCTCTGTTGTTTCTTCTCCTTTTAAAATTTCTTTTTTTTTTTTATTTTTTTCAATCACTTTTTCTATTCAAAAAACTATAAAATATTTTTTTCCGTTTATTGGAATATCATAATTCAATTAGAAATATAAAATATAATTGAAATTGTCGTACTTAATTTTTATCATATATTTTTCTTTATATTATTTTTCAAATTTTATTTTCCTTTTTGTTTTATTGTTTTTTCTATTCATATATTTATTTTGAAATAAAGTACTAATTTGGTTTTTTTATGGTTTAATGTTATATTATTTTTTAAATAAATTTTTTGGATTTTTTTGGTTGAATTATTTTTTATTTTGTTTTTTTTTATATAAAGAATAATTTCTACTTTTTTAACAATTGAAAATATTAAAACCTTAACTATTTCAATGAATATAAATAAACTTACTTGTAAAAAAAATATTGATGAAATGTTACCAAAAAGCTTATTAAAAGAAGTTAATAATATTGACAATAATGAAATAAGTCAAATTATAGAAGAAGATATATCTGATGTATTTTAAAAAAATTAAATAATCTTTTAGAATTTATCGTTCAAATCAAAATCTTCGAAAAAAGAAATTGAAAATCAATCTAAAAAAATGATTGAACAACAAAATAATATATTAAGATATAACACAGGAATTAATTTTTATATGTATATGAACCAAAATCCTCTTTTTCAAAACTTCAATATTCAAATCAATCAAACATATCTAAATAATTTCAATAATGAACAGAATAAATTTTTGAATGATTATTCTATGAATAGATTTTATAATTATTTAAGTGTAAATACAAAAAATTCAATATCAAAGGACCATCATTATTATAAAAATAATTCTAAAAAAATTTCTTTAGATATTCCTCGTCCAAAAGCAATAACATTAGATTTATTTGATAACAGTCAATTAAAACAATTTGAAGAAAGTATTAATTCTTTTCCTTCTTTAATAAATCATTTAAGAACTCAAAGAGGAACAAAAGAAATTCAAAAATTAATTTTAAAATATCCTAAAGAATGTATAACTATATTAATCAATAAATTAAACAATGATATTTCTTTATTAATGATAGATTTATATGGTAATTACTTTTGTCAATTTATACTCAAATTATGCAATCCAAATCAAATAACAATGATATTAAATTATATAAGATTTAATTATATTAATATTGCAAAAAATAATTCTGGAACACATGTACTTCAAACTTTATGCGATATGATATCAAATCAAAATCATGAAAAATTAATTTTATCTTTTATAGAAAGAAATGAAATTGAAATGGCTTATCATTCAAATGCTACTCATGTTCTTCAAAAAATTATTATATCTATCAATGAAGTTAGAAGAGGAAAATTAAATAATATTATTATAGAAAATTTTAAAGATTTATGTTTAGATGCCAATGGAATTTGTGTTGTCAAAAAATTTATCAATTCAAATATTGTAAGTTCTATTAAAAACCAAATTATTTCTATTATAACTAATAATTGTGTTGAAATTACTCAAAATCCTTTTGGAAATTATGCTATTCAATACACAATTGAAGTTTATGGGATTAGTGATTGTGAATCAATTATAAATATAATTTTAAAGAATATTTGTGAATTATCAACACAAAAATTTTCTTCAAATGTTACAGAAAAAATAATTAATATTTTAAATGAACAACAAATATCTATTTTGATAAAAGAATTATTTTATTCAAGAAAAATAATGAAGATTATTAAAAATCAATTTGGGAAATACGTTCTTAAAAAAGCAATTAACATTTTAAATGATAAACAAAAAGAAGAAATTTCTAATCATTTAAGTGCTATAAATGTTTCAAACGCAAGAGATAGAAATAAACTCAAAAATTTTATATCTTTGATTAGCGGTTTAAAATAGGAAAAATATCATGTTTAAAAAAAATAATTTAGTTTTACAAAGATATTTTTAAATATATTAATTAATCCTTATTTATATAAAAAATAATTTAAAATAAATTAATTTTAAGAAGTAAAAATTTAATAAATTAAGCAAACTTTTTTTGATATGTTGAAATAAATATTAGAAAAATAATTATAAATTATGAAAAAAAAAATTATTTTTTATTTATTGAGATTTCATAATTTAATTAAAAACATAAAATCTATTAAATTGTCATAATTAATTTGTTGTTGATGTTTTTATAATTTACATTTTTTTTGAAATTTTTTTTTAATTTTTGTTTTATTTGGTTTTTTAATGTTTGATTTTCGTTTTTTTTTAATTATTTTCTTTTTTTATTGAATTTTTTTTAAATTAATACTTTTTAATGGTGAAATTTAAAACTCAAATTTTAAATAAATTTTGGGAAAAAAAAGCCATCGATGAAGTATTACTAAAAAATCTTGTTATATTAATTTATACAATTGAAAAAAAAATAGTTTTCTTAAATAAATGATCTTATAACCACTTAATTGAAGAATAATTGACCTTTTTTATTTATTTATATTAAATGAAAATGGAACGATTAAAACTAATTATTTGAGTTTATAATAAAAATAACAATAATTTAATAGTCAATAAGCTCAATATTACTTAATTTTAATATTGATTTAACAATTTAATAATGATATCTCTCATATCACTAACATGTTGAACAAGAATTAAATGCTCCACCGCCTAATTTAAAAAATATCTTTTTCAACATATCAATTGCAATTGTTACTTCTCCTACAACTTGGCATGTTTTAAATTAAAAATAAAATAAATCAATTATTAATCAAATTATTTGAAAATAATCAGTATTAATATTTTTTTATATTTATTCAATTTAATTTTGTTTATATATTTATTTCAACCGCCCTTAGTTTTTCATTTGAATTTTATTGAGATTTACAAAAAATTATTCTGAAATATATGTACTTCAAACTTTATGTGATAAGACATCAAATCAAATTCATGAAAAATTAATTTTATCTTTTATAGAAAGAAATAAAATTGAAATGGCTTATCATTCAAATACTACTCATGTTCTCAAAAAATATTATGTCCATCAATGAAAATGTTTAAAAAAAAACTTATGTATTAATTAAGAATTAAACAATATAGTTATTTTTAAATTCCTTTCTCAAGGAATCAATAACATTATGTTTTTAAAAGTATGCTTCATTTTTTACTAAAAATATATGACTATTTATTATTTTTTTTCAATCTTTTTTTTTTATTTTTTTTTCCTTTTTTTTATTAAAATATTTATTCCTTTATTTTATTTTATTCATTATAATAAAAAAATAATATTTTTAATTATAATATAAACTCCAAATCCTTTAAATTTATAAATTAATGAATTCAAATAAAAAAAATGAAGAATCTCGTAATTTTGTTCGTTTAAATTTAAAGAAAAAAAGAAAATATAATTTAAATGAAGAAGAAGAAAAAAATAAAATAGAAAACAATAAAATAGACTCATTATTATCAGAATTAAAAAAACAATCATCAAAAATAAAAAAATTATCAAATAATATATTAAATACAATAGATAAAAAAAACAAAAATCAAAAAGGATCAATTCTTCAAAAAGAAAATAATAATAATAATTTTTTATACAAAAGTTATATTATAAATAATGATAATAATAATGACAATAAATTTTCAAATCAAAATGACATTATATTAGAAGAAAATATAAATTTCAATGAAATAAATATAAATAATAATGATGAAATAAATTTAAAAAATCAAAAAAATATTATTGTTGAAAAAGAAGAAAATGAAGAATTAGAAAAAATAAAAAAAGAAAGAGAATTATTAAAAAAAACCAAAGAAGAAGAATTAGAAAAATTAAAAAAGATAGAAGAAGAAAAAGAAAAAATGAAACTAAAAAAAGAAGAAGAAACAAAAAAAAGAGAAAAAGAAATTGAATTAAAAGAAAAAAAACAAAAAGAAGAAGAAGAAAAAATTAAAAAGGCTAATGAAGAATTTAATAAAAGAAAAAAAGAAATGGAAGAAACTATGAAAAAAAAAATAGAAGATTTTCACGAATATATGAAAAAAGAAAACGAAGAATTAGAAAGAAAAAAAAAAGAAAATGAAGAAAAAAGAAAAAAAGAAGAAGAAGAATTTAGAAAAAAAATGGAAGAAAATAATGAAATAATAAAAAAATTAGAAGAAGAAGAAAAAAGTAAAAGTGAAGACTTAAGTAAAAAAAATGAAGAAGAAGAAAAAGAAGATTCTGAAAATGAAAAAGATTCAAAAAATGAAAGTGTTGAAGAATTAGAAAATATTTCAGATGAAGAAGATGAAAAAAAGTCAAATGATAAAAATTTAAAAAATAAATCAAAATCTGAAATTGAAGAAGAAGAGAAAAAAGATGAAAAAAATATATCAAATTTATCCGATGGAGGTGTTGAAAAATTGGAAAATGAAGAAGAAGAGAAAAAAAAATTAGAAGAAGAAAAGAAAAAAAAATTAGAAGAAGAAAAGAAAAAAAAATAAGAAGAAGAAAAGAAAAAAAAAAAAGAAGAAGAAAAAAAAAAAAAAAAAAAAGAAGAAAAG
>JAEEGK010023512.1_pt1 | contig 12844 bp, 9 predicted proteins | sample 8958771 | NCBI WGS metagenome assembly JAEEGK01 (sample SAMN16246547, study PRJNA631951) | gut metagenome | biome: gut microbiome; feature: rumen; material: SC-attached | host: Bos | place: Iran: Karaj | collected 2018-10 | reverse complement strand
GCTGAACTTCCACGTTTTCGCTGTCATCCTTACCGATAGGCACAGAAGGATCGATGATGTTAGGGATGATCATCATTCTCTTCTTAACTTCTTCCTCCAGCTCAGCCTGCTTTTTTTCAAGAGCTGCCAGCTCGTCACCAAACTCAGCAACCTCTTTCTTAGCCTCTTCAGCTTCAGCCTTCTTGCCCTGAGCCATCAGAGCACCTATCTGCTTTGAAATAGAATTTCTCTTCTGCTTTAAGTCATCTGCCTGCTGCTGGGTTGCACGTCTTTCAGCATCCAGTTCTATAACCTCATCAACCAAAGGAAGCTTCTGATCCTGGAACTTATTTCTTATGTTCTGCTTAACAACCTCAGGATTCTCACGTAAAAATTTCAGATCAATCATAATATTCTCCTTTCAAACTTTTCCGCTTTTGCAAAAATAAAAGCCCCATATCTTAACTAAGACATGGGGCGAAAATGTACATTCCGCGGTACCACCCAAATTACCATAAAACCTATGGTATCTCTAAAACGATATAAAGGTCGTCTCCCTCCGGCTCATCGCCGGCGGCTCCGAAATTGGAAAGATTCCTGTATCTTGCGGTTCGCACCGACCACCGCATCTCTGAAAGACCTTGAGAATCGTATTTTTCATCACAGCCATTAAATTTTTATAAACTATGGATGGTAGTATACAACTATTTATACTAATTTGCAAGTATTTTTTTAATTTTTTTATTGTCCTTGCTTTTCTTTATATTTCTCTGCACTTATACAGCTGTTATAGGTCTTACCATTCTCCATCTTGACTCCGCGTGCAGCGAACATCTCGCTAACGGAGCATATCTGGTATCCCTGCTCTTTGAGCCACGGTACAACCTTCTTGGTAGCCTCAGCTGTTGTGGAATAAAGGTCATGCATCAGGATGATGGCACCGTCCTTGGTAGCCTTCTTTACTTCCTCAAGTACGGCATCGGGATCCTTGGACTTCCAGTCCAGAGTATCAACCCACCACAGGATCATAGGATGCTCAACCGTTGCCTTTACGGTATCATTTGCATTTCCGTATGGCGGACGAACCAGGTATTTCTTATCGAGACCCAGTGTACTGTTCAGCTTGCTTTGGTTATTTTCGACTTCTTTCCTGATATCCTCTGCAGACAGGGTATTCAGATTCTTATGGTTAACAGTGTGGTTTGCTACCTCGTTACCGGACTCATAGACCATCTTTACCCAATCGGGATGCATATCTATATTTTCACCAACCATAAAGAAAGTTGCGTGAGCTCCGTACTTTTCGAGTGTCTCCAGGATACTTGCGGTATTTGAACTCGGTCCGTCATCGTAGGAAAGAGCTACGATAGGCTTATTCGGATCAATATTATCCACACTCAAGGGCTCCGGTGTGGGAGTCGGCGTAGGCTCCGGTGTAGGTGACGGAGAAGGTGTAGGACTTGGTGTCGGAGTAGCCTTTAAGGCGACAGAGAGAGCACTCTCCTCGTTGTCTCCGGGGGTTTTGTCACTGTCAGCACTCAATATAACCGCTTTATCCCTTTCTTCGGCACTGTTTGAACTGCCGGTATTGTCTCTGGATATCTTATCAAGTTTTATAAAGAAAAATACAACTGCAATGAGCGCCACACAGGCCGTAACGATCAAAGCAATGTTCAAATAATTCTTTTTCATTCTCAAAAATACAGCCCCCTCATATCAGAAGAGGCTGTAACCTTTCCTTACAATTATAACATATATCTGTCACTCTTCTCGATGACGATCCTGGGCTTGCCGGGCTCACCTGAATAGTTGCTGTTAGGCTTAATGGTATCACGGCTCTCAACAATACAGTTCTCAAGATATGTATTGTCTCCGATGTGAACACCGTTTAAGATGATGGAATTCCTGATGGTACAGTTATTTCCTATATAAACCTGCTTGAATATAATGGAATTCTCAACACGGCCGTTAACAATTGTACCACTTGCTACCAGACTGTTCTTTACTGAAGCACCTGCGTTATACTTTGCGGGAGGCAGATCGTCAACCTTGGTATAGATATCAGGATACTGTCTGAAGAAGTAATCCCTGATCTCGGGCTTTAAGAAATCCATGTTTGCATCATAATAATCACTAACCGAAGCGATATTTCTCCAGTATGCGTTATGCTCAAATGCATAAACCCTCTTAACATCCTTGAATCTGATGATGATGTCGCGTACTAAGTCATATCTTTCTTCTTCGTCGGCACGCTCTAACATCTCTATCAGCTGACGGCGTCTGAATACATAAATGCCTGCGGAAACAAGAGGATCCTCCTCTGAGCAGCCGTTAGGCTTTTCATCAAACGAAACTATCCTGCCGTCTTCGTTGGTACCGATGATACCGTAACGGCTGGTATCCTCGCATCTGCCGAGTCTCTTGCAGACTACGGTGATATCGGCTTTCTTTTCAATATGCTGCTCGAGCACCTTGTTGAAATCAAGCTTATAAATAATGTCACCCGAGGTAAGTACTACATAAGGCTCGTGGCTATCTCTCAAAAATTCTATATTCTGGAAAATGGAATCTGCGGTACCTCTGTACCAGAAACCGTTATCAGCCGTAATGGTAGGTGTGAATACAAACAGACCGCCCTGCTTACGTCCGAAATCCCACCATTTTGAAGAACTCATATGGTCGTTTAATGATCTTGAGTTATACTGGGTAAGCACTGCTACCTTCTGTACTTTTGAATTTGCCAGACTGGAAAGGGCAAAGTCCACAGCTCTGTAGCTGCCTGCGAGAGGCATAGCTGCAACAGCTCTCTTATTGGTAAGCTCCTTCATCCTGGGAGCATTACCTCCTGCAAGTACGATACCTATTGCTCTCATGCGCTCTCACCTACCTTCCTGAGACTTTCTCCGCCGGCCAGCCAGCCGCCGTTATAATCCTCGGGAGTGGTAACTCCTGAAATAACGGTATTCTTTCCGATGCGGACGCCGTCGGGTATGACGGTCTTCTCTCCCAAGGTAACGAGCCCGTTACAATAAATATTGGGATGCTCTTTATTTTCTACCTCATCACCGACACCAAGTTCACAGTCGCTGCCGACTACACAGCGCTCAGCGATGATAGCCTTATTAACTTTTGTATTCTTTCCTATATGAGTGCCCTGCATGATGATGGAATCAGATACCACAGCACCTTCCTCTATTACTACCTCAGGTCCGATAACGGAGTTGTATACACTGCCGTAAATCTCGGTACCTTCACCTACAATACTGCGGGAAAGTACTGCATTCTCGCCCAGATACTGAGCAGTGCTTACATCACTCTTGGTATAGATCTTCCAGAACTCTTCATACAGGTTAAAGTCGGGAACCAGATCGATAAGTTCCATGTTTGACTCCCAGTATGCAGCCAGGGTTCCTACATCCTTCCAGTATCCGTTGTACTCAAAAGCGTAAACGGCAGCACCGTTATTGTGGCAATAAGGTATAACATGCATACCGAAGTCACAGCCGGGCTGATCCTTAAGCTTAATAAGAGCCTCTTTAAGAACTTTCCAGGTAAATATGTAAATACCCATGGAAGCCAGATTGCTTCTGGGCTTAGCGGGTTTTTCTTCGAAATCAAGGACCTTCTTGTTTTCATCGGTGATAACAAGACCAAATCTGGACGCATCTTCCCAAGCTACAGGGTATGTAGCCAAAGTGATATCAGCTTTGTTCTGTTTGTGGAAATCAAGAAGAATCTCGTAATCCATCTTATATATATGGTCACCGCCGAGGATGAGCACATACTCAGGATTATAAAGCTCAATGAACTTAAGATTTTGATATATGGCATTAGCAGTACCTGTGTACCACTCAGCATCATCACTCTTCTCATAGGGAGGAAGAATGCTGACACCTCCGATATTCCTGTCAAGGTCCCACGGAATACCAATACCGATATGAGTATTCAGCCTTAAAGGCTGGTACTGTGTAAGGACACCTACTGTGTCTACACCCGAATTAATGCAATTGCTCAAAGGAAAGTCTATTATCCTGTATTTTCCGCCGTAACTTACTGCGGGTTTTGCCATGTCTGCTGTGAGAATACCAAGCCTCGAGCCCTGTCCCCCGGCAAGAAGCATGGCGATCATTTCTTTCCGAATCAAGCAGGTCACCTCCAAATTCATTTATAGTATGGAAAACTTTTGTTTTCCACCTTCTTTGCATGTACCCAAAGGGTACAAATCCCCACTTGTAATATTACCACATCTTGCTCCAATTTGCAACCCACAAACGAATAAAAAAACAATTAAAAATCTTTATTGACATAACCTGCAAAGAGGTAGATAATATAAGCAGTTATTGCCTCGTAACAGGCATATAGGAAAGGACACTGACAATGATATACATCGACTTTAATAACCCCTGCCATGTACACTTTATCGGCATCGGCGGTATCAGCATGAGCGGTTTTGCCAAGCTCCTGCATAATAAAGGTTTTGTGGTTACAGGCTCAGACATGAAAAAAAGCGAGCTTACAGAAGAACTTGAAGGCCTGGGCATCACCTGCAAATACTCCTGTGCTCCGGAGAATGTTCCCGCAGACTGTGATGTAGTTGTATATACCGCAGCGATCAAAGCTGACAATGCCGAGTTCTTGGAGGCAAAGCGCCGTAATATACCTGCCATCGACCGTGCAGGCATGGTCGGAGACATAATGCTTCATTATAAGAGAAACATCTCTGTAGCAGGAACTCACGGCAAAACCACTACCACCTCTATGATGAGCCTTATACTCCTTGAGGCAGGCCTGGATCCTACCGTATCGGTCGGCGGTGTCTTAAGTGCCATAGGCGGCCAGGTACGTGACGGTGGTTTAGGGAATATGGTTATCGAATCCTGTGAGTATACCGATTCGTTCTTGAAGTTCCATCCTACACATGCCATCATTACCAATATAGAAGCAGAGCATTTAGATTACTTTAAGACACTGGAAAACGAGAGGGCATCCTATAAAAAGTTTACCGATCTGCTGCCGGCGGACGGTATCCTTACCATAGAAAAAGGTATCCCGGACTATGATGCTCTGTTCAAAGATGTAAAATGTCCTTTGATCACCTACTCCGCTAAGGACAGTACAGCTGATTACTATGCAAAAAACATTACATATAATGAGTATGATATGGGAAGCTTTACCCTTATGAAGGGAGAAACTTCTATAGGAAATATATCTCTTTCGGTAGTAGGTGAACACAATGTCAGCAATGCTACAGGTGTAGCTGCTCTGGCTCTTGAATTGGGTATTGCATTTACAGACATACAAAAGGGATTGGCAAAATATACCGGTACTGCGCGCCGTTTCGAGAAAAAAGGCGAATACAACGGAGCCCTTATCATAGATGATTATGCCCACCATCCCACAGAGATGGAGGCAACACTTAAGGCTGCGGTAAAATATCCCCACAAAAAACTCTGGGTTGTATTCCAGCCGCATACCTATTCAAGGACCATTACCTTTAAGGACGAGATCTGCAAAGCTTTGTCCCTGTCCGATGCCGCAATCCTTGTAGATATCTATGCCGCGCGTGAGAAAGATCCGGGGACTATTTCGTCAAAAATGCTGGCAGATGAAATAAGGGTAAAATTCGGTACCGAAGTTTACTATTTTTCAAGCTTCGAAGAGGCAGAAAAATTTTTATCCGAAAATCTTTCAAAGGGTGATTTGTTAATAACAATGGGTGCCGGAAACGTGGTAAATATAGGCGAGGATCTCTTAAAGTAATCATTTTATCCACCTTATCCACAAAAAAGGGATACACATCCGGGTGACCTTATTTTATGGGAAACCTGCCACTTATCCACCTTATCAACAAATACATTCGACAGACTGCTAACCCGGTTAAAGCGATTGCATATTCCTCACTTTGTGTTATAATGTCAACTGTAATTTTTCAAAACCAGTGAGGCAGTCATTATGGACCAGAGCATAACCTTAACCTATGGCTCGAGGGCAACTTCGACCACGGTTTCAAATATATTTATCGACAACTACATGACCGATGCAAGAGGAAGCGACGTAAAGGTTTATCTCTATCTTTTAAGATGTCTGCAGGATCCTTCAATGCCTGTTTCAATAGAGTCCATAGCAGAAGCCCTGGATGAAACCGAGAAGGATATCCGCACATCCCTTAAGTACTGGGATAAGCAGCATGTTCTTTCCGTGCGCTGTTCAAGAGGCGGCAAAATACAGAACATTATTGTTCATGATCTGGATGAAGCCGCAGAGGATTCAAATGAATTCGAAAACTCCGATACAGATATATCTCTTTTTTCTGATGCAAACCAAAGAAGTTCCCGCTCTGTACCGGCTCCGGTCATTTTGAACGGCAAACCCTATGGCAGACGCTCCGATGACAATATCAACGATATCGATGACATTAGGAATAAGAAAACAAAAGTCACCAATGACAAAAAAGTCGATGATGAGCCCAAAGAAATCGAGGAACCCAAGGTAAGACCCAATTATTCAATGGATATGATACAGTCCTTCATGGATGAATATCCCGATTTCGACGAATTGGTTGATTACGTTGAGAAATCATTGGGTAAGACACTTACCACCAGAAATCTTCAGACCGTTTCCTTTATTTTTGAAGAACTGGGATTTCCTACAGACCTTATCCGTTTCCTTTATGATTATTGCCTGGAAAAAGGAAAACGTACCGATGCATATATCGAAAAGGTAGCCCGCGAGTGGCATTCCAAAGGAATAACCACCATAGACGGTGCCTTAAAAGAAAGCGCTGAATTTTCAAATCGTTTTGCCGGAGTTAAAACCGCATTTGGTCTTAATCGTCCGTTACTCGATGCAGAGCTCCCTTACGTTAATCGCTGGTATTTCGAATTCGGTTTTTCAGATGAAATGGTTAAAGAAGCCTGCGACAGAACAGTGCTCAGCACTTCAAAGACCGACTTCAGATATGCAAACAAGATTTTAAAAAGCTGGCATGACCAGGGTGTAAAGACCCTTGAAGAAGCCAGGACTTTGGATTCTACTCCTGTTATAACTGCCGCAAAGGCGACCAACACCAGGGTTTCAAAGTCAAAAACCCAGGATTTTACACAGAGAGTTTATACAGATGCTGATTATCTGGCTTTCGAAAAGAAAAAGCTCGGAATACAGTAAACGGGGTGAGAAATGAAATTAAGCAACTACCAGTATGATGTACTGATGCAGAGATTTGATAACAAACGAATGCATGCCCGTTACGAGTTGGACAAGAGGATTGCCGAAGTCTATGAAAAACTCCCTGAGATCAAAGAAATAGACTCCTGCATAGCATCTGTTTCAGTAAATGCGGGTAAATCAGCCCTCATGGGTGATGATAGTGCGCTGCTTAAGTTAAATGAAAATATAAAACAATTATCAGATGAAAAGAAAAGGCTCCTTACAGAAAACGGGTACACACCCGATTATCTTGAGGAGCACTTCGAATGTCCAAAATGCAAGGATACAGGCTTTATAGGCAATGAACCCTGTGAATGTTTTAAGGTCGCCGAGACCGAGCTCATCCTTGAATCGTCAAATATAAAGGATGTTTTATCCAAAGAAAATTTTGCTACATTTAATGCCGAATTATATTCAAATGAATTAGAGGATTATGATAAGGAACTGCAATGCACTCCTTATAAAAATATTCTTTCTGTATACGAAAAAGTCAAGACTTTTACCCAGGATTTTGACAAGGAACATAAGAATCTTCTGATATACGGCAGTACCGGACTTGGAAAGACATTCCTTACAAACTGTATCGCAAACGAGGTTTTAAGATCAAAGCATACCGTTATGTACTATACCACCTTCAGTCTTTTCGATATGCTGTCAAAATATATCAGGTCGGATAACGATTATAAAGAGCAGAGTTCCTATCGTGACAGTGTGATCACCTGTGAGCTGCTCATAATAGACGATTTAGGATCAGAGATGTCAAATACCTTTACGGAAACCCAGCTTTATTCGATTATCAATGAAAGGCTGCTTAAAGGTCTTTCCACAGTCATCTCGTCCAATCTTTCTCCAAAGAACCTGCATGACAGATACGGAGACAGGATTTTCTCCCGCTTTATGAAGGACTATGATTTTATAAAGCTCATCGGGAGTGATATCAGAACCAAATTATAAAAATATATACCACAAATCATAAGGAGAGATTTTATGTCAATTCAAAGTGATTTTCTCGAAACCATCCCTGTAGGGAAGCTTGGTATCATAGCTCTGAAGAGCTCCGAGGAACTGGGCAAAAAGGTAAACGATTATCTCGTTTCCTGGCGTGGCGGCAGAGATAATGAGCACACCTCTACTCTTGCTTTCTCAGGCTACCAGAGAGATACCTTCCTGATCAACTCCGTGTGTCCCCGTTTCGGTACCGGTGAAGGCAAAGGCGTAATCAATGAGTCAGTAAGAGGTTATGACCTCTACATCCTCGTAGATGTTACAAATTACAGCCTTGAGTACACCGTACGCGGCCACAGGAACCACATGTCACCTGATGATCATTTCCAGGATTTGAAACGTATCATAGGTGCAGCAGGCGGAAAAGCAAGACGTATCACCGTTATTATGCCGTATCTGTATGAAAGCCGTCAGGATAAGCGTACCGCAAGGGAGTCCCTCGACTGTGCTATGGCTCTGGAAGAGCTTTACAGCATGGGCGTAGACAGCGTTATCACCTTTGATGCTCACGAGCCCAAGGTACAGAATGCTATCCCGTTAAAGACTTTTGAAACTATCAAGCCTACCTATCAGTTTATCAAGGCTTTGTTAAACAATGTTCCCGACATAAAGATGACTCCTGAAAACATGATGATCATCAGCCCGGATGAGGGTGCCATGGGACGTTCCATCTATTTCGGTAACGTTTTAGGCCTTGACATAGGTATGTTCTATAAGCGTAGGGACTACACCAAGGTTGTAAACGGCCGTAACCCTATCGTGGCACATGAATACCTCGGTGCAGATATCAAGGGCAAGGATGTTATCATCCTTGACGACATGATCTCTTCCGGTGACAGTATGCTGGAGGTTGGCAGCGAGCTTCGTAAGCGCGGTGCCGGCAGGATTTTCTTCTGTGCTACATTTGGTCTTTTCACTGACGGTCTTGACAGATTTGATAAAGCATATAAAGAGGGCTTATTTGACAGGGTTGTTACTACAAACCTTATCTACCAGACTCCCGAGCTTTTAGAGAGAGAGTACTACATTACTGCTGATATGAGTAAGTATATCGCTCTGATCATCGATACTTTGAACCATGACTTCTCCATCAGTGAGTTCCTGGATCCTACAGATCGTATTCACAAGATCATTGAGAAGTACAACGGAAGTGCGGAGTAATGAATTGACGCAGGCCGGAGCAACAATCCGGTCTAAAACCCGCAACCGCTCGCAAGGATATGCTATACAGTCCTATCCGCATTTATTATACGAACGCTTGTAAATCGCATGTCCGGCTGATGCCGGACACGCTAATACTGCACTAAAAAACCGGCTTGGTAAGCCGGTTTTTTTCGTATATAAATGTGTCTATGACTGAAGCATATCCTCTTGCTCGCTAAAGGGTTTTATCCCGGACCGTCACTCCAGCCTGCTGTTGACAGAGAACATGGAAACAGCGTAAAAATATATTAATATCCCTTACTCAGGTTATCGAAGTATCCCTGGATAAGGATGATAGGAGTACCCTTGTCACCGCTGCCTGATGTAAGATCGCAGAGTGATCCGATAAGGTCTGTCAGTCTTCTGGGAGTAGTACCCTGGGATACCATATCTCCTACAAGTGATTTATCCTTATTCTTCTCAAGGTCAGCATCCTTCTCACGGATACGTGCCTCAATAGCTGCCTTAAGAGCATCTCCCTTAAGATCTGCAAAATCATTGTCTGCCAGGTACTTAAGTTTTAACTCGTTGGGCTGTCCTACAAGGCCTGCTGTATGGAAAGGTGAAACTACGGGGTCTGCCAGCTCCCAAATCTTTCCTACGGGATCCTTAAATGCACCGTCGCCATATACCATTACTTCGATGTTCTTTCCTGTCTTAGCCTTAAGCTCTGCTGCTATCCTGTCAACTATGGGCTGTGCCCCGTCAGGGAAAAGCTTTACAGTCTCTTCCGTAGCCTTGTTTGAACCAAGCAGACCATACTGGCTGTTGCATCCACTGCCATCAACAGGTGCGTTAAGTATTTCATCAAGTCCTAAGATTGTCTCGCCGCCCGCTGCCTTGAGCAGTCTCTTGGTACGTGCCCTGGTATGGATATCGCAGCAAAGCACATCCTTTGTGTATTTAAGGATTGTCCTGCAGTCATTTGCAAGGATTACCTCACATTCACAGTCCTGGCTCTCGATGAGCTCTTTATAATACTGAATATAATCAACACCTGTGAAGGGATGCTTTACAATACCGAAATAATCGCGGAACTGCTTTTCTGTCAAAACATCTGTCCAGGGATTGATACCCTTTTCATCCAGTGAATCAAGGTCGATAAGATGGTTTCCTACCTCATCCGAAGGGTAGCTGAGCATAAGTACGATCTTCTTTGCTCCTCTTGCGATACCCTTAAGGCAGATAGCAAAACGGTTACGGCTAAGAATAGGGAATATAACACCAATAGTCTTCTCTCCGTATTTGTTCTTTATATCCTTAGCTATCTGGTCAACTGATGCATAGTTACCCATGGCACGGGCAACTACTGCCTCTGTAACTGCTACTACATCCCTGTCTCTGAGTTCAAACCCCTCACCCTTTGCTGCGGCAAGTACACTGTCAATGACAATCTGTGCAATGTCGTCCCCCTGCTTGATAATGGGTGCACGTACGCCTCTGGATACTGTTCCGACAAATCTCTCCATAGTTTCTTCTCCTTTTTGTTTTATATACTTCATTTATCAAAAATCTATTACTTATGGTATAACTTTTTACTCTGGTATACCGGCTCACAGGTAAGGTTTACGCCTAACTTTCTGAAAGTATTTGTATCTACCTGGGCAAGTATTACACTTGAATGTACTTCACAGCCCTTCAGTTTTTCTATCTGCTGCATGGCGGTCTCTGCCAAAGGATCGGTTACCGCACATATCGAAAGTGCTATCAGTACCTCATCCGTATGCAGACGCGGATTGTGATTTCCAAGATGATTTACCTTTAAATCCTGTATAGGCTCTATGATGCTGGGTGAGATAAGCTCTATCCTGTCATCAATACCGCCCAAAGTCTTTAATGCGTTAAGCAGCATCGCAGATGATGCTCCGAGCAGTGAACTCGTCTTTCCTGTGATCACCTGTCCGTCAGGAAGCTCTATAGCTGCGGCAGGCTCTCCTGTAGCCTCTGCCTTTTCTACCGCTGCCTTTACTACAGGTCTGTCCTCGATAGTGATACCTGCCTGCTTCATCAGGAGATCGATCTTTAATGCCTGATCCTCGCCGCAGTTACCCTGGCGCTGCTGGCACAGAGTGTTGTAATAACGTCTGATGATCTCCTGTTTTGCAGCTTCAGAAACCACTTCATCATCTATGATACAGTTCCCAACCATATTTACACCCATGTCGGTAGGTGACTTATAGGGTGACTCTCCGAGGATGGTTTCAAACATCGCGTTAAGTACAGGGAATACCTCTACATCACGATTGTAATTAACCGTCATCTGTCCGTAGGCCTCAAGCTGGAACGGGTCGATCATGTTTACATCGTTTAAGTCGGCAGTAGCAGCCTCGTAAGCTATGTTTACCGGATGCTTAAGCGGCAGGTTCCACACAGGGAAGGTCTCGAACTTAGCATAGCCCGCCTTGATGCCGCGCTTATTGTCATGGTAAAGCTGTGACAGACAGGTAGCCATCTTTCCGCTGCCGGGTCCGGGAGCCGTTACTACTATCAGTGATTTCTGTGTCTCTATATATTCATTCTTTCCGTAGCCCTCATCACTGACGATCAGCGGAATATTAGCGGGATACCCGGGTATGGAATAATGTCTGTAAACCTTAAGTCCCAGCGATTCAAGCTTTTTGATAAATGCATCTGCACTGGGCTGGGATGCATAACGGGTAAGTACCACGCTGCCCACAAAAAGTCCGTATTCCCTGAAAGCATCGATGAGACGAAGAACATCTGCGTCGTAGGTTATGCCGAGATCACCTCTTACTTTGTTTTTAGCGATATCATCCGCATTTATAGCTATAACTATCTCAGCATCATCCTTAAGCTGTGCAAGCATTCTTATTTTTGAGTCCGGAGCAAAGCCCGGGAGTACACGTGAAGCGTGAAAATCGTCGAAAAGTTTTCCTCCGAATTCAAGATAAAGCTTTCCTCCAAAGCTCTCTATACGCTCCTTAATATGCTCTGACTGCATTTTAAGATATTTGTCATTATCAAAGCCAATTTTCTGCACTTTTCCCGCCTCCCTCATATTTTTTGACTCGGACCCATATTATCCCTCAAAACAAGATAAAATTATATCAAATCACAGAGTAAATTTCAATAATAATAAGAATTTTTTTTACGAAAATACTCACAAAATATCTTGCCAAAAACGTAAAAATCCTCTATTATATATAATGAAGTGATTTGGGCATATTTGTTTTATTGTTGCATAATATAGTAAGTATTTGTTTACAGAATTCGAGGTATATCATGGATTTAAGTCATATTTTGCAGCTTATTGGCGGAATCGGTTTATTTTTATATGGGATGAAATATCTGGGTGCATCCCTGGAGAGGCTTGCAGGTGCCAAGCTGGAAAAAACTCTTGAAAAGCTCACCGGTAACCGTTTTAAGGGGCTCGCCTTCGGTGTGCTCGTCACCGGTGTAATACAGAGCTCTTCTGCTACCACCATCATGC
>JAEEGK010023505.1_pt1 | contig 12845 bp, 12 predicted proteins | sample 8958771 | NCBI WGS metagenome assembly JAEEGK01 (sample SAMN16246547, study PRJNA631951) | gut metagenome | biome: gut microbiome; feature: rumen; material: SC-attached | host: Bos | place: Iran: Karaj | collected 2018-10 | reverse complement strand
GATCTTCACGTTCTTCGCAGGGTCGAAGGCAGGGAAAGCCTCGCTGTAGGCGGCCTTGGTGAGCGAGTTGTTCATGATCTCGTAGAAGCCGTTGGCGACGAGCATGTCGCTGATCTTCTGCTGCATCTTGTCGGCATCGGGTTTCGAGGCGCGGCTGATGGAGGCATGGATGCGGCTCGGGATGGCGATGTTGTCGTATCCGTAGATGCGGAGGATCTCCTCCACGATATCAGCGGGACGCGTCACGTCGACCTTGCTGGTGTGCACGTCGACGACCACGTGCGTGTCGTCTTGCTCCACGACTTGGCATTCCAAGCTCTTCAGTATGTTGACGGCCTGGGTCTTGTCGATGTCTTGACCGGCCAGCGTGTTCAGGTAGTCGAACTTCAGGTCGACGCGGGCAGGGGAGAAGTCACCGTTCTTCACGTCCTTGATTTCAGACGAGATGGTGCCTCCGGCCAATTCCTTAATTAATAAGGCGGCGCGTTTCAGGGCGAAGAGGGTGATGTTGGGGTCGGCGCCGCGCTCGTAGCGGAACGAGGCGTCGGTCTGCAGGCCGTGGAACTTGGAGGTCTTGCGGATGCTGGTGGGGTTGAAGTAGGCGCTTTCGAGGAAGACGTTGGTGGTTTCCATCGTCACGCCTGACTTCTGTCCGCCAAACACACCCGCGATGCACATGGGCTCTTCGGCGTTGCAAATCATCAGGTTACGGCTGTTGAGTTTGCGCTCCACGCCGTCGAGGGTGACGAAAGGCGTGCCTTCGGGCATGCATTTCACCACGACCTTCTTGCCCGTGATCTTGTCGGCGTCGAAAGCATGCATGGGTTGGCCGACTTCCATCAGCACGAAGTTGGTGATGTCGACGATGTTGTTGATGCTGCGGATGCCGACGGCGGCAAGGCGGTTCTTCAGCCAAGCCGGCGACTCGCCGACTTTCACGCCACTGACGGTCACGCCAGAGTAGCGTGGGCAGGCCTGGGTGTCTTCAACGACCACGTCGATGTCGAGGTTATGGTTTTCCACCTTGAAGTCGTCCACTGAGGGACGGATGAGGTGGTATTTCGTGGTGTTCTCGCGCTGGTTGAGGGCGGCCACGAGGTCGCGGGCCGAGCCGATGTGCGAGGTGGCGTCGCTGCGGTTGGCGGTGAGGCCAATTTCAATCGTATAGTCCTCTTCCACAGGGAAATAGAACGAGGCAGGTTTACCCACTTCATAGTCATCGGGCAACACCATAATGCCTTCGTGCGAGGTGCCAAGTTGCAGCTCATCCTCGGCGCAAATCATGCCTTCCGAGACCTCGCCACGGATCTTGCCTTTCTTGATGGTGATATGTTCGTCGCCAATCCAGAGTTCGGTGTTGATGGTCGCCACGAGCACTTTCTGGCCAGCTGCCACGTTGGGTGCGCCGCATACGATGTGCAGGGGCTCTTCGCCGCCCACGTCGACGGTGGTGATGTGTAGGTGGTCGGAGTTGGGGTGGTCGATGCAGGTGAGCACCTTGCCCACGACAACGCCTTTCAAGGCGCCTTTCACCGACTCAAAACGCTCGAGGTCTTCCACTTCAAGGCCCGTTGAGGTGAGCAGTTCACTGACTTTCTCGGCCGGATAATCGCAGTTGACATATTGTTTCAACCAGTTGTAGGAGATTTTCATATTCGTTCGGATTTTATCGAGCCGCAAAGATACGAAAAACTGACAAAATGGCACGCGGTTTTTTGCATACTTGAAAAAAGTGATGGTTTGCTGCTTTGATACCTGCTCCGTAACTCATTTTTTTAATACGTTACGGATGGATTATAAGTAGATACTTGCTCCGTAAACAGTTTTTTTTTATCGTTACGGAGTTAATATCTTTGCTTGTTTGAAAAATAATATCTATCTTTGCAGCGTGAAAAACGAAGTTTAAGTGTATGAAAGACAATGAAATCATAGGCCGTCAGAAGGAAAGGGCCTTGTTTGACGACATTTGTGCGACCGAAAAACCTGCTTTGGTGGCGGTTTACGGTCGCAGGCGCGTGGGTAAAACCTTCTTGGTGAGAGAGCATTTCAAAGGGAATTTTGACTTTTATTTCACGGGCAGTTACCAGATGCCGAGACTGGGCCAACTTTCGCTTTTCAATCAGGAGTTGCGACGGTGTTCGGGAATCGAGTTCCCGTTGGCGAAAGATTGGATTACGGCTTTTAATCAGCTTCGGCAGTATTTGGAATCGGTTGGAAAAGAGCGAATCGTCCTTTTCTTCGATGAGTTGCCTTGGATGGAAACACCCAAGTCGGGTTTCATGCAGGCGTTCTCGTATTTTTGGAACACCTGGGCTTCGGCGCGACAGGGCTTGAAGTTGTTCGTGTGTGGATCGGCCACCACTTGGATGCTCGACAAACTGATTGGTGACAAGGGCGGGCTTTATGGCCGTGTGACCCATACGGTTTATCTCGCGCCTTTTACGTTAGGCGAAACCGAAGCCTATCTCAAAACCAACGGTATCCGTTGGAATCGCTATCAAATGCTTGAGGCTTATATGATTATGGGAGGTGTCCCTTTCTATTTGGAGTTGTTGAAGCCCAAATTGACTTTTGACCAGAATATGGACAATCTGTTTTTTGCCCCACAAGCGCCTTTGCGGATGGAATATGATTTCTTGTTCCGCTCGCTGTTCAACGATGCACAGTTGTATCGTCAGGTGGTGGAAACCCTTGCCAAACGTGCGTCGGGGATGAGCCGTCGGCAAATCAAGGATGCCCTGGGTTTGGGCGATGGTGGCATGCTTACTGTCGTGCTTGAGAACCTGGTCAGATGCGATTTCCTTCGCAAATTTACGGCATTCGGAAAAACCGAACGCGATGCGATGTATCAACTGACCGACCTGTTTTGTCTGTTCCACTTGCGTTTCGTGGCGAACAACAACGGCCAGGATCATCATTTTTGGAGCAATATGCGCGAGAACCCGTCGCGGATGACGTGGCGCGGCTATGCCTTCGAGCAGGTTTGCTTGCAGCACATCCCGCAAATCAAGGAAGCCATTGGCATCAAGGCGGTGCTGAGCAATGTGTGTTCGTGGTCGTGCCCAACCTTCATCGACAATGACGGCAACGAGTGGAAAGGTACGCAAATCGACCTGCTTATCGACCGCCGCGACGAGGTTATCAATGTTTGCGAGATGAAGTTTGCCAACGACACCTATATTATCGACAAGGATTATGAGGTCTTGCTTCGCCGTCGGCTGACCACCTTCCGTCATCTGACGCGCACCCGCAAGGCCTTGCATCTCACCATGATAACCACTTACGGAATAAGCCAAAACTCGCACAGCGGCGATGTCCAAGCCGAGGTGACGATGGACGACCTGTTTGACCGTTGATATTTTGCGATACTTGCTCCGTAACCCTGTTTTTTTTATGAGTTACGGATAGGGTATCACGATCTTCCCGGAGATGTATTTCTGATAAGTTTGGTGTGATTTGGAAAATAATTCAAAAATTTCAATAAAAATTTATTGTAATTCAATAATTAATTGTATTTTTGCAGCGTCATGACACAAAATAGTGGGTTTAATTACCCTAAAACCAAACAAAATTAACTAATTATCAAACAATTAATGAAAGGAATTACAAAATGAAAAAATTTAGAATCTTAATGGGAGCTCTGGCTCTCGCAATGGTGGCAGCGACTGTAATCGCTTGCAACAAGGAAAAGGAAATGAATGCTGCACAACAGGCGACAGACACCGAAGAAGTCGTGAGGAAACCTATAGCGAGTTATGATATTAGTAGCGGAGTGATGCATAATTATTTTGACTTTGATTATGCAAATTCAATTATTAATGAAAATTATAACACAAAAGAAACTACATACCGTTTTATAGTCGAGTCAGTAGAAATAATAGATTCAATTCCTTTAAACAATGATTCAGAAATTATCCGGAAAATCGTTATTCTTGATACAGAAGAAGAAAATACGATAACTTGTTGGTGTATAGGTACTTTTGTTGATAAAGAAATCTATGCCGACACCGTCCTTTACTATGTAAACGAAGAGGTTGCCACTGGCGTATATGAATTCTTTATGTCTTCCGATGATGCAGTCTATGTTGTGCATGTCAACGGAAGCACATACACATTTGTGGAAGTGGAGCAAGTGCCCGAAACAGCTATGGGAAAAACAATCGTATTTTGTCTAGGTATAGATTGCCAAAGTGGATGCGATCTTACTTCAAACAATAATTGTTCTATGTGCATTTCAAATCCTGGTCAGCAAGGTCATTGTATCAGGTTTACAACGAATAACGTTATCATCGGACAAATTTTGCAAAATATCCTTGAGGCATTAAAATAGGTGACTTTATGATGTGCAAAATAAAGCAAATGGCATTTGTGTTGGCCTTTTTTGCGATGCAATTACCTGTTCATTCTCAAGAAAAGAATGATGAGTTAGAAACCCATTGCTTCAAATTAGCTAAATTAATGGCAAATCAACACGAATGGATTAGTTTCAAGGTGAAGACTTCGCATTTTCAAGGCGATAGTCTTTTGTGGATTGACAATATGACCTGCTCTGTTCATTACGGAGATGAATCCCTTTTTTATGTCAATGACCAGAGTAAAGATATTTATTCTTGCCTTACAGGAGAGGAATACAAGGAGATTGACACCAAGAGCAAGAATATTGTCATTTATCCGTCGAGTGAAAAAGAAGCTGTTCTTGCTTATCTAAAATATGGAATAGGAGGCATTCTTGCGTCCTTTTTTGACATTTTGTATTATCTTTATCCAACATTTTTAGGAGAAATGAAAATTGTAGATGAAATTTTCATTGATGAAAAAGTAATTTCGATGACTAAAGGTAATCGGATTAAGTTTTTTCTTGAGAAAAGTGTTGTTGGAAAAGATATTGAAGAAGATATGAATGTGATCCATAGTGAGTATTTTATAGTTCCTGCTAGTGGTTTGCTTGACAGTGTATGCGCTTTCACTCAAATCGATGGTACGTCCTTTGAGACGCGTGTCTCTATATATGATTTCGATTTTTACGACAAACAGATTTCAATAGATTCAGTCTTTGATTTTGAAAAACCTATATTCGAAGGGTTTTCATATAAGCGACGGTTTGATAATTGATAATTAAACATATTAATGATATGACTATATTAAGGGGATATGTGACGTGGGTTTGGTTTTTGATCCTGTCTAAAGACATATGCCATAGCATTCATTTACTTCTGCTATTATGAAAAATGCAATAATCATATTGTCAGTGATTTTTGTTGTTGCTGCGCAAATGAAGGCACAAGAAACGTATGCTCCAAAAATCACTTTTGAGGAAACCACCTTCAACTTCGATACCATTATGCAAAACGGTAATGGTGAGCATGTGTTCCGCTTCACCAACACGGGCAACGCACCCTTGCTCATCACTTCGGCGTTCTCCTCTTGCGGTTGTGTGGTGCCCGAATGGCCGAAGGAGCCAATAGCACCCCAAGCGAGCGGCAGCATCAAGGTGAAATACAACACGAGTAAAACAGGTTCATTCACCAAAGTTATTGTAGTGAAATCCAACGACAAGGAAACCCCTAAAACAATCCTACGCATCAATGGCGTTGTAGTGGAGGCCAAGGAAAGGAAACAAACGCGAAACGAAACAAAACCAGTCAAGTAACAATAACAATTCAAATCTTTATAGTATGAAAAACAAATTCAGAATCGCATTGGGAGCCACGGCTCTCACAGTGGCTGCTGTGGCCATCATTGCTTGCAGCAAGGAAAAGACAGCTCAACAGGAACCACAGACCGAGCAACAAACGGTTAAGCCAAATGACCTTACTTTGGCCGAAATGGCCGAAACTATGAGCTGGGAGGATGGCAAGGCCTTTTTCGAGAACCAGTCCATCAAGGACTACACCTATGCCTGCGAAATGGTGATAAACGACTGCGGGTTTACTGAAAAATCTCAAGGCTCTTCATATAGTTTGGTGTGGCGTTGGACAAAGTTCAATGGAGATTGTGATAACGACCACCCAGGAATTTGTGCTGGCACAAAAAACGACACCATTGACCCGAGTGAAAATGCAAGAGGTTATTTTGAGGATGGTAAAATGGTCATTATCCCAACAACGGATGATAATGGCTTTACGTCCGATGGTTATCTTGCTATCGCTAAACCCATTATGTTGGAAAACGATATCATCGTTATCAGCCAAGGCATCTATGCAGCATATTATGATGAAGAGTCGGGAAGGTATGTTGCGGTGGCGGTAGATTATGAATTTTCTCATTAATTGAATGATAGTATTGAATTATTCTGTTTTTTTGCAATCCAAATAATAGAATATGACAAAACAAAAAACTTGGAAAGGTATCCGCATTTGCTGTTATGTAGCGTTGTTGTTTTGTATTGCTTGGGCACTGTTTGAAGTGTTTATGTTCGTTGGCCTTTTGACAGGGAAAGGGGGCGTAGACAAAGCAATTGATTGGTCACAAGAGAATACATCAGCAAAGGCTGTGCTGCTTGTTGTTGACATCCTCAGTGCAATTGTAACAATTGGTCTTTGTGTGCTAGCAGCATTGAATTTTTTGATTAGTTCACGTGAAGAAATTGTCTTTCCTCAAAAGAACGTGAAAGTGTTTTTCTGGCTGGTGTTGTCTTATTTTGTTCATCGTTTGAGTTGGGCTATGCATCCGGTTTATTATAATCATGGATTTTCGTTTACGGCAGGACATTCTGTTTTTGTCATACCATTCCTTCTGCTCTTTTTCGCCTTCATGTACAAAGTGGCCGCCGATGCGGTGGAAGAGAATAACCTTACTATCTGACACGAGACTTCGAGACGCGAGACGCGGGACGAAAAAAGTCTCGTGTCTCGTGTCCCGCAGTCCCGAGTCAAAAATTGATTCGCTTATGATAATCTTGAACCTTGATGTAATGTTGGCGAAGCGCAAGATGCGCTCCAACGAGTTGGCCGAACGTATCGGCCTCACCCAAGCCAACCTCTCCATCCTCAAGACGGGCAAGGCCAAGGCCATCCGCCTCAGCACCCTCGATGCCATCTGCCGCGAACTGCAATGCACGCCGGGGGATATTCTGGAATATAAACCTGATGAGAATAATAATGACAGCATTTCCCTATAATTCAAAAATAATAACTACTTTTGCAGAAAAAAGGGAGGAAAAATGACCACTGTTCAAATGAATGCCGATGTTTACCGTAGCTTGAGCATTATCGCTGAGGATTCGGATTTGATGAAGCGTGCCATGATTTATCTGCGGAAACTTGCCAAGCAGAAGCAGCAAGATGATGCTTCAATGTCGAAAGAGGAGTTTTTCTCTATGATTGATAAGCGAATGGAGAATTATGAAAATGGTGAATATGTTTCTTTTACTTCTCCAGAGGAAATGCATAGTTATTTTGAATTCTTGTAATTATGTATGATGTCAGGTTTCTAAAAGGTGCTATTGAGGATATTGCTAAACTGAAACGACAGGAGCCTTCGGCGTATAAAAAGGCTGTTAAGCTGATAGACGAACTATATGAGCATCCAAAAACATGAACGGGAAAGCCAGAACCTTTGCGAGGCGACAAGGTGGGGCAATGGTCGCGTCACATTACGAAAAAGCACCGTTTGGTTTACGAAATTCGTGATATGGAAGTGATTGTAATTGTCATTTCCGCATACGGACATTATGAGGATAAATAAATGAGAAAATATGCGTCCATAATTGTTATTGCAGTCTTGCTTGTCCTCACAGGCTGCAACACCCTCGCCCCCATGCTCTTTGGCTTCCGCGAAATCCATGGCTACGACGCGGAGCAATGCGAGAAATTCTACAAGAAACTGCCCAAGGATTTCTCTTTTACTCCGATTGTCTGTAACGATGAGCAATTCTTCCAAGTGAGCAAACTCGGCGTAGATTCCATGCAGATGAAGAATCTCTACCAGCCCTTGAAAATCATGTACTTCCAAGGCGATAGTCTCGTATCGTTTCATATCAACTGCTATTGTCCGCCAACGGCATTGTTTAACTTAAATTGGAACTTTAACAACCAATTCGATGCGTTCCCACCAGAAACGACTGTGCCATTGGAATGCTATACGGTCACACGAAGCCAATTAATGAACATCTTTCCCGAAATCAAAGAGGATTCGGACTATACGGTGCTTGTCTTTTGGACGAATATGTTGCACAAGGTTTCCAAATCGGAAATCAAGACTGTGTATAAGAATTTGAAGAAGTTCGGCCAACTTGACGAGGTTGATGTCTATCTGATTAACGACGACATCACCATGACGAAATCGCTCAACGAAACAGAGTAATTTTCAAGTTGTTTTCTCCCAATTTTATAGTTTCCGAATAAGTTTTGCGATGCATTCGGAAAAATGCACTATCTTTGCGCCCAAATCGCATGATGGGTTCTGCCTATCGCGGGGCTTTTCTATGGATAAATACATTGTGAAGAATGTCAGAAAACAACTATTCTAAAGACTACACCGACCTCCGCCTGATCCATACTTCCCGCTATGGAAATAGTCGTGTCTTTACCGCCAATTACAATGGTAAAAAAGTCATTGTCAAGGCTTTGAAGAAAGAGTGTGCCGATGATGCGGCATGCAAAGCCTCTCTGAAACAGGAGTTTGAAACCACCTCGATACTCGACAACAAGTACATCCGCAGGGCCTTGGACTTTGTCCAAATCGAAGGCATGGGCGACTGCATCGTCTTCGAGTACGTCGAGGGCAAGTCATTAGCCGAGCATGTGCGTGTGGGCACCTTGTCGGAGAAACAGGTGAAAAGCGTCCTTGCTGAGGTGTGCGAGGCTTTGTATTACCTCCACCGCAACGGCATCGTCCACTGCAACCTCAATCCCGATAACATCATGGTGACTGCCAACGACTGCCGTGTGAAGCTTATCGACATCGGAGTGCCTGAGACAAAACAGGAAGCCGACCGTGAGCTGCTCATCAAAGAGATGGAGTTCGTAGCGCCCGAAATCATCAAAGGTGAGGATTTCGATTCACGTGCCGATATCTATTCCTTGGGAAAGATCATGGAGTTTATCGGCGAACGCAACATCTCCAAGCAGTTTAGCGCCGTGGCCACCCATTGCACCCAGTTCTCGCGGGAACAGCGTTTCGACAACATCAGCGACGTGCGCTCAGCCATCACCAAGGGTCATTCCTTCGTGAAACTGATTATCGTTGCTGTCGTGCTCGCCATCTTGGCTGGCTTGGCTGTTATCTATGTGCCGAAAATCAAAGCCAACGTGGAGAAGGAACGTGCCGAGCGACTGGCCGTCGACTTTGGCCGCGAGGTGGAGAAGATACAGGGACAACTGCCCGAACTATGCGAGAAATATGAAATGAAGTCACTTGGCGAAGGCCTCAAATTCGACTGGTCGGAAGACAGCCTGAAGATGGTGGAAGGCCTGATACAATATCTGGCTTTGGATGAATACAAGGACAGAGCCTTGCAGACCTTGCAACAGGAGCGCGAAGGCATAGCGAGAAGCCGTCAGGCCGACTTCGACCGCCTTCTTTTGGACGAGTTCAAGACCACGACCGACAGCATCGCCACTAAGATGCGCTCGGCCTTAGTGGAGCCTACCGACGAGATGCTTCTCGACGAGGCTAAGAAATGGTACGGACAACGCCAATGATTTTCTCAACTGCTTGTAATATTCGAGGCAAATTGGAGTTATCCTTTATAAAACGAAAACGAAGTGCTTAGAAGAACCAACATAATCGTGACAATGGGCTGCGTGATGGCGCTGCTGCTCTTGAGCGGCTGCTCGACCAAGAAAAACACGCTCACCCGTCGTATGTACCACAACCTGACAAGTCATTACAATATCTATTTCAACGGAGAATTGGCTATCCAGGAGGGTGAGGAACAGCTCCGCACCGCCGTGAAGGATGACTATACCAAGGTGCTGCGTGTCTATAACTACGGCACGCAACAGAACGGCATGGCGATGAACTCAACCATGGACCGCGCTTTGGAGAAGGCCTCCATCTGTGTCCAGAAGCACTCCATGAACTTCGGTAGCCGCGAGCGTGTGAAATGGATCGATGATGCCTATCTCGTTATGGGCAAGGCGCATTTCTACAAGCACGATTATATCCCCGCCAAACGCACTTTCGATTACGTGGCCACCGAGTACAGCTACAACGACATTTCCTATGTGGCCAACATGTGGCTCATCAAGACCTATATCCAAACGGAAGAGTATCCCAAGGCTGTCGCCATGATAGAGCAACTACAGGCCAAGACCGCTGGATTGAGCAAGCCGCCTAAGGAGCTAATGTGCAATTTCGATTTCACCATCGCCGACTATTTCATCGCTGTCAAGGACTATAACAATGCTGTCAAATACCTGAAAAGCGGCATCCTGCTCAACAAAGACCACGATTTGCGAACCCGTGCGATGTTCATCTTGGGACAGATTTACATGCGGCAAGGCGACTCGGAACGTGCCACGGCCCAGTTCAAGAAGGTCATCAAGCGCAATCCTGAGTATGAGATGGTCTTCGAATCGAGGATGAATATGGCCAAGGTGGGAACGGCCGACAACGCCAAAGAACTCTACAAGATGATGAACAAGATGCTCCGCGACTCGAACAACGAAGACTATCGCGACCGCATCTATTACGCTATGGCAGAGTTGGCGCTCCGCGAAGGCGATGAAACCAAAGCCATCGACTATCTGCGCAAGTCTGTTGCTGCCTATAAGGACAACCAAATCCAACGGGCTCAATCCTCGCTGAAAGCGGCTACCATGTTTTTCGAAAAGAACCAGTATGAGTTGGCGCAAGCCTACTACGATACGGCTGTCACCAGCATGAACCGTGAGGTTGAAGGCTACGACAGCATCAGGAACATCTCGCAAACGCTCAACGAGCTGGTGATGTATGCCAACGTGGTTCGTGACCAGGATAGTTTGATGCGCGTGGCCGCCATGGACTCTGTGTCGCGAAACATGCTTATCGACAAGATTATCGCCCAAGTCATCGAGCAGGAACAAATCGAGAAGGAGCGTCGTGAATACGAGGAGCAACTGGCACTGATGGGTTCTACTGTGGGCGGCAATGAACCTGAAAAGAAAGACCCGACGGAAGCCACGAGTACAGCAGGTGGCTCATGGTATTTCTATAACCAGACTTCTGTTTCGAAAGGCATTACCGAGTTTACCCGCAAATGGGGTATGCGTAAGAACGAAGACAACTGGCGCATCAGCGACCAAAGGAGTCTGGCGGCAGCGATGAAGGGTGAAAGCGGAGATGAAAAAAAGGAAGAAGGAAAAGAAGGGGAGGGAGGCAAGGAGACCGCTTCTTTGACCAACCACGACCGTGGCTATTACCTCCAAGACTTACCCTTCACTCCGGAGCAAAAGGAGGTGGCTGACTCGCTCATCGCCGACGGCCTCTATCATCTGGGCTTCCTTTATATGGATCGCTTGTCGGACTTGCCACGTTCCATCGAATCGTATGAGGAACTTGACAGGCGCTATCCCAACGGCAAGCAAGAGCTGCCCACTTGGTATGCACTTTATAAGATGCACAAGGATCTTGGTCACGAGGAGCAGTCTTTGATTTACAAAGGCAAGATCTTCGATAAGTATCCCACCTCGAGTTACGCCGAGTTCATCAACGACCCGACTTATTTCGAGAAGCTTCAAGCTCTGGAACGCGAAGCCTCCGATTTCTATAGCAAAACTTACGAGGCATTCGAACAGGGTCAGTATTATCGTGTGAAGATGAACACCGAACGTGCCATGCAGCTTTATGAAACCGACACGGCTTTCATGCCGCGTTTCGCATTCCTAAACGCCGTCGCAGAAGGACGTTTGACTTCTATTGACACTATGGCATTCCGTTTGTACAATTTGGTGCGCAACTATCCCCAAAGCAGCATCACGCCATACGCCCGCCGCGTTTTGGAGAGCGTCAACGAAGAATATCATCTGGGACTGGTGCTGACCGACATCAACAAAAAGGAAGGTGGCGACAAGCCTGAGGTGAAGAAAGAGGCTCCTTATACCTATGAGCCCAACATCGAGCATTTTGTCATGATAGTGTGCGACACCAAGTCGGTACGCGTCGACCCGCTGATGGTGCGTATCAGCGACTTCAACAAGAAAGAACATAGGACGCGCAACTTCAACCTCAAGAGTGTGGTGCTCGACGATGCACGCACCCTCATCACCATCGGTAACTTTGACAGTCAAGCCAAAGCCACCGACTACATCACCTCGATGCAGATTTCCGACTATGTCTTTGGCGGTATCGACAAGGCCAAATACCAGATAGTCCCCATTTCCAGCAAGAACTATCCTGTCTTCTATCAGGCGAAGAACATGGATGAATATAATACATTTATGGAGTCCAACAACAATAATAGTAAACAATAAAATATAAAAGTTATGGCAATAATGGAATCTCAAGCCCGGAACCTTATCGGTAACGGCACCACTATTAAAGGTGATATTGAGTCGAATGGCGATATTCGCATCGACGGACATCTGATTGGATCACTGAAATCGAACGGCAAGGTCACCATTGGCCAAACTGGTGTCATGGAAGGCGACCTCAACTGCAAACAAGCTGAAATTTCCGGCGCCGTGAAGGGTAACATCACCACCGAGGAGCTGACAGCTCTGAAATCGACTTCGAAAGTGGAAGTCGACCTGACCACCAAGCAGCTGCTCATTGAAGTGGGTGCACAATTCACGGGTAAGTGCGTCATGGGACAACAGTCGACCGTGGCTATGCCTAAGCAAAAAATCGGTTGATAATGGACGAAAAGCTTAGGAAGCGTTTCGGTTACGAAGCCATCGAGCAGTACGACACGGAACGGTTGG